>Ga0194037_1000154_pt1 | contig 51500 bp, 52 predicted proteins | sample JunL306m_MetaG_FD_148653 | JGI IMG/M metagenome (GOLD analysis project Ga0194037, IMG submission 148653) | Anoxic zone freshwater microbial communities from boreal shield lake in IISD Experimental Lakes Area, Ontario, Canada - Jun2016-L304-6m | ecosystem: Environmental > Aquatic > Freshwater >... | reverse complement strand
GGCGTAGGCTTTGGCCATGACGCCGAAGTTACCGAAAAAATTGGCCGTGCGACCGATGCTGCCCTGGTTGGTCGTTTCCAGCTGCATCTTGCCGTCATCATTCATGACGATGCGTGGTTGTGGCAGAAACGGGATCAGCGCCTTCTTGACGCCGACCGGCCCGGAACCGGGACCGCCACCGCCGTGAGGTGTGCCGAAGGTTTTGTGCAGATTGACATGGATTACATCAAAACCAACATCGCCCGGCTTGACTTTGCCCATGATGGCGTTCAGGTTGGCACCGTCGTAGTACATCAGCGCATCGTGACTGTGTGCAATATCACTGATCTCCTTGATGTGCGGATTGAACAGCCCCAGTGTATTGGGACAGGTCATCATGACCGCTGCTACTTCATCTGTCATGGCCTTTTTAAACAGCTCCAGATCCATATCTCCATACGAAGCAGTCGGGACGGTAATGATCTCATATCCGGCCATGGCAGCCGAAGCGGGATTGGTGCCGTGAGATGAGTCCGGTACCACCACATATTTTTTCTTCGCTTTATTCCCCTTGGCGGCATGATACGCCGAAACCAGCATGATGCCGGTCATCTCGCCATGCGCACCAGCCAGCGGCTGCGTCGTGACCTCATCCATGCCGGTGATGTCGGCCAGCAGCTGCCCCAGATCGTAGAGCATCCCGAGCGTTCCCTGGCAGAAATCCACGCCGCCCGGCAGCAGCGCCGTCATGGGGTGGAATGGCGCAAACAGGGCGGCCGAATTCTCCAGCACCTTGGCGTTGTACTTCATGGTACAGGAACCGAGCGGGTAGAAGTTGGTGTCCACCGAAAAGTTACGGCGAGAGAGATTGGTGAAATGCCGCACCAGATCAAGCTCGGAGACCTCGGCCAGACCGGCTTTTTCGCCGCGCAACAAAGAATCCGGCAGTGCGCTGGCAGAGGGCACATCCGAAGCCGGCAGCTTTACGCCGCGTCGACCGGGGGTGGATTGTTCATAGATCAGTTGCATGTAGTATGTTCTCCTTTTTTGGGGCGACTACCTGCCCTATCTGGCTGTCTTCTGTCTCAATTGTCGTAACGAGTAAACCAATTTCTTTTCGCAACGTCGGAAGATGGTTTTCGATAACATCCCATACTATCAGCCAATTAACACCGAAATATTGATGAATCAGCTTATCTCGCATTGCCGCGAACTGCTTCCACTGAATATGAGGATTAGCTTTCCGGAAAGTAAATGAAACATTCTTTGTTGCTTCTCCTATAATTTCAATACTTCGAGCACAGGCGCGCTGCAACATACCATCGTCAAGGAGATCAGTCACTGTTTTCCCAGTAGTAGCAACAAGTACAAAATCAATTTCATCGAGAATATGTTTGAGGAACACCACATCAGGCTTCATACCAGAGTACCTCTTTCTCAATATACGGTCGTACATGGGTGCTCAAGCCGTCAGACGTTATCAAGTCTACATGGCGTCCAAATAGTTTTTCCAGTGAAAAAGCCAGATTCATGTAGTTATCGAATGTTGGCTGCTCAAATTCCACCAGAAAATCCAGATCACTTCTCGCCCGGCCCTGGTTTCTCGCAAAAGATCCAAAAAGACCGATGCGACGCACACCCCTGAACTTGAGCAATTCATCATTGTCACTCAATATTGAAAGGATTTGCTGACTGGTCGGGATTGTTTTTTTTATTTTTTCAGCCATCTATTTTCCTCCTCCTCTTCTCGTTGCTTTATTCACTGATGACAGTGGATATGCATCGGGTATTGTTTCCTCATCTTGCCCCACACCACCCCGGATAATTCCTGCTCATGCCCACTCATAAAGACCCAAAAGTAAAATGACGCGCTTGCCATTCCCAAAGTCGCCTTATCTGATCATATTTCTAACGGTCGTTTTCAATCTACTCCGCCAGTACATAGGCCGCCTTTTATGATGAGCAACGGCGATTATCAGAATCAAACCGGCTTCAATGGAAAAAAGCAGACTATACGGGAAATGAAAGAGTACTTTGCTGCGGATAGTACCTCGTACTTTTCTAGCGGCACGGGGATGCAACATGACAACGGATATAGCCCTATGTACTTCCGTTATGAATGCCAAGCCAACGCCGGGCGCTTCATTTTCGTAATAGCGGGAAGCCTCCCGAAACTCTTCATCTGCTTCCGGCAAGAACTCGTAATTCATGATAGTTCGGCTATCGCTCTTTTAAAAACTTCGTTACCCGGTATTCCCGCGACTTTACCGGTACGGTAATCATCAAGCCGTCGTTCTGCTTCATCAAGCCACAATCTTTCAACTTCCGACACGTTTGGTTCATCAAGGCTCAAGAGCAGTTTGCCGACGAGATTGGCACGGGAATGAATGTCCAGATTGAGTGCTTCTGATTCTATTTTTTGTAGTGCCATTGGCATGCTGGTACCTCCTGGTAATAGTTTTTATTCTTCTTCATCACAATCCCCATCCATCTCATCATCACCCTCCTGATTCAGCACATCATCTTCAGGATTCGGTTTTTCACCGATGGTGTAGAGGAAAGCGAGGATGTCTTCGAGAAAATCAGGAGTAGGCATTCTGTTGTTCACTTTCTTTGGCTTAAACCTTCACCAAATGTTCTGAGTACGCTCATAACAAATTCAAAACTTTGTGTCGCTTTTTCCTTTGAAAACAGTGAGGTGTGTGCAGCGCCGTTACGATAGTCATCAATATTTTTTTGCGCCAACCAGTACAGAATCCCTTCTTTCCCAAGCAGATAATCAGGATCAATAAAAGATGTCAGAATGAATTCTTTGAGCGCTTTGAGAGAGGGACTGGATTGAATTGCACTTTTACTTGAAGCACATTTGTTGAAAATAGCGACTATCTGGCCAACAGCGGGTTTCTTTTTCCCACAGATGAAATCTGCCAGAAGCTGAATCTGCCATTCATTTTTGCCTGAATGTTTTAGCAATACGTAATCCGACTTGGTAAACTCCACCGGGTTACCATACGTCAGCAGTACCCAGTCACGGAACGGGGCTAGAATCTTCGTATTTAATTCCAGTTCAATGGTTTTCCAGGCACTTGTGCTGACAATTGAAAAATCATGTTTTTCAGAAAGGGTTTCAAGAACAAACTTTGCTGTTATGATAAATTCTTGTGATTCTTCTTTAAAATCTAGAAAACCTGCTATGTCAGCTTGTAATTCTTTTTTGTACTGATGCACAGGGACGTCGGAAACAATCCATTTCAAGCGAGGAATCATCTGCTGCATTGCAGACATAATGACTTCATCATCCTGATATTCTTCTGCAAGTTCGTTTTTTAGCTCAGCGGTGAACTCTGCTAATCTGGCTAACTTTAATCGCGCCTTTTCAAGCTCTGCCGTTGTAAGAAATATATCCCGATAATCCGTTTGAAATTTCGGCGCTTCGCTGAGCTCATCATGGTCAATCAGATTAATTGGGAAAGTAGAACCGAATTCCAGGCGTAATAAAGCTGTGGCTGCGTCAATATCTGCAGACTGTTCATCACATCCAACCCATTGGCGGTTTAGCTTCTCTGCTTCAACCAGTAAATGACCCATGCCGCAAAACGGAGACAAAATCCAGTCACCATCATTGCTTCCCTGCCGAATTACCCGATTGTACAGTTCAGGCGGATCGCATCCGGGGATCGTACAGACCATATCTTCCCAGATACTACCAATATCGCTTCCAAGTGTTTCACCAAAATATACTTTTATGCGTGGCAATTTCCCCGAACAATCAATTCGCTTTTCAGATGCAAACTGCTCTAATCGTTCTTGATTATATCTCCATGATCGATCCGAAGGTGGCGTAAACCCATTCCACGAAAATTTCAAGGCTGGTCTGTTTATAGATGATGTGATATCCGCTAAATAATAGGAGCCAATTTCATCAGAAAATTTGTATCTGTTTTTGTCTGGCGGAGCGAAAATCTGGTTAAAAACCGGATTTGCTGTTTTGGTATATCGCAGAATTTCATTATGGCTATGCTTTACCGCAGTTTGTAGGAGTTTGGTGCTCCTTGATGGCAAAATTATCACTGAGGCCGGCAGTTTTGAGAAAATCTGGTTAAGTATTAATCGATAATCCGTGTCAGATATCGGCGGAGCGTGGAAATAGAGTGTGCCCTTTTCGTTGAGCAGTCTCCAGCATTGTTGCGCTACACGAGAAATGAAGTTTTGATATTCATTCAGTTTTTCACCGTCATTTATCATTGAACCCCAGGGAGGATCAATATATATGAGGGCGAACTGGGCATCGTCCAAACGCTCGAGGAATGGAAGTGTTTTGTGCTGAATAAGTGTGTTTGATGGTATTTTCATTTAATTGAGGGCCTTGAATTAATCACAACATTCATCTGAATAAATACGATGACCAAGGCCGCACTTACTACAGCGATATAAATCATATACACCATCAGGGATTATCTCCATTAAATGGTCACACTCAGGAAGATGCTTGGTTCGGGGAGAGGTTTGTGCGTGAGAGGCTGCTGCCAATTCATCTTCAGAGGGTAAAACTAGTTCCTTCTGGATTTCAAGTTGAAACTTCTTCAATGCAGAAGCAAGATCATCAAAAAAATAAAACTGAGGAAGCCCCCTTAACTGAACTTCTCTCAAAAGATATGGATTTCCAATAGTTGAATTGTTAAATGACTTGGTCATAAAGTCACCATCTTTTGAAACAATCCAAATAGAACAAGTATTTTCTTTTGCAAAATCGAGTACTTGTTCCCAACTTATTTCGTCCCCCAGAGGATCTCCTTTTTTTCCTGGTGGATTGCCAAGTTCTTTTCTTTTTTTTGCAGCAGTTACCTGTTCAATTGAACACGACAATGCATTATTAAAAATTTTATTCAATTCAATCGAAATTTTATCTTCATTTTTTGATATTTGTTCAAGTGTCTTAGCATAAATTCCATCAAGTAGCCCCTTGACATCTTTGAGATCAATTCTCAATTTTTTCAGTTTTGTTCCTGCTTCCAGATCAATTTCAGCAACAGCATTTTCGGTAAGAATATCTGGCAACGAAATAGTGAGATTTAGTTTTTTAGCATACTCATCAAACTTTTTATTTGCCAATCTAAGCTTATTTCTAAATACTTCAGCAACAACCTGATCAGTTACCAGAATATGGTCACTCACCTCTATTAATGGGTCTAATAGAGGCTTTACTGCATGAATTTCGTAAAAATCCAAAAAAATGTTTGCATCAATGAATAGTTTCATCAAGTTCTCGCCTTTGTGAGGAAACCTATGCTCCTTGAATCGTACCAATCCTGGTTGAAATAAAATATTCAGCTTCTTCATCATCCGGCAGGAAAAATGCCACCGCACCCTTACCCTTGATTTTTGGAGAAAATGGAGATTCTTCAGATACAAATCTTCTTAAGCCTGTTTTTTTTCCTAAATCTGAAGAATATGTAAGAGATAATTCTTTTAATGTTTCAAATTCACAATCGTCTTGATCATGTAAGACTAAACAGCTTTGAGGAGCGACACTTGGAAGCTGTATTTTTCCTATATTAATTAATTCTAGCTTGAGTATCCATAGATTTCCTGAATCTGTCAAAAAGCTTAGGCGACTCTTATTGTCTATATCTTGCAGATTCATTTTTAGAAATTCTACTATGCGAATTTTGTATTTGTAATTTTCATCAGGAATATCGATAACCAGCCAATCACCAGATAAAATTGCTTCTTGAATAGGTATTTTCACGCTATCTCCTCTATTGTAATTTGAACTGGCTCCAATTTATCACTATACGAATCGCAAAACCAAGACCATCGTTCAATCTGTTTTTGAAACGACAAATTATTAATTGGATCTACAACTAATTTCATCTGAAACGGTTCTTCATTTATTACAACTCCAATAAAATAACTGGCCCCATAATTGTGAGCACTTGAATACTCGTTATTGGTAATTTTGAACGGCTCATTGAACGAATTCACACTCTTGATTTCGATGAAAATCCTTTTTCCGCTATCAAGCGTAGCTTCAAGGTCGTACCCCATATTTGCAGTACTTACATCACTTACCGTAAGTATTCCTTTGAGCGCTTGCAAATATTCTAAAGCATTTTTTTCTGCACTTCGCCATTTTTGAATATTGGGACTGGACTTGAAAATTGAATTACTCTCTGAAGCCGTTTCTTGAGGTATATGTGTAGCACTCCTAATAATTCTAGGGGCAATTTTGGGTATCACAAAATCTTTCAAAACCTCACCTGGCTTTATGTTCGCCTTACTGATGAATAATTTTAGATCAGCATCTTCTACATGATCTGTAAGGAATTTGACAAAATCTTCTTTGAGATCATCAGCTGTTTTTAACTCCTTGGCAGTTACCAGTTCCTGCCCCTTTGGGAACAATTTTAGCGAACAGAGTTCAGTAATTTTTTCTTTTGTGAGATCATGGTTATTCTGGCTGATAAATTTAGTCGTTATCTGTGCCGCACCGGTTGCGGAAATATCGGATTCGTTAACATTGGCCATTACCTCATTCAGATATAGTCGTTTCACCCCAACGAGATCCATGAACACCGGCAGCTCCGGGTATGCGGTCAAAAGTTCCTTGCTGACCGCACAAAAACCGGCTTCGCAGATTTTTTCATAATCCTCATGGTTCAACCAATCCGGTCGCAAGCGTAACGACGAAAACGGCACCCGCTTTCCGTTGATCCGCAACTTCCTGTTCTTCAGCTCTTCAGTAATACCCTTGTAAAGCTTGACCTTGAACTTATTCCCCTCGATATTCGGCACATTCACAAACGGGCTGAAAAAACCTTTCCTGATTGCCTTCCCTTCCAGCACATCAACAATCGTATCAACCAGCAGCGTCAATATATTTACAAACGACCGCTGCGAGTGATCATCAAAATCAATATTCTTGCGTGAGGGATCGGTGCTGAAATCGCCGTTGATTTTGATATAGGCACCGGCAAACTCTATCGTCGGAGTGAAGGAGTGAACAACAGATTCTTCCTGTGTTGCCGGAATGATGGCGTCATCCTTAACTTTGAGCGCAATCATATCCCGTGGATCTTTGGGAGTGGAGATAATATCCCAGTTGTCAGCCGTTTCCCCTTCCTTGATCTCCACAATCCGCTGATTGTTGCGATACTGCTTGGTAACGGAAATATCGCGCTGAATGCCATCGGCATGGCATATCACCTGACAGATGTTATTGAGGAATAGCAGCGAACTACGGTCAAAGTCCTGCAACTCCTGCTGCACGATCCTGTTGTCGATATCGCAGAAAACGAAGAATGTGGTGAAGTCGTGCTGTTCTGCCAGTTTCTCCAGCTTACTGGCAATTTTGAGCGGATTATTGGCTTCATCATACGGGTGCAAAACCCTAATAAGCGGCACTTCGGGGATATCCGGCAACAGTTGATGGGTCGCTGACTTATCGAAATAGAATTTGTAATCGTCACTGAAGATGTAGATGCGCTTGGCCAAGTTGACAACCGACTTGAAGCCGATACCACGATAACCGATGGTACTGCCACCCCGGTTTTTGTTTGATGAACCGCTGCGGCACAGTGCTTCAATATCATGTACCGTGAACGGCCTGCCGTCATTGGCAACCACCAGCATGTCATCCATGCTGTAAATGCCAAATGTAGAAGAATTGGCATCATCAGCATTCTGGATCAGCTCAATAAATGAGCGGGTCTTGTAGCTTTCGGCAATATACTGTTCCACCTTACCCAAATCCCTAAACAGCTTCGGCGCACTGGTGGCTTCGGTAAGGAATTCCTTCTGGAGGTCGAGAATTATGGCTGGTTGCATGTAGTGAGTTCTTTCATAGAAGGAGTGAGTGTTGGTATAGCATAGCAGCATACCCCGGTCAAATAGCGTCCTACGTTTTGGAAAAAAAGTCGAGTAGGTCGCGTTTGCTCCATCAACGCGAAGTTTCCGGTATTATCAACATCGTAACGTTGCGTTTCACGATAAGCCCGCTCAACACAACCTACAAAATCATCAAACCACTCCCGCCACATCCCTACCACAAAACACGCTTTCAATCTCTAAATCCACCCAACTGCAAAATCACCCGCAAGTGGTGACCAATCATTTCTTGACAATCTAAAAAATCTGTATCATTTTCACATCAGGTAAGCGCAGGAAATGTAGAGGTCGCTCGGCATGAGTGGCAGCCCGCATGGGTGGGATCCTCGGTTTCTGGGACCTAAATTTTCATAAGCCTTCGAGGTTAGAAGCCTCGGGGGTTTTTGCTTTTATTGCAGCTAAATCCTCCGGCCAGAACTTCAAACCATATCCAATCGCTTTGTCTTTGTGACGATAGATACTCTTTTTCAGATGTGGAGCATAGCTTGGTTCCGTCTCGCCGTAACGGTTTACCTTGAGGGCGAAATGAATCCCGGACGCGACAGCGTCCGCAACTTGTAGACCAGCAAGTCTAGAGTGTTCCACCGACTTAATGCGATCCGGGTCAATAACCGTTGGATCAATCTGCACCTTATACGGCAACTCTTCAGATTGCCGTTGAAGCAATCTCAGATAATCTTTGATTTCGTCGTATGACATATTGCTGCGGTTGGAAAAGATGATTTCAGCAAAACCATCTCCTTCCCCGACACGTCGATGATCCCGGCAGAGCCAGGAAACGCGCTCCAACAGCAACCGTGTGGCATAACGGTACAATAGATATTTTGTGTTCTGGAATTTTTCCGGCTCAGATATAAGGGGTTTGCAGACCAGTACGCTGACGGTCCGCATGGGTAGCTCGCCCACACGGCGGATATACGGCACACGTTGTTCATGCTTCAGATCGACGAAGTGAAGAGGAGTTTTGGGCGGTTTTCCCAATATTTCACGAACGGTTTTCAGACAGGAAACCATCTGCAAATCTTTTTCCCGGCGAATAACCACAGCAGACAGTACAAACCAGCGAGAACTGCCGCTTCCATCAGCTTTGAAGACAAATCCCTCATCACCCGATTCGTCGATATACACAATAAAGCTGGACTTCATTATCCCCTCAAACATTTGCCTTTTATTTCATTAGTAAGGCGTGGTGCAGGGAAAGACCACACAACGCGTCGATTTGGAGTTAACACGCGTTGTGTGGCCATCTCATCTCTCCACCAATACTCAGAACTTCACATCATCAAGCTCACTCTTTAAGACATCCACCAGTCGCTCAATTTCCTTCTTCGTCCGTTTCTCGGTCACTGTCACAACCAGACAATTATCCAATCCCTCATAATACAGCCCCAGCGGCACTCCGGCTGCAATGCCCTTTTCAAGCAGACCGGCAACAACGTCAGAGGCGTTTTTCGGCAGAACCAGAGTGAATTCGTTGAAGGTAACAGCGGATTGCAGCACGGATACTCCGGAAATGCCGGCCAATAAAGACTTTGCGTATTCAGCCTTGTCCCGGTTCAAACGGGCCAGTTCTGCCAACCCCTCTTTGCCGACCGATGAGAGGAAGATCAGGCCACGCAGGGCGCACAATCCCTGATTGCTGCAGATATTCGAAGTCGCCTTGTGGCGTTTGATATGTTGTTCACGGGCCTGCAGTGTTAGAACGTAGCCGCGCTTGCCGTTCCGGTCAACCGTCTCACCGACGATGCGACCCGGCATGTTTCGGATATAGGCTTTTTTGGCAGTGATGAAGCCGAAAGAAGGACCGCCGAAAGAGAGCGGATTGCCCAGACTCTGGCCGTCACCAACAGCTATATCGATACCCATTTCGGCGGGTGTTTTCAGGATGCCGAGCGAGATCGGGTAGACTGAACCGATCAGCAGAGCCGCGACGCTGTGAACCTGCTCCGCCAGCGACGTAAAATCTTCAATGCTGCCGAAAAAGTTGGGATTCTGCACCAATACGGCAGCGATAGAGTCATCAAGTACGGCAGCCAGCTCAGCACGGTTGAGCAGGCCATTTAATGGTGCAATCTCAACAACTTCCACGTCCAGATTAAAGAGGTAGGTCTTCAATACCTGACGGGAAAAGGGACTGACACAGCCATCGACAACGATTTTGTTCCTGCCGGTCACGCGTAGCGCCATCATGGCAGCCTCGGCACAGGCGGTGCCGCCGTCGTAGAGCGAGGCGTTGGAAACATCCAGGCCGGTCAGACGGCAGATGGCGGTCTGGTATTCGAACAGTGCCTGCAAGGTCCCCTGTGAACACTCCGGCTGATAGGGCGTATAGGCGGTGTAGAACTCGGCGCGACCGGAAAGATGATCAACCACGGAGGGGATGATGTGGTCGTAAAAACCGCCGCCGATGAAGTTGGTCATCCCCTGACGGTTATCTCCGGCAATGGCCTGCATTCGGCTGAAGGTCTCAAACTCTGACATCCCGGCCGGAAGATTGAAGCTTGTGGCCCGCAATTCAGCCGGGATAGGCGCGAAAAGGTCTTCAACGCTGGCAACCCCGATATCGGCGAGCATCTCCTGAATCTCTTCAGGTGTGTGGGGACAGTAATGGCTGTCGTTCATGATGTAATTCTCCCTACAATGTTTTCAAATAATCGTTGTACTGTTCCTGGTTCATCAGGTTTTTCAGTTCCGTTACATCGGATATTTCCACCTGAGCCATCCAGCCGGCATCCTCGGCGCTCTCGTTGACGATTTCGGGAGCTGAATCAAGTGCATCATTCACTTTGACAACTTTTCCGGAAAGCGGAGCAAAGATATCACTGGCGGCCTTGACCGACTCGATACTCCCCAAAAGACCTAACTGCGTGACGAACGAACCAATCTTCGGCAGTTCCACAAAAGTAATATCACCCAATTCGTGTGCTGCATGATCGCTGATGCCAATCGTTCCAACGTTTCCGTCAACCTTTACCCATTCATGCTCTTTGGTGAAATAGATGCTCATTTGTTCATTCCTCCTTTATTGATGAAGTATTCAAAATAAAACCGGAATTAGTATGATCTTTCGCTCATGGTTCGACAGGCTCACCACGAACGGAAGATCAATATGGTACATTGCTAAAGTCCGTTCGTCCTGAGCTTGTCGAAGGATGGGCGGACTTTAGCGGATTCTTACGACCTGACTGACCCGCCCTTAAAGAACGGCAATTCGCAAACCGTCGCTTCCATGCTGACCCGCTCATGGCTGATCGTCAGCGGGGTGCCAATTGCGGTCAGTTCTGGTGTGACAAAGCCGATACCGATGCCTCTGCCGAGAATTGGTGAAAAAACGCCGCTGGTCACATTGCCGACGACTTCCCCCCCCGAACTGATATCATAATGGTGGCGCGGCGACCGGCGGCCAGTGACTTCGAAAGCCACCTTTTTCCGGGCTGTTCCCTGCTCTTTCAATTTCAGCAGCGCATCCTTGCCGATAAAGGATTTATCGAAATTGACAAAGCCTTCCAGCCCAGCTTCCAGCGGGTTAGTTTCCTCATCGATGTCACTGCCGTAAAGTGAATAGCCGACTTCAAGCCGCAACACATCCCGTGCCCCCAGTCCGGCCGGCTTAACGCGTTCATCTGTCAGCAGCAGATCCCACAGTTCACAGACTTTTTCAGTCGGGATGAAGATTTCATACCCCAGCTCTCCGGTATAACCGGTGCGGCTGACGATAGCTTCAACACCAAGAATCTTCATAGTAATGAATTTAAAGTAGGGAATCGTAGCGACCTCTTCCCCGAAGAGTTCAACCATAATGTAGCGCGAGAGAGGCCCCTGCAGGTCCAGTTTGCCGGTAGCGGAGGTAATGTCGCTAAAAACTCCCCCCTTCAGTCTACCCTTGATGGCGGAAAAATCTTTTGGTGCCGTAGCGGCATTGACGACGATCATGACCTTGTCGGTCGCAAGGCGGAAGACGATCAGATCATCGATTATGCCTCCCTGCTCGTTGAGCAGAAAGCCGTAGCGGGAGCGTCCGACCGGTATCGTTTTCACTGAAAAGGTAAAGACGTCCTCAAGGCCGTCAGCCTCAAAATCGCCCTGAAAGAGGAATTCACCCATGTGGCAGATATCAAAGAGCGATGAACTGGTGCGGCACCAGCTATGTTCGGCGATTATCCCCTCATACTGAATCGGCATGTCCCAGCCGCCAAAAGGGGCCATGAGTGCCTGTAGACCGCGATGCCTACTGTTGAGTGCCGTTTTAAGTGTCTGCTCTTCCATGCGAGATTCTCCCAGATTAAATAGTGTGAAATGAAGGGGGACCTGTTTTTTCGGGAGGCCACCTTACCATCCGGAACTAACCGGCGTCAAAACAATTTCAGAAATTTTTATGGGGGTGTTGTATAACTCCGGACCAACTTCAGGATACCAGCGCTGTCTCGTTAACTGTCGCTTGCAAGCGCTGCTGCAAGCGGGTATTCTATGCCCGCTTATTCAGCTCACAGCGGGAGCTGATTCATTTCAATCAGACGGGAGAAAATCATGAATAAGGTCTATTTCAGCGATATGCGTACCGGGTACAAAGAAAATTTGTTTGATAAAATTGCCAAGCTCCTGACTCTTGCCGGACTGCCTCATGCAGTTGCCGAAGGCGATCTGACGGCGGTCAAGATTCATTTTGGAGAAAAGGGGAATCACACCTATATCCGTCCCGTATTTGCCCGTCGGGTGATTGAAGAGATCAAAAAACTGCGCGGGCTGCCGTTTCTGACGGATTCAACGACACTCTATCCCGGTCAGCGCAAAGAAGCGGTCTCAGCCCTTACCTGTGCGGTTGAAAACGGCTTTGCTTTTGCCTGTGTCGGTGCCCCGCTGGTTATCAGCGATGGCCTGCGCGGCGTCACCGAAACCGAGGTGTCCGTCGATGGCGAACTCTTGAAAACCGTTTTTATCGGTACCGAGATCATTGAGGCTGATGCGATTGTTGCCATGACGCACTTCAAATGTCACGAACTGACCGGCTTCGGCGGAGCGCTCAAGAATATCGGCATGGGGTGCGCCAGCCGTAAGGGAAAACTGGTGCAGCACTCCAACGTGGCTCCCAAGGTCTCGCAGAAAGGGTGCATCGGCTGCGGAATCTGTCCCAAATCATGCGCCCATGGTGCAATAACCATCAGCAACGATAAAGCCTTTATCGATCCACAGAAATGCGCCGGCTGTTCGCGCTGCATTACGGTCTGCCCGGTCAAGGCGATCAATGTACAGTGGAGTGCCGCCGCTGACCTGGTCATGCGGAAAATGGCCGAATATGCCAAAGGGGCATTATCAGGCAAAGATGGTAAGGCAATCTACATAAACTTCATCACCCAGGTTTCACCGGCCTGTGACTGCTACGGTTACTCAGATGCCCCGATCGTCAACGACATCGGCATCTGCGCCTCAACCGATCCGGTCGCCATCGATCAGGCCTGCGCTGACCTTGTCAACGGAGCACGCGGCAATGAAGGTTCCGCCTTAAAGAGCGGCCATGAACCGGGTGGTGACAAGTTTCGCGGTTGCTGGCCTGAAATTCCGTGGGAAGTGCAGTTGGAGCACGCTGAAAAAATCGGTTTGGGAAAAAGGGTCTATGAGCTGGTGAAAGTGTGAAGGCAGTAATTCAGCGTGTTAGATCTGCTTCCGTTACGGTTGCAGAGGATATAGTCGGCCAGATCAGTCACGGGGTTTTGATACTGCTCGGAGTTGAAAAAAGTGACACCGAAGTAAGGGCCGACTGGCTGGTGGAAAAAATCTGCGGACTTCGTATTTTTTCTGATGATGCCGGGAAAATGAATCTTTCAGTTTTAGAGGTTGGCGGAGCGCTACTGGTGGTTTCCCAGTTTACTCTGGCAGGTAACTGCAGCAAAGGGAAGCGTCCTTCGTTTGACACAGCCGCCCCGGCTGACGAAGGCAAACGGCTTTACGACTATTTCGTGAGCGCCGCCAAGCGCACCGGCCTGCCGGTTGAGACCGGTATCTTTCAGGCCGATATGCAGGTATCGCTGGTCAATGACGGGCCGGTTACGTTTATTCTGGAGCGTTAATACTGATCCTAACATGTATGGATTTTGGAGATGCCATGACTAAAGAATTAACGCTCGGTTTTTCGCCCTGTCCCAATGACACCTTCATGTTCTATCCGCTGGTTCATGGCCTGGTTGATACAGGCGGCCTTTCCTACCGGGAGCGACTGGAGGATGTAGAAACACTCAATCAGCTTGCTCTGGCCGGTGTACTGGATATCAGCAAAGTTTCGTACCATGCCCTGGGGCATATCCGTGACGACTACGCGCTGCTCCGTTCCGGCAGCGCGTTGGGACGCGGATGCGGGCCACTACTGGTGGCGTCTGACAGCATCAATCCTGCCGATCTGCGCGGTAAAACAATTGCGGTGCCGGGGCGCTACACCACCGCTATGCTGCTGCTGCGGTTGTTCGATCCGGCGCTTGAAAACTTTATCGTCATGCCGTTCAATGAGATTATGGATGCCGTGTTGAGCGGCAATGTTGATGCCGGGCTTATCATCCACGAGTCGCGTTTTACGTATCAGGGTTTCGGTCTGCACAAGCTGCTCGACCTGGGAGAGTGGTGGGAAGCGGAAACCGGGCTGCCGATTCCGCTGGGCGGGATTGTGGCGCGGCGGTCACTGGGAGCGGAAACCATTGCTGCCATCGAATGTGCTTTGCGCTCTGGCGTTGACTATGCCCGATCTCAGCCGGACGAAGCGGCCCGCTATATCGGCTTGCATGCTCAGGAGATGAGTGCCGAGGTCTGTGCTGCGCACATCGATCTGTACGTAAATGATTTTTCAACAGATCTGGGAGAGGAAGGTGTTCGGGCCATAACCTGTCTCCTGCGGCGGGCCGAACAGGCAGGCTATATACCGCCTTCTGTCATGCCGCTTTTTGCGCAATCAAGTGATCCGGTCAATTGATCGGCTCGGTACAAAACAAAAACGCTCAATTTGTGAGTGGCAGCTTAAATTGCAGTCCTATTTTGGGTGAATACAGCCGGACAACCGTACCGGGATATTCACCCGGGCTGATCACGCCATCGACACAATAGACGAGATCACATGAATCTCCGACTTGCACCACATAGGGGAGCGAATCGCCGGCGCTGACCAGTGCGCCTGAAATGGAAATGTTTTCCAAAACTCCGGAATACCGGGAGCCGTTATGATACAGAAAACATTTTGAAATGCAGGTAACTCTGCTATTACCTCTTCTGTTGTTCAGCATATCAAGGCTCCTTTCAAAACGGATTGATTCTGGATTTTTTTGAATGGTGCTTAGAAGTATACCACAGCGGATTTTTTTCTCTCAGCAAAGTTTATGCAGCCGAAGGGACAACGCCGAAACAGGCATTGAGAACTTGTCGATCCTACCGGTTCAGCATCTCCCGCACCTTTGCCATTAGCTCTGCCGGCTTAACTGGCTTTGATATGAACATCGCATTTTCCCCAAGTTCACCCTGCTGCGGGATGATATTCGCACTGTAACCGCTGCTGAAAAGAGCCCTGGCATCAGGTCTGATCTGCTTGATCTCGTCGTAGGCAGCTTTGCCGCTTTTGTTCGGCATGATCATATCCATGATAATTAACTTAATGCTGTCAGCGTTATCCCGGAACTTGTCTACGGCATCCTGACCATCGACTGCACAGATAACCCGATAACCGTGCTTTGCCAGAACGTTACGCATATACTCCAGCAAAGCAGCGTCGTCTTCTACAATCAGAATGGTCTCGGTTCCGGCAGAGGTCGCCAGGCTGGCCTGGCTCTGCACTCCAAGGGGTGTCGTTTCCGCTTCGACAATTGGCAGATATATCATGAAACTAGCCCCTTGACCCGGTTTGCTGGTGACTTCGACAAAGCCCTGGTGTTGCTTTACGATGCCGTACACCATTGCCAGGCCGAGTCCGGTACCCTTGTCAACCGCCTTGGTGGTGAAGAACGGTTCAAAGATCTTCTTTCTGGTCGCTTCATCCATACCTGTTCCGGTATCAGAAGCGGTGATAACTGCATAGCACCCCGGTTTTCCAAAGCCATGCGCAGAGACGAATGAATCATCAATCATCATACTATCCGTGGCAATATGCAGTTCACCTCCGTCAGGCATGGCATCACGGGCGTTGTTAGCCAGATTGATCAGAACCTGTTCTATCTGTCCGCGGTCAACATAAACCAGTAGAGTTCGGGTAGTGATTACCGTCTTGAAGTTGATGCTCTCGCGGATAATTTTTTCAACAAAGGCTCCTGTTTTGGAAATAATCTCATTCAGGTCATGATTTTTCGGATGCATGACTTGTGTACGGCTAAATGCAAGCATACTGTGGGTCAATTCGCCCGCCCGGTAGGATGCGGCAAGAATTCTGTCCAGATATTCTTTCTGTGTCTCATCCTGCTCAAAATCTATCTGCAATAAAGAGCAATATCCGCTGATAATGCTGAGTACATTGTTGAAGTCGTGAGCCAGACCGCCGGCAAGCTGTCCGACGGCCTCCATTTTTTGGGATTGCATCAGCTGCTCTTTGAGTTTTTTTCTCTCGGTGATGTCAGTGTCGATGCCACGGTAACCAAGTAGGGTTCCGTCGGCACTCAGAAGTGGAACGCCGTTGGTTGACCACCAGATATTGCGCCCATCCCTGGTGGTGGTCTGGTTCTCCTGATTGAGGATTTGAGCCCTGTTCTCAAAAACAGGTGCAAAGAGTTTTTTGATCGTCTCCTGTTCTGTTTCAGGAAAAACATCGTAGAAGTGCATTTTTCCGATCATTTCTTCCGGAAGGTATCCGAAGAGCTGTTCAGAGACTCTGTTGACATACGTGTAGAGCCCGCGGACATCCACCTCCCAGATCATGGCGCAATTCTGTTCGGACAATTGGTCGATACGGTTCTGGCTCTCCATCAAATCGACTGTCCGCTCATTTACCCGCTCTTCAAGCGATTCGTTAAGCTGCTGGAGCTCTCGGGCCTGCTCATCAAGCGTTTGAGTCATTTTTAGCAGTTCAATTTCAGCTTTTTTTAGCTGTGTGATGTTTTTTGCAGCGCAAATAACAGTAAGTGTGTTCCCATCCGGTTCTTTAACCGGAGTAAGTGTAGTGATATAATAATTGTCACCGTCGGTAGCCGGAATACGAACTTCAAGAGACTCAACCTCACCGGTTTTAAAAACCTTGTTTAGAATGGAGAAGCGTTTGTCTGCCTCCTCCTTTGGAAAAACATCCCAGAGAGTCCCGCCGATGATTTGCTCAAGCGGTTTTCCAACATTTACTGAGAATGCCCGGTTTGCAAATTTATAGCGTCCCTCCGGCGTGAAGGCAAAGACGGCATCAGACGACCCCTCAAGAAGAAAACGGTATTTTTCCTCACTTTTCCGCAATGCATCTTCCATATATTTGCGGGCGGTAATATCGTATGCTGTGCCGCATGCTCCGGTAAATTCACCATTTTCATCAGTCAAAAAAAGTGCATTTATAACCAGATGGATATCCTCTCCATTCTTGCCGATACACGTTGATTCATAAGCGTGCATCGAGTGCCCTTCCATTAAATGCCTGAACTCAGCCTGAAAATATAAAGCAGTTTCAGGCGCTTGAAAGTCAGTGAATTTTCTTCCAATCATCTTGGAAAGTTCATACCCAAAAACCTGTTCCCATGCCAGGTTGAGAAAGATGTACCGGTCTTCAGCATCAGTCTGCCAGATGAGATCCTGTGAGGTCTCTACCAGCCTGTGATAGTGCTTCTCTGATGCTTCAAGTTCCTTTTCCGCCAGTCTTCGTTTGGTAATGTCCCGCCCGATACCAACCACCAGCGGAGTACCGGTATCGGGATCTTCCAACAGTGATGCATTTGCCGTGTACCACAGATAGTCACCGTCCTTGCTACTGAGTCTGTATTCAACTCCGCTCTGTTTCTCGCCAGTTTCTATAACCCGCTGCAAAAATGCAGAGTACCGGGGTACGTCGTCCGGATGTACGTATATCTGAATCGGACGACCGATGACTTCGCTGATTTCATAGCCTAACGCTACTTTCCACTGAGGTGAAACATAGTTGAAGAGCCCTTCTGGTGTTAGAACGAAAAGGACGTCATTAATGTTTTCGACAAATGAACGGTAGCGCAGTTCACTCATATGCAGTTCTTTGGTTCGCTCATCAACGGTATGCTCAAGGAATTTGTTGATCCGCTGGCTTCTGATGAACCATACGGTAATACAACACGCTACCAGACTGAGGATAAGGGCTCCCAACATCAGCCGTTGCAACATCCAACGGTGCGGAGCAAAGGCTTCAGCAGTGGGAAGTATTGCCGTCACATACCAGCCTGCCGCAGAAATAACTTTAGTTGATGCCAGCACCTCAACGCCGAGTGGATTGATAAATATTGCGGAGCCTTCATACCCTGAAATGGCACGATCTATAAACGGAATCATACCTGGAGCAGGAAGTATTTCCATGACCCTTTTTTTGTCTGTGGCCGTGACAATCTGCCGCAGCTGAGGCGCAACAACAACATACCCGCCGCTCTTGCCGTAATGTTTGCTCTGAAGCCTGTCCAGAAAATTTGGTTTGCCAAGGTTAGTCACACCGGCAACGGCACCAATTAGCTTGCCATCGGTAGTGCGAATCGGGACAGCAATTGAGAATACCGGAGTTTTCTGATGCTTGCCGATAACGGGGCTTCCTACGTTCGGTTTTCCCTCTCTGAGAGCAGCAATTATGTAGTCTCTGTCAATGTAACTGGTGCCTATCCGGCCCATCTCAATTGGAATGCAGGCCACCGCTATTCCATCACTGCGCGTAACGAAGGCGCCGGTGTTGAACAAATCTGCAAGGTGTGAACGATGCTCAAGAAACGCCTGCAAGGATGCCGCGTTACCTAGCATGGCCGGAGTAATTTTTTCGGCTACTGTTTCAAGCGCTTTCAAGCGCAGGTTTAGATCGGCATTGATGTCGGCCGATAAAATCTCAACCGTTGAGGCCTGTTGGTCGGACAGCAGGTGTTCAATATCTTTGCGCTGAATATGTGTGGCATAGAATGTCTGAGACCAGACGACTATCAGGAAGCAGGCCAGCGACAAGATTGATATTCGAGTATTGAGCGACCACGTGAAGATATTGAAGTTCATACGTACGACTCCAACGATGAAGTTAATCATGAACGGTTCGGTTATTGATTTGCTACTTTGGCAGGCAGTAATTATTTGTCAAGAAAAGAAGACAGAAAACAGGTGGATTTGAATATTCTCGATTTCCACAACAGCGGTGCCTCATCCAACAGCACCAGATACAGCATCGTACCCTGTTTCGCGGCCGGGGCTGCCACCGGGCTATTGCTCAGGTTGACCATGGTGTATACAGCGATCACGATCCTGTTCCATGGCGTTACCGATGAGCGCAATAACCGGAATGTCATGGCGGCGCATAGCTGAAGCCGGATCGCGGATTACTGAAGAGACCTCGTACTCATTCATTCCCGGCATCATGCAGTCCAGCAGTATGAGCGCGTAATCATTGGACTCAAGTGCGTTTACAGTCTCTTTGCAGTTACAGGCCACATCTACCAGTAAACATGGTTTTTTATTGATAAATTATAGAAAAGACCTGATAATAGCCGTAATAAACGAGCGGGAAAAGGGGGTGATGCCTTGTGTCTATCTCCCAAATTTCATCTTTATGTAGCTACGGTGCTGGAGCAACGTATCAGTTCCCACGTGTTGCGTTGTATCAATCCGCCAAAACATCACTGCCCTCGGCACCCAAGGCATATACTGTTGAACTTTCCCACGCTGCGCAGGTTCGCTCGTTGAAGCTGCAAGGTTTTTCAGCAACACTGATCGCCATGAAAACAGGTCTTGATCTACAAACTGTCAATACCTATCTTGGCATCATTGAGTCCACTGCAAATGTTACCACGCCGACGATGTACGTCCCCCCTAAAGCTGCTTATAGCGAGCCTGTGACGATCACAGAGCGCCGAAAACAACTCCGGCAGGATCTGGATCAATTAGTAATGGCCAAGTCTACCTGGTCAGACATGGTGTCCAGGCAGAGCACGTCAGGCACTTCGGCAGCAAATCAGGGAGCAGGTACGACACTGCTTACATTGAAACCAGCTTATGATGAGTTCAGCCTGTTCAGGAAACAGTCTTCCGGACTGCGTGAACTACCTTAAATTTGAGAGGAGCAACGAATGGCTGAACAGAAAGAAAAATGGCAGGGATGGCTGGCGCTTTCCACTGCAATAATGGCAGTATTGGCAGCCCTGACGACACTCTATATGGGGAAATTCTCTTCGCGTGCCATCATGGCGCAGGGTCAGGAGAGTGATCAATGGGCTTACTACCAGGCCAAAAGTATCAAGGGGCATACTTTTGAGGTTAATCAAAAGGTACTTGAGTTGCAGTATCTGGTTCAGAAAGGTATGCCAGCGGACGTGGCAGCCGAGTACCAGAAAACGATGAAAAAATACAGCGATGAAATCAAACGCTATGACGGTGAAAAGAAGGAAATCAAGGATAAAGCCGAAGGAATTGCCAAGGTTAAGCTGAAGGCGCAGGAAATGGGGGGAGATTTCGCCTATGCTCTGATCTTTCTACAGATTGCCCTGATGCTTTCTTCAATCGCGAGCCTGACAAAACGGCACTACCTGTGGCATATCGCTTTGGTCTGTACCGTCGGTTGGCTGTTCTTTTTTCTGGATGCCTGGTTATTGTTTTACTGAATCTATCTATCGATTGACTTTATAGTACCGTATCACGCAAAAGACGCCCTGGCGGGGCGTCTTTTTTTTCGATATGACAATCAGGCAGTGCCGAGTTTGGCGCGCTCAGCCTTTTTCAGGAGCGCAGCTGCCAGTGGATGCTGGTTGTTTTCTGCATACTGGCTGGCGGTACTTCCGCCCGGAGTCTTTATAAAGGGGCTGGCATTGCCATCCAGCAGGGTCTGAACGGTCTGGTTGCATCCATAGATGGCTGCCAGCATCAGAGCCGTATGCCCTTCATTATCGCGGGCATCGACTTCGGCCCCCTTTTCAAGCAGTAGCTTGGCTATCGCCGAATGTCCGTTGGCAGCAGCATAGTGCAGAGCCGTTTTGCCTTTACTGCTGCTGGCGGTCACATCAGCTCCACGATGCAACAGGTCCTGAACAAAATCCTTCAGCCCCTCTTTGGATGCGCTGATCAGCGGAGTATGACCATGCCGGTCTTTAGCATTCACGCTTTCCATGTTTAATACCTCCTTTGAGTAACATGATTTTACCGTATACCATACTTGCATAGTAAAAACCATCGGCTAAATTGCACTCAGATCAACGAAAATGAGCTGATTACATTAAGCACTTGAATCATAGCGTTCCAGACCACTATAATGCGGCCTCCAAGGAGTGAACGTTATGAATGTGTATCAGGCTGATTTTATAAAAAGTGCTGCAAAACCGAAAGACTATCCGCCACCTGGCCTGCCGGAAGTGGCTTTCGTGGGGCGCTCCAACGTCGGAAAATCATCATTGATCAATGTGCTGGCCGGTCGCAAGGGATTGGTGCGCACCAGCTCGACCCCCGGTCGTACGCAGCTGATCAATTTCTTCGACATTAACAGTATTTTGACGCTGGTCGATCTGCCCGGGTACGGTTACGCTAAAGCGCCACCGGCACTGCGCAAACAGTGGGGGCCGATGATCGAGGCCTATCTGGCTTCGCGCGAAAGCCTGAAAGCGGTGGTGCTGATCCTTGATATCCGTCGTGAGCCATCCGATGGCGATCTGCAGATGTTGCGCTGGCTTGAACTGTACAATATTCCGCCGATTTTAGTGGTGACCAAGTGCGACAAGCTCTCAAAAAATGAACAGGCCAAACAGAAGGGGATTATCGCTACTGCCATTAAACGTGATAAGGGGATGCTGCTGCCGTTTTCGGCACTCTCCAAAGATGGGCGGGACGGCATCTGGAAGGAAATCGGCAGCACTCTGGAAATTCAATTGGAACCTGGTGGTTCGACTCCGCTCACCGACCGGGAAACCGGCGTCAGTTCCCTGAGCGGAGCCGAAGGGAACCTGCAACAGGACAATCACTCATGAAAAAAGCTGCCGCAGATACTATCTCAAAGCCCATGCCGGATATGCAGAAGCGGCCGGATACCCGCCGTATCCCGATCTCCAAAGTAGGTGTCAAGGACATTAGCTATCCGATTGTGGTGATGGACAAAAACCGCACTCTGCAGCATACCGTTGCGCGCATCAACATGTATGTTGACCTCCCGCACCAGTTTAAAGGGACGCACATGAGCCGTTTTGTGGAGATCCTTAACAAGTATCGTGAACAGATTGCTCTGGACAAGCTGGAAACAATTCTGGAGGAGATGAAGACCAAACTTGGCTCCGGCAGTGCTCATCTGGAGATTCAGTTTCCCTATTTCATCGACAAGGCTGCCCCGGTTTCAGGCGCTAAAAGCCTGATGGAGTATAGCTGCGAATTCAGCGCCTCGCTGACCGATTCTCTCGATTTTGTGCTCGGCATCCGTGTGCCGCTCACCTCGCTCTGCCCCTGCAGTCGCGAGCTGTCACGTTTTGGTGCACACAATCAGCGCAGTATCATGACGGTACGGGTGCGCTACCGTGATTTCGTCTGGATAGAGGATCTGATTGAGCTGATCGAGCAATGCGGCTCCAGCCCGCTGTATTCACTACTCAAACGCGAAGATGAAAAGTTTGTTACCGAGCAGGCTTACGAGAACCCGCGTTTTGTCGAGGATATGGTGCGCGAGGCCTACTCGCGATTGGCAGCTCAGGAGAACATTACCTGGTTTTCAGTTGATGCGGAAAATTTCGAATCAATCCACAATCATTCCGCGTATGCTTCGGTGGAGCTGGATCGACGTAACGAGAAATGATGTGTTGTGTTTCATCTGCCATGCGACCATCCAAGAGATATCAATTGACTACTTGGGGCAGGTGTAGTAGAAATCCCACACACGATTCAATCGGATTACGTTTGGTTTCCGCATTACTGCCAATTCCCATTGATCCCATCGTCTAGTGGTTAGGACACTGGCCTCTCACGCCGGTAACAGGGGTTCGAATCCCCTTGGGATCACCAAGTATCATCAGCACTCAATCCTGTACAAATATGAACATGAAGAAAGCTCTCCTTATTTTTGCCCGTGAACCGATCCCCGGTCTGGTCAAGACGCGTCTGGCAGTCAGCATCGGGAACGATGCCGCCGCCGGTCTGTATGCGAACATGCTGCAGGATGTGTTGGACATTAGCCGGCAGTTACGCGGCATTGAGCCCATAATTTTCTGGGACTGTGAAGAAGAAGCTTTGCCGCTCCTGGCCGAAAGATACCGCTGTAATTCCCGTCGACAGCAGTCGGGAGATCTTGGACAGCGCATGCAGGCTGCCTTTGAAGAAATGTTTTCCAGCGGCTGCGATGCATGCTGTATTATTGGCAGTGATTCACCTGACCTGCCGCTTGCCTATTTGAATGAGGCCTTTGACAGGCTTACCAACGGTTCGGCCGATACCGTTTTCGGTCCCTGTCGAGACGGCGGCTACTACCTGATCGGCCTGAGAAAAATGACTCCATCACTGTTTTCAGCGATCAGCTGGAGCACGCCCCGGGTTCTTAAACAGAGCCTGACAGCAGCACTCCAGGCCGGAGCAGATGTATTCCTGCTGCCGGAGTGGTATGACATCGATACTCTTGATGATCTGCATGCATTACAGCAACGCCGCCTCTCAGCACAATAAAACTGAGGAAACTGTATGAAACCTATTCTGATTATCGCTGCAGTGCCGCTGGAAATTGAGCTGCTGGAACATGCTTTGGGGCATTCCGGCCGGATATCGAGTGGTGGTTTTGACTATTTAGAAGGAACGCTTGGGAGTCTGGGAATGGTAGTTTGCGCTGCCGGAGCCGGCAAGATCAATGCTGCCGCAGCTGCAGCCGCCATGATTGAACGTTATCGCCCGCAGATGGTGGTCAACACCGGCTGTGCCGGTGCGTATCCCGGCAACGGTCTAGAAATCGGCAATCTGGTGGTAGCCAGCGAGGAACTATTGGTGGATGAAGGTGTTGTCGTACACGAAGGCTGGCAGGATCTGAGCTACATGCGCTTGCCGGCCGTAGATTATGCCGGACGGCACTGTTACAATACGGTACCACTCTCACGCCGTGCCTCAGCAAAAGCGATGCAGCTGGCCGACAACTATGGCGTCTCATTGACACGGGGACGTTTTGCGACGGTTTCCACCTGTAGCGGCACAATTCTGCAGGGGTTGGCTATCTCGCGGCGCTGGAACGCGATTGTTGAAAACATGGAGGGTGCTGCGGTAGCACAGGTCTGTCTGCGCTACGGTGTTGACTGCCTTGAGATTCGCGGAATCAGCAATCAGGTTGAGGAGCGGGATCTGAAAACATGGAATATTCCGGCTGCCGTAGAAGCGGCGCAGCGTTTTGTTCTGAAGTATCTGGAAGAGATGGACCGGCCCGACCTCTCGATGATCCCGCAGGCCGTGCCTGAAATATAAATTCTACCGCGACCCAAAAATTGCCGTACCAACACGTACCAGCGTGGCTCCTTCCTGGATGGCCGCCTCAAAATCACCCGACATCCCCATCGAAAGCTCCTGCATCTCAACGCCTGCAATCCGCTCGGCGGCAATCGCCTGCGATATGTGCCGTAGTTCGGCAAAACAGGGACGGGCCGCCTCGGGGTCATCGAAGAAGGGGGGCATGGTCATTAACCCCTGTACTCGAACGTTCGGCAATTGAGCACATTCCCGCACCAGCTGCAACGAACCCGCCCCGGTTGTCCCTGACTTGGAAGTTTCGCCGGAAATATTGACCTGTACCAAAATATTGCAGACGCTGCCCAGCTTGCCCCACTGGCGGTTAATCTCCTCAGCCAGCGCCAGACGATCGACCGAATGGATCAGCGCCACTTTTCCGGCGATATATTTGACCTTGTTGCTCTGCAGATGGCCGATAAAGTGCCATATCACCAGCTCCTGGACCTCAGCTGTCTTGGCGGCGAACTCCTGGACGTAGTTTTCACCAAAGAGCAGCTGACCGGCAGCAAAAGCTTCCGAAATATCAGCTGCCGGACGGGTCTTTGAGACCGCCACCAGCCGGATCTCGTCCGGATTGCGACCAGCTGACTCGGCTGCCGTGCGGATTCGTCGGTGGATTTCGGCGAGGTTTTCTGAGATGGTCATTGAGAGTCTACCCTAATGCCTGCATGGTCTGCAGCACCTCGTACAACTCCGTCATCGGCAGCCCGATGACATTGCTGTATGATCCGTTGATGGCCCGCACAAAATGAATGGCGCCACCCTGGATGGCGTAGGCACCGGCCTTGTCCATCGGGCATCCGCTGGCGATATAGGCGTTAATTTCGTCCTCTTTCAGTTCCTTGAAGGTCACCTCGGTCGCGACGCTGCGGCTGATGTGAATGCCGCTGACTTTGTCAAACACGGTGAAGCCGGTGATGACTTCATGATCGCGACCGGAGAGTGACGACAGCATCCGGAGAGCATCGGCGGTATCGACCGGTTTTCCGAGAATAACGCCATCCAGAACCACGATCGTGTCGGCTCCGATAAAAAAACGTCCTGGAGTCAGAGCGGCAACGGCATCCGCTTTTTCGCGCGACAGCCGCAGAACGTGATCAATGGCGAGTTCTCCCGGGAGCGGAGCCTCACAGATATCAGCCGGACAGACCGTGAACGGGATAGCGGCCAGAGACATCAGCTCCGTGCGTCGCGGCGAAGCGGAAGCAAGAATAATGGTGCCATGCTCACGGGACATCGTTATCACCTTTCCGGGCATTTTCAGCAGCTTCCCTGCGCCGGATCTGCTGCTCTTCAAGTGCCTTATGGTCGGCCTCCATATCCTGCCAATGTTTAGTCCAATCACGCTTGCGAACCTGATGCAGTACGAAAACGCCGGGGATTATGACGACACCCCAGAAGATGTTCATCGCCATGTCATTCATAATGCCGTAGACCAGCGAGGCTATACCCATCACCAGCAGAAACGCCTCCATTGAGAGGATGCGGCCGATAAGTGAGGCTTCCTGGCGTTCCTTGTTCGGATCCTGTGTCATTCGAGTTCCCTCCAGGGAAACATTTTACCGGGGTTGAGGATGTTGTTCGGGTCGAGCGCCGCCTTGATGGCTTTCATGGCGCCGATCTGCTGCGGTGAAAGTTCCAGCTCGATATAGGGTGCCTTGGAGAGGCCGACGCCATGTTCGCCCGACATGGTGCCGTTCAGGTCAAGCGCGGCCTGGAATACATCCCGGATGGCATCGTGCGCCTTTTCCTCCATGCCGGGGATCTCCTTGTCGATCATGATGTTGACGTGAATATTGCCGTCGCCAGCGTGGCCGAAGTTAACAATCGGAATGTCGTATCTGGCCTGAATCTTCTCGATGGTACGGATGATATCAGGCACCTTGCTGCGCGGCACGACGATATCTTCGTTGTACTTGGTGGGGTTGATGTCGCGCAGTGAGGGCGACACCAGCCGACGCACCCGCCAGAGTTCCTCCGATTCGGCGGCATCTTTAGCGGCCCGGAACTGCACCAGGCCGAGCGGTTTAATAAGCTCATGAATCTGCGCCGCCTGTTTTTCGATCAGGTCACGGTCGCCATCCACTTCGATCAGAAGTACCGCGCGTCCTTCCGCCGGAACCCCCAGATTAAAACGCCGCTCGACGCATTGCAGCGTGGCGTAATCCATAAACTCCAGCGTGGTTGGAATGATCTTGGCTCCGATAATCGTCGAAACAGCTTTGGCCGCTCCGTCAATCGAATCGAAGATCGTCAGCATGGTTTTTTTTGCATCCGGAAAGGGGAGGATCTTGAAGATTATTTTGGTGATAACCCCCAACGTCCCTTCACTGCCGCACAACAGGCGTGTCATGTCGTAGCCGACGACCGCCTTGTAGGTTTCACCGCCGGTGCGGATAATCTCTCCGGTCGGCAGAACCAGTTCCAGCCCCATGACAAAATCACGCGTGACGCCGTATTTTACGCAGCGCGGTCCGCCGGCATTCTCGGCTACGTTGCCTCCCAGGGTTGAAAACTTGAGCGAGGCCGGATCGGGAGGATAGAAAAAGCCCAGCTTCTCGACCGCCAGCTGGAACTGCTCGGTAACCACACCCGGTTCGACTTCGGCGACCAGATTTTCGGTATCAATGCGCAGGATACGGTTCATGCGGGTCATGACCAGTACGACACCGCCCCCCTTGGGGAGTGCTCCCCCGGTAAAACCGCTGCCGGCACCGCGCGGGAAGACCGGGAAGCGTTCGCTGTTGGCCAGTTTCAGTACGACGGAGACCTCTTCGGCATTGGCCGGGTGCACGACGGCATCCGGCAGAAATTCCATCTGCGTGGCGTCATAGCCGTAGCAGATCATGTCCTGCTTGCTGGTGGTGATATTATCGGGGCCGACGATGTCGGTAAGCTGTTTGATCAGTTCTGATGCAAGCATGGGCGATCCTTTTCGTGAAGATTTAGTGCGCACGATACATGAAACAGCGGTAACTCTGCAAGGTTGTTGTATGAGATGTTTATACCTTGCATGTTTAAGATCAGGTAAAATAGCTCTTGACAGAGTTCAGCAGTCCCAATTAAAGTAGCACTTTAATAAAGGGGAGTAGCTATCAGCCGGAGACATGGCTGACCCCATGCCCGTCAACACAGCCTCACGGCTCGGGCTGGGACGATTACCATCGCCAGCAAGACCTTTATCCAATGCGTGTTTCGCCGTGGGTAAAGGTCTTTTTTATTTTCAGATTATGAAGTTCAGGAGGGCATCGTCGATGGAATGGTTTATGGATCCGCAGGTCTGGCTGGCACTGATCACACTGACAGCTCTAGAAATTGTGCTTGGCATTGATAACATTATCTTTATCTCCATACAGGCCGGTAAGCTACCGGCTCATCAGCGCGAAAAAGCCCGTCTGGTTGGCCTTGGCCTGGCGATGTTCATTCGCATTGCGCTGCTGATGTCGCTAACCTGGCTGATGGGGCTGACCGCGCCGCTCTTCGCGGTATTCAGTAACCAGATCTCCGGACGTGACCTGATTCTGCTGTCAGGTGGATTGTTTCTGCTCTGGAAAAGTACCATGGAGATTCATGGCTGCCTGGAGGGGGAACAGGAGCATGCCGTTAGCAGTGCCGGAACGACGTTTAAGGCCGTCATCATCCAGATTCTGCTGCTGGACATCGTTTTTTCTCTCGACTCAATTATCACAGCTCTGGGAATGGCCAATCAACTGGCCGTCATGGTGGCGGCGGTCATGATCGCGGTCGGCTTCATGATGTTTTTCTCCGGCGCTATCAGCACTTTTGTCGAAAGTCATCCGACCATCAAGATGCTGGCGCTCAGTTTTCTGATGTTAATCGGCGTCTCTCTGATCGGTGACGCGCTTGACATGCATATTCCCAAGGGATACATCTATTTTGCGATGGCATTTTCGGTACTGGTCGAAATGCTGAACCTGCGCTTGCGCAAGGGGACGCCAGTCAAACTTCATCATCAGGAACCATGAATCATCCGGGGGTACCCATGTTAAAAAACAAACTTATTCTGATTCTGGTCTGCTCTGCCATTGTGCTTCCCTTTGCATCATCGCTGGTCAGCTTTTACACCGACTGGCTCTTTTTCATTGAGACCGGTTTTGCACCGGTCTTTACGACCACTCTGTATGCCAAGACCGTTGCCGGCCTGTTGTTCGGTCTGCTGCTGTTTGCCTGCATCCAGATCAATCTGGCATTCGCCAATCGGGCGACATTTCCCTACAGCAGCATTTTTGTTGTGGGGGGAGCAACGCTGCGTTTTAACCGCGATGAACTGCTGCGGCTCATCAAACCTCTGGGGCTGCTGGCTTCGGCAGGACTGGCGCTCCTGGCCGGCAATTGGGGGGCGCTGCGCTGGGAGGATCTGCTGCTCTTCTCCAACCGGGTGACGGTCGGAACGGCCGATCCGGTTATGGGGGCCGATATCGGCTTTTACCTGTTCAGCCTTCCCTTCTGGGAACTGCTGCATGGCTATCTCCGCTTCATGCTGCTGGCGACAACGGTTCTGGCTGCTGCGGTCTACTTTGTTCGCGGCGGCATCACCCTGACCGAGCGGGGGGCCATTCTCGATGCCAAAGTACGTCATCACCTGGCGCTGCTGGTCGGATTTTTTGCCCTGACGGTTGCCGCCGGATTTTATCTGGACAGCTTCCGACTGCTGCTGTCCGGCTCGGGCAGTTTTTTTGGCGCCGGCTATTCCGATGTTCACGCCCGCTTGCTGACCTACCGGATTCTGACGGTTCTGACACCTGTGGCCGGTCTGCTGCTGGCGTTCGGCATCTGGAAAGGGGCCTGGCGTCTGGCGCTGCTGCCGCTCTTTGTTGTGATTGCCGTCAACGCCGTCGGCATCCGGGTCTATCCCGGCCTGCTGCAAAAATTCAAGGTGGCCCCCAATGAGCTGGCGCTTGAGACCCCCTACATCGAGAACACCATCAAATTCACCCGCCTCGGCTACGATCTGGAAAAAATAGAGACGGTCCCTTTCGACGTCGATCTGAAACTGTCGGCAGCCGATATTGCCAATAACGATGCCACCATCAAGAATATCCGCCTCTGGGATCACGCCCCGCTGCTGCGGACCTACAGCCAGCTGCAGCAGATCAGGACCTATTACAAATTTTTCGATGTCGATAATGATCGCTACAAGGTCAACGGCCAGTACAGCCAGGTCATGCTCTCGCCGCGTGAGCTCTCCTACGCCGATCTGCCCAGCAAAAACTGGATCAATGAGCGCCTGATCTTCACCCACGGTAACGGCATCACCTTTGGTCCGGTCAGCCGGATCAGCAAGGAGGGGCTGCCGGAATTTTTTGTCAAGGATATCCCGGCCGTCAGTCTGGCCGATATCAAGGTCACCCGGCCGGAGATTTACTACGGTGAGCTTTCCAACGAGTATGTTGTCGTCAAGACCCGCGTGCCGGAGTTCAGCTATCCGACCGCAACCGGCAATATCAATACCACCTATGCCGGCAGCGGCGGCGTGCCGGTTGATTCGATCCTCAAAAAAGCGCTCTTTGCGGCCCGTTTCAAGACCGAAAAAATCCTGCTCTCGTCCGATATCACCGCCGAAAGCCGTGTACTCTACAACCGCAACATCAACCAGCGCGTGAAGGCGATTGCCCCCTTCCTGCGCTTTGACGGTGATCCCTACATGGTCGTAGGCGCCGATGGGCGCCTGTCATGGATCATTGATGCCTATACCTATTCGGACCGGCTCCCCTATTCACGCCCCCTGGCGGGGGGCATCAACTACATGCGCAACTCGGTCAAGGCTACGGTTGATGCCTATAACGGCTCGGTCAACTTCTACGTCAGCGATCCGAACGATATGCTGATCAAGGTCTACCAGCGGATGTTTCCGGGGCTTTTCAAACCGCTGGCAGCCATGCCGGATGACCTGCGGAGGCATATCCGCTACCCGCACCAGTTCCTGCAATTGCAGGCCTCCATGTTTGCCGCCTATCATATGACCGATCCCAAGGTTTTCTACAACAAGGAGAACCTGTGGGAGATTCCGGCGCTGGGCGAAAAGCCGATGGAGCCGTACTATACGATCATGAAACTGCCGGGTGAAAAGGTGGAGGAGTACATCCTGCTGCTGCCGTTTACACCGTCCAAGCGGGACAACCTGGCGGCCTGGCTGACGGCCCGCTGTGACGGCGATAACTACGGCAAGGTCCGCGCTTACACCTTCCCGCGCGACCGACTAATCTACGGCCCGAAACAGATCGATGCCCGTATCAACCAGGATTCTTTCATTTCGCAACAGTTGACGCTCTGGAACCAGCGCGGTTCCGAAGTTATTCGCGGCAGCATGCTGGTGATACCGGTCGAAAAATCGCTGCTGTATGTCCAGCCGCTCTTCCTGGCTTCTGCCGATAAGGGCAGCCTGCCGGAGTTGAAACGGGTAATCGTGGCGTTCGGTGATCAGGTTGTCATGGAGGAGAATCTGGAGCTGGCGCTGCAGCGGCTGTTCGGCGGCAAAAAGACGATCACTGCCGTTACCACTGCCGGCACGGCAACGGCCGATCTGAAAGCAACGCCGGCAGCACTGGCCAAAGAAGCGATGAGCATCTACGAAAAGGCCACCACCCTGCAGCGTCAGGGCAACTGGGCCGGTTACGGTGAAGAGCTGCGCAAGCTGGAGCAGGTGCTGAAGCGGCTGGCACAGTAAGAAACAACTCAGGAGACTCCCCATGAGCACAACCACCTACGTTATCGGACATCGCAACCCGGATACCGACTCGATCGCATCGGCTATCGGCTATGCCGCACTCAAGCAGCAGCTTGGATTTACGGATGTTGTGGCCGCCATGGCCGGTGTTCCTAACCCACAGACCCGTTATATCTTGGATCGTCTGCAGATTGCCGATCCGCTTTTTCTGGCGGATGTGCACCCCAAGGTGCGCGACACCATCAGTCGCCGTTCGGTGACGGTCAGTCGTGACTCCTCGGCTTACGAGGCGCTGGAGCTGTTCAACAGCAGTGGTGTGCGGGTGCTGCCGGTGATCGATGCGGTTGGACGTCCCAGCGGGATACTTTCGTTGCGGCGCATCTCGGAGAGTTATCTACTCCCCAGCCAGGAAAAGCTGCGCCAGGTCATCACCAGTCTGCCCAGCCTGGCCCGCACTCTGGGGGGAAGCTATCTCTGCGGCGGGGACGCTGCTCCAGACCTGTTGACGCTGAATCTGTTTATCGGCGCCATGCTGGAGGGGTCGTTTCTGGGGCGCATCGCCAGCTACCCGGTTGGGGATCTCCTGATCATGACCGGCAACCGCCGTACGATTCAGCAGGCGGCTATTGAACGCGGGGTGCGGCTACTGGTGATTACCGGTGGTCATGATCTGGAAGAGGGGCTGCTGAATCTGGCCAGAGAGAAAAAGGTCACCGTTTTGCTGACGCCGCACGACACGGCAAGCGCCGCCTGGCTGGCGCGCCTCTCCACACCGGTGGCAGTTCTGCTGGAGCCGAAATTTGCCAGTATCGGTGTCGGCGAATCTCTGGCGGGATTACGGCAAAAACTGCTGGCGGCCAACGAACCGGCTGTGCTGGCGCTGGAGGAAGATGGCCGGCTGGCCGGGGTAGCGACCAAATCATCATTGCTGACGGCGCTCCCCTATCGGCTGATTCTGGTCGATCACAATGAACTGGGACAGGCGGTGCCGGGAGCCGAACAGCTCGAAATCGATGAGGTTATCGACCACCACAAGTTGGGTAACAGCCATTCTCAGCTGCCGATCACTTTTATCACCGCGCCGGTCGGCAGTACCTGCACGCTGGTGGCGGGGCGCTACCGTGAATGCGGGCTCCAGCCGGAACGGCAGATTGCCGCGCTGCTGCTGGCGGGCATTCTCTCGGACACGGTCATCCTCAAGTCGCCCACGACAACTGAAATTGACCGGCAGACGGTTGCCTGGCTGGAAAAGCTCTCCGGCTTGGTGGCGGCAGATTTTGGCCGCGATATCTTTGCCGCCTGCAGTTCGCTGAAGAATTATGGTTCGGTTGAACGGGTCGTAAGCGCCGATTTCAAGCTCTTTACGCATGCTGCACATCAGATTGGCGTAGGGCAGGTTGAAGTGGTCGGTTTTGATGAATTTTACCGTATGAAGGATGATCTGCTGGCAGCTCTGGCGGAGGTCAAGCGGCGCGACGGGCTGTTTATCGCCGGGTTGATGGTAACCGATATCACCACCGAAACGACGCTCTTCCTTGTGGAGGGGCATACCCGCATCGCACACGTCATGGAGTATCCGCAGCTTGAGCCGCACCTCTATGAGCTGAAGAATGTCATGTCGCGCAAAAAGCAGATGGTGCCGCACCTGCTGAAGATTCTGGGAAAGGTGTAACGAAGTTACTTTTTCACCGCCAGCGACTCGTGCACGTTTTCCTGTCGAATCCGGAGGATATTCAGCTCTGAAGTTATTCGCAGCTGCTGAGCAAAAACGGTGTCCGGGCTATCCAGATTTTTTGTAATCAGATCATGAAAACGGCTGCGGGAGTAAGTGGTGCGGGCGGCTTGATATTCGAGCACCGGTCTATCATCACGATACAGGTGGGCACCGGCGGACAGTTTGGCGAGCGTGTGCGGCCCCATCAGATAATTTGCGGCAAAGACGTCTGATTTATTCATCAACAGCCAGGGCCTTTCTTCAAAAGAGTAGGCCAGATCAGCACGGACAGTGCTGTTGCTCTGCAGCAGATCCAGTCGCTTCGTGCTCAACTGCGGTGAGCGCGTTGCGTTACCGATTAAAATGCACTCGGCATACTTGTTAAACCAGAGCGTACTCTGCGGGAACACTTCCAGGAAGCTGGCTACGATCGACCGGAATTCATGCGCCGTAAAAAAACCGAGCGGTACGAACTGGCAGGCCAGACCGTTTTTTGAAAGCCTTTTTTTGACATCCCGGTAGAAATCGACCGTATAAAATGCGGCGATATGCGGCCGGAACGATTGTCCCACCTCAATAGAAACGACGTCATAGCTTCCATTGGTGTATGCCGTGAAGTTTCTGCCGTCATCGGTTACAACGTGCGTGCGGGGATCATTCAGCCAGGCGGCATCGAAATGGCGTTGCAGGATTCCCGGCAGTTTCTTCTCAATATCAACACACTCGAGCTCTTTGATGTCGTACATCAAGAAACGGCTGGCCGTCTGTCCGGTACCCATGCCGATCACCAGCACCCGCTGCGGATCCTGATGCAGAATCATCGGGATATGGGCGGCCAGTATCTGATGCCCTTTTTCATCTATCCCCTGCCACATACGATCAATTTCCAGCGTTTTACTGCCATCCTTTGTTACAACGGCGACAAACGCCGAAAGCCCCTCGGCAAACTCGATCATCGCCCGTTTGGGAGCCAGAAAATCTGCCGGAAGCCTGGTGTTACTGGAAAACATAATCCCCAACCAGAGTGCCATAGCAGCAACGGCAAGTAATCCTTTCCGTACCAGCGGCATACCTTCGATATGCATGAAAACAGCTGCTGTGCCGATGGCCAGACTAATGAAAGACAGGATTTGTACGGTTGCATACATGCCGGCAGAGGGTAGCAGGTAGAAACCGACCAGCAGTGATCCGACGATCCCGCCGATAGTGTTGACGGTCACGAGAAATCCGAAATCCCGTCCGGAATTGATGCTGCTGGTTACAATCAGCCGGTATGCCAGAGGGAAGGATACCCCTGACGCGATGGAAGGTATCAGAATGACAATCAGGCAGAGTAGGGCCTGCATCGGTACCGAGCGGGATTCACGGATCCAGTCCCAGGCCGTCACCGGCAGTAGCATCAGCAGAAGGACACTCAAGCCGATCATAAAGTTGGCAGCCGCGAATACGAGCAGATCCTGTGAGGCTCGAAGCTGTATCCGGCAAACGAGCAGCCCGCCGGCAGCGATACCGAGTAGAACTGCTGCCAGTGTAAAAATACTGCTGTAGACGGTGTTGTAGATCAACAGTGACAGGAACCGGACCCACAGAAGTTCGTATCCCAGCGCCGTAAAGCCGCCCAGAAAGAAGAGCCCGTATAACATGAATCCGGAAAAAAGTGATGCCGTCTGAGTGGTTACAGGCGTAAAAGGGGTGGGAATTTCAAGCAATGAAGGGGGGGCGATTGAACGTGCCATCAGTATGATGCCGGTTCCGGCGGCGCAGCTGAGCAGGGCGTTGAAGCGGATGGTTGTATCAATTCCCAAATACTGAATAGACCAGATGCCGCAGATCAGGCAGCCAAGAAAAGCACCGGCGGTGTTGACGGTGTAGAGCAATCCGGCTGAAAAGCGGATATCGGCATGCCGGTCGTTGATAAAAAACTGGCACAGCAGTGGCAGAGTGCCGCCCATCAACGCGCAGGCCGGGAAAATCAGCGTTCCCACCAGGGCGGATCGAAACAGAAGCTGCAGTGCCTGACTGTCGCCGCTCCCGTGGTAGATCAGCGCGTACACATCTCCGGCTCGCTCGAACAGTAGCGGAGTGGTTGCCGCCAGTAGCCCGATGGCGCATTCCAGAATTCCGTACCAGAGCAGCGGGTTATTCACCCGTTTTGAAATGATACCGAGCAGGAAGGCGCCGGCAGCCATACCGCCGAAGAAGACCGCTACTACGATGCTCAATGCCTGCGGTGTTGCCCCTATCAGAAGCGCCGCCTTGCTGATCCAGCAGAGCTCGTATCCCAGAGAGGCGAAACCGGATAGAAAAACTGCCAGGTAGATAGTTCGGAATATCAGCCGTTTTCTAACTTCCAATAATTTTAACCAGCACCCGTTTACGCCGCTTGCCGTCAAATTCGCCGTAAAAAATCTGCTCCCACGGTCCCAGATCGAGTGTGCCATTCGTAACGGCGACGACCACTTCTCGTCCCATGATCGTCCGTTTCAGATGAGCATCGGCATTATCTTCATAGCCATTATGGTGATAGCGGGAATACGGTTTTTCGGGGGCAAGCCCTTCCAGCCATGTTTCAAAATCCTGATGCAAGCCGGATTCATCGTCGTTTATGAAGATGCTGGCGGTAATATGCATCGCGTTGCAGAGCAGGATGCCCTCTGAAATGCCGCTTTCGCGCAGGCAGTCGGCAACGGTTGCCGTGATGTTAATTAATTCACGGCGCGTTCTGGTCTCAAACCATAATTCCTTGCGGTATGTTTTCATGTTGTTCACCTAGCTTTCTGCATCAAATGATCGAATCCTCTCCGGCTTTAATCTCTTCGCGGACGACTTCCAGCAGTTCTGCACATACGACAACCAATTCATGCCGAAGCCCGTCTGCCTCGGATGAAAGCGCGATATTTACCGACTCGGTAAAAGCCTTAAATTTGGTGACAACGCTCTCAAACTGTTCAATCGTGCACTCCATCTTATTTCCCTCCATGTTTTAATGATACCTCACCGGTCAGTTTCTCACTGTCGCACGAAAAACGGTGCATGATTGGAACTGAACTGCGGTGGGTCGTTTCTGATAATTGCCGCCACCGCCGGGTGGCGCTTGAACTCATTCTCCAAAAAATACCGAACCTGCCGCCGATCCCATCCGTCAGGGTGCTGAAAAGCGGTGTACAGCGACAGATCTCCATCGTAGAACAGCTCTGTCCCGTATTCAGCAGCCTCATCACTGCAGAGCGGCATATTGAAAACGGCCAGGTTGAGAAACGTGATCGCCTGCTGGTGACGGGCAACAAACTCCAGCGTCCGGCGGGCCTCCGGCAGCGTTTCTCCGGGTGTGCCGAACAGCAGATAGCAGTAGACCGCGATTCCGGCCTGCTGAAGCGCTGTCAGTACCCGCGCAGCCGTTTCGAGATCGATGCCCTTTCCCATCCGGTCCAGAACGTCCTGATCACCCGACTCCAAACCCAGCTTGAGCATTACACAGCCTGATCGGCGCAGTGCCCGGCAAAAATCGGGTTCAGCCAGATGCCGGTCGATGCGTGCAAAGCCATACCAGGGGACACCGGGCGGATTGTGTGCCAACTCCTGGAGCAGGGCCGGACTGATGGCATTATCCAGCAGATGAAGCAGGACTGGCGCTGTCTGCTCTGTCAGCGTATGCAGTTCCGACAGTACCCGTCCAATCGGAATCGGGCGATAGCTGTTTCTCTCGGCCCGCTCCGGACAGAAACCGCAGCCATTCCAGTAGCAACCATCAGCAGCGCTGTAGGGGAGAATCAAACCGGGTGCCAGATACTCCGTCAGAGGCAGCCCCGAATAATCAGGCAGAGTAGAATGCTGCGTCTCTTCGGTAATGCCGCAGAGCGACAGCAGCGGCTTCTCTCCCGGCCCGCATATCATCAGATCCACCAGATCCCCAAACGGATTGCTCCAGTCGGGGCGCTGCATCCAGGAGGTCACCAGGCCGCCACCCAGAACGATCTTCACCCCCGGAAATTCTCGTCTGACGTAGCCGATCATGGCGAAGGTGCAGAACGCCTGACTGAGATAGTTGAGCGAGAAACCGACCGTAGCGGTCGCCTGCAGCAGTTCCGGCAGACGTCGGGAGAAATAGGGATAAAACGGATTCTGTTCCGGTCGGATGGTCGCCGTCAGTAGATCGGAGCTGCGCAGTGGTGAGAGCTGTGCGTGCTGGTAATCTGAAAGACTGACGGTAGTAGATGCGTCAGACACAGAGCGGTTCAGGCTCCGGTTCAGATCACTGACCGCCCGACGGTAGCGGCCCGGGGTCCGGTAGGTCGAGCCATCGCGCAGTGCGGCCAGATTGTCTGCCCGTCCTTTGTATGCCCGGCGACTCCAGGTATCATCTGCTGTCTGCGACTGTCTCAACAGCCAGAGCTGCCCTTCCAGATTGGCGTCCAGCAGTTGACAGTTCAGGCCATGCTGCCGAAGCGCTCCGGCCAGGCGGGTTATCCCGGCCGGAGGTTCACAGGCTTTGGAAACGGGGGGAAATATCAGCAGCATGGCGGCAGGGAGCAGGCGGTTACTGATACTGGATGTAGACCGGCTTGGGATTCAGCTTGAGCACATCTTTCGGCGTCAGCAGCGGGTCACCCTTCTTGGTGTCGTTGTGATAGAAGAGTTTGAAGCCAGTGTACTGCACTGGTTCGGAAACCACGTAATCCTTGTACGAGTCCCGCTTTAGCCAGGGTGCGCCCCAGCCATCCATATGCATGACCAGCTGGACTTCCGGATGCAGCACGATGTTTTTGTAATTCGTGACGCCGTTGCGGGTGAAGCGGTGCACGGTAAACACTTTGGGTGGCAGATTATATTTTTTAACCAGATTTTTCAGATACCCAGAAGCAAAATTGATATCAGCTGCATCGTAGGTACCGATCTTCTTGCCAGGTTTTTTGCCACTTTTAATCAGATTGAATTCCGGATCGATCCCCAGATGAACGTCCGGATTTTTCAGGATCCACTCAAAACGAGGCAGAATAGTGCGGATGTCATCGTGCCCGGTCTGGATATCAATGAACATGACAGCGCCCGCTTCTTTGGCCCAACCGTAGACCTGCTCGATCACCTTGTCCGGCATGATCATACGATATTTGTTGGCTTTTCCCGGCTCCCCCTGTGCCACAACCGCAATCAGATGCAGTGCCGGCTGGACCGGTGTTGCCGGATCGGCAGCCTGCCATTTGGCAGCTTCACCCTTCAATCGTCGCAGCATATCGTCTTTGGGGTATTCTCCCAGCGCCCCCATTTTTTTGGAAAGCGGATTGCCGTAATAAGCCACAATACGCTTGGCCGGCAGAATAGAACCGGGTAGCGGAGTCGGGCAGACCACTGGCCAGCCGCATTTTTTGGCATAGTTGGGGTCTTCTCCGGCATTATATTTTACTGCCGGTGCAGCCCTGCGCGATGCGCTGCTTGTGGATGCAAGAACAGCCGCTTTACGCGTGGCGCTGCTGCTAGCGGCCAGTACCGCTGCTTTTCGAACGGCACTACTGGTAGCAGCAAAAGCTGGAGTAGCTGCTGTGGGTACAGCGGTTTTTCCCGCTGGTAGTTTTTCCTGAGAGGAACAGGCGCCAAGAGCAGACAAAATAACGGCGAATGAAGCGATACGAAAACGATTAGTCGGGTACATCAAAAAATCTCCTGTATTGTGCATGAGCGGGCCGGATTCGGAACGCTATTCTGCGGGATCGTCCACCAGAAAATCCTCAACCTCAATTACATCTTTTACTTTGTGCAGTAGATCAGCAGGCCATTCTCTGATTGAGAGCCTGGTGAGGATTTTTGACTCCTCAAAGGTCAGATCAACATCATCCGGCAGTTTATCAGCCAGTTCACTGGCCCAGCGGGCTTCATGCGCAGAAAGCGGCGCCTGGAGTAATTCCTTGCTCTCTTCATTCATCGTGGTACCCCCTCTATCGGTCATAGCTAAAAATCCGGCTCAGCCGGAGAAGATAACATATTGTTTAAAAGGTTTCAGGTTAAAAATACATGTGGGAAATTTAGTGTGCTGTTCAGGAAACCTCCAGGGCCGGTTCGCGTAGTGCGGCCAGCTGTTCGCGCAGTTCCAGAATATGCTCCCCCCAGTAGCGGGTTGTATTGAACCAGAAGAAGGTGTGCGGAAAGAGCGGGTCCAGCCAGCGCCGGGCCAGCCAGGCGCTGTAATGTAGCATGCGCAGCGTTCGCAGCGGCTCGATCAGGCGCAGTTCACGGGTATCGAAATCATAAAATTCCCGGTATCCCTCCAGCAGGGAATCCAGCTGGGCCAGCTGTCTCGGGCGTTCGCCGGAAAACATCATCCAGAGATCCTGAACCGCCGGTGCCATGCGGGCGTCATCAAAGTCAACAAAATGAGGAGCGTTATCGCGCCAGAGGATATTTCCGGCATGACAATCGCCATGCGTCCGGATGATGTGGACCGGGCCGACCTCGGCTAGAATGGCATCGATACTCTCCAGCAGTTGCCCGGTCACGGAGATGTAGCTGGCGCGGTACTCAGGCGGGATAAAGCGTTCCTCGATCAGGCGTACACTGTTGACGCCGAAACTCTGGCAATCCAGCGTCGGTCGATGATCAAACGGTCTGACCGCTCCGATGCCATGAATGCGCCCCAGCATACGCCCCAATATTTTAAGGTTGTCGAGATTATCGAACTCCGGCGCGTGCCCCCCCTGTCGTGGATAAAGTGAGAACTGAAAGTCGTCATACTGCATCAGACTTGTTCCGTCCGGATTTCTGAGCGGTGCGACAATCGGAAGTTCAAGTTCAACCAGCTCATAACAATAATTGTGCTCCTCCAGAATCTGTGCTTCACTCCAGCGTTCGGGGCGATAAAATTTCGCGATTAACGGCAGAGCTTCGTCGATACCGACCTGGTACACCCGGTTTTCATAGCTGTTGAGTGCAAAGATGCGGCCGTCGCAGGTGAAACCCCGGCTTTCGACTGCGTCCATGACCAGCGTGGGAGTCAGTCGTTGAAACGGATGGTTGCTTTCAGTCATTGGCAGATCCTGTCCGGCAGAGTTAAATAAATGGCATCGTGAATCTTGTATGCTGGATTTATGGTCAGCTGTCAACCTGACATCCCCAGTGTACCGACGGTGTATCACAACTTGACTTTATGCTCCCGTTCAGTACTATTGCCGCTATCTGAGTGACGTTTACACCGGGGAGGAAAGAACCATGAATAATTGTTGTCCGTGCGGGAGCGATATCCCCTACGCTGAATGTTGCGAACCGGTCATAACAGGTGTTCGACCGGCTCAAACTGCAGAACAGTTGATGAGGGCCCGCTACTCCGCATACGTTGGCGTGCAGATGGATTTCATCTTTGAAAGTACGCATGCCGACCATCGCAAAGGTTATGATCATGCCGGAACGAAGCAGTGGGCCGAAGAGTCAGAATGGCAGGGGTTGGAGATCATCAGCACAAAAAACGGGGGGGCGGGGGACGCCACTGGTGAAGTCGAATTCATCGCCCGCTTCAGTGATAAAGACCAATCAACGGAACACCACGAGATCGGTCACTTTATCAAGGAAAACGAGTGCTGGTATTTCACCGACGGGCGTATGGTGCGACCGAAACCGATGGCCGTTGCCAAGATCGGCAGAAACGAGCCTTGCAGTTGCGGTAGTGGACTTAAATACAAAAAATGCTGCGGTAAATAGTTCTGTGCCGGATCAGATGCGACCTCATCGCCCGGGACAATGTACTGAGACAGGCCCGATTCAATGATTCGCGGTTTCGATCCGATAGCGGCAGTCGATGCCCGCGTACTTGTACTCGGGTCGGTACCGGGGCAGCGCTCGCTTGATGCCGGTCAGTACTATGCCCATCCGTATAACGCATTCTGGTATATCGTTGAAAGCCTGTTCGCAACGCGTAGCGGGATGGATTACCAGGAGCGCTGCAGGTTGCTGAAAAAATCACGGGTTGCTGTCTGGGATGTGCTGCAGGCGGCTGACCGGACCGGCAGCCTTGACTCCGCGATTGTAGCCGGATCAGAAGTGGTAAATGACTTTGCCGGTTTTCTGCAACGCCATGCGGAAATCGGCACGCTCTTTTTTAACGGTCATACGGCACACAAGCTTTTTAAACGCTACGTGCTCCCAGGCTTGTCTCCCGCAACCACACTGCAGTTTCTCTGTCTCCCCTCCACCAGTCCGGCTCATGCAAGTCTGTCCAGAGAAGCCAAGCTGGAGCAGTGGAGAGCTATAACGGCAGCGCTTGTCGGCGCCGGCTTGATAAATTCCAGAAAACGCGCTTCCAGCTGATCTGCGGCAACAGTTTTTCCGGCATTTCGCAGGACCTCGATCACACATTCCGCAGTGCAGAGACAATCCTTTTTTTGATTCTTCCTCAAGTTGTAGCGTGACGTGCCGCCGGGAACCAGGTTGATCCGTCGTACCTTCTGCAGATACGGGCTGCGTTGGTGGATCTTGCGCGCTTCATGCCAGGTGCCGTCGATCAGGATGACGCGGGTGATGCCCGAAAGACCGGCGTTCTTTTCATCAGTAGCGCCCGGATACACCAGCGCCACCTGCCCCGTCTCGATCTCCTCCAGCAGTCCGGCAGGCGGATTCAGCCTGTCCCAGCGGATCTGCTCGGCGTCCCTCCCCAGAACGTCCAGCACCAGACGACCGGTGTTGGAACGTTTTACAATCTCCTTGCTATGTGTCAACAGGGTAAATTTCATGTCATCCATTTTTGCAATCAAGGTCTGATGCTAACTTGTAACGAGACCTCCGAGGTTTCAAAAACCTCGGAGGTCTTGGTGTTTTGGTGGTAACCGAATTCCTTGGCTCAAAAATAGTCAACTTTCAAGAGCGGTTCAGACGGAGAAGTGTCATCTATTTCTATGAGTTTTTCGGTAACAAAACCGTCGTCAAGCAGTATCCGTACCTGAAAATTTGGCAGACGCAAACGCTGAGCTTCCCGCATCAACAGCGTCACATCAAGCAGGGCTGGATTTCCGACAGCAGCAAGCGGAATCGAGGCGGTAGCATACGCCAGCGGCGGAAGAAGAATCCGGTCAAAATCATTCGGCTGCAGCGGAGCATCATAAGAGATAAGCTCTATTCGAAGCGGAATTGAGCCGGTTCGCGGCTGAATGTTGCGGACGACGATATCGAGAGTGGCCGAACCAATCAGGGTATTGAGTGGAATAGATGACAACGGAAATCCGAGAAACGCACGATATTCCGCTCCGGTAATGCTATCTATTCCGGCAAAAACGCTGGCTGTGTTCTGAAATGAAGTCAGGGCGAGAGTCGTCGGATTCTCAATAACATAACCATCTAGAGCCAGTGAACTTGATATGTCTACTTTAACAGGTGCAACAGTTACAACTACTTCCCCGCCACCGCACCCTGACAGGGCCAGAGTAATGAGCAGTAACGGGACAAAAAGTTTGAGTTTCATTGTGACCTCCGGTTGTTAAATTTTATAGATTATATCATTATCTGCTAACGTTGGGTTTAATTAAAATCATGTCCTGAGCCATGCTCCCGATAGCGCAGGCCTTCTACAGACGGGAAGCAACGCAGTAGTCATTGACTTTGCCGGGATAAATCGCTAGATTGCCCGGCAGATTACCATCACAAGATATGCGACACTACTAAACCATCTGCGAAGATGGGGCGGAAAGCCCATTGGGTCTCATCGAGACAGCCGGGATGCCGAACTATCACATAGCTTCGGCAGGAGTGACTAATCTGTCAGCCTGCATACTTACTAACTTTCCAAGAAAAACACCTTAATTTTATATATTGTTTGTCATATATATGAATAACCATATGTAATCATCCCTGCCGCCTCACGTAAGTACCCCACAGTCAAAACCTCAAGAAGTTGTCACCCATTCTGAACACCCCCATACCCTCACGTCTTATAATAATAGGGTTATTTAATTCCGACTAATAATTTTCCTAAGTTCTAGGTATACCATTATATAGATCCCAATCACGTAGCACCTTTCTTCAATCTGTACCGTTTCAACATGCCTCTATCTCTAGGCATGCAGTACCAGTTTTATTTGTGTCTCCGCACAAGTCGATAGCCGTTTGGGGCGGCTATCGACACCCTATCTCATTCAAAGGATTTAATTTTATGCCAACAAATAATAAATTAGAAAACAGCCTCAAACGGCTTCAGGAAAGAGCAGATAACCTAGAACTAAGCGTCAAACTTCAGCCCCTCCAAGATTTTGAGGATGCAAAAAGATTGCTTGCAGCAAGAAAAGAACTCGTGGAGAAAAACGGAGAGAATTTCTACCTTCAGGGGTGGGATGCAGACCTTCGTAAATGCCTGAAGCAAGCAGACGGATCGTATCTTACCTATCAGCCCACGTTCAAGCTTGGAAATTCCACAAAAGAGTCACACATCTATATTCGCTCGGGAAATACCTTAGAGCGTGGCAATTCATTGTACTTAGTTACAGAATCGAAAACCACCGTCGCCGGTACCGTGTTTCAGATGGAGTATTTGAACTCGTCATTTACGATAGCAGGGTCCCTCAAAAAATACCCTATTCTCCTGAACCGCACAGGTAAAACCTTTGAGCTGAAATGCTCCGGAGCTGTTGCCGACAGTCTTGAGAAAGAGATTTTTATTGATGGCAGGAAATATCAAGTCAAGTTTGCTTTTCTGGATAATAACAATAATCCGGTTAAAAGGTTTGAGCTGGAGGTTTCTAAATAATGTCAGAATACAACTATGAATTTGAGCCGTTAAATGAACTTTTTAGAGAAACAAACGAGATTGCTAACCTCTGGAAAACAAGCGACGATGCCGTCAGGGCTATTGTTCCACTCTCAAAAGCGTACTCGAAATACATTATTACACTGAACAATCACTACACTGAAAAATTTGAAAATAGAGATGCCACTCTTCAGCGCTTGGTCAAATTTGTGGAAGACGTTGCACACAAGCAAGCCATAATCTCTGCAGATTATGTTGCTAAAACTGAACTAATTTATTCGGTTATCAAGCAACTTAGGTCTGGCGATGGCGTTTTAGATTTACTGAAGGAAATCAATACTGAAAAAAACGTTAAGCGTATTCTGCGGGAACTGGCGATAGCATCCGCACCGATATAACAGGGGAGCGTTACCTATGAATTTTAACGAATTTATATTGTCGCAGCTAGGTAGTCAGGAACAGAGAGTGGCAGAGGTTGACGCTGTTATTGATGAGCTGCTAGAGGCCGAGGAAGAGTAGTGCCAAAAAACGGCAGTCATTTGCACAATATAACGTCATATAACGTCGTATAGCGGCTATAGACTAAAGCACTAAATTAGATTCCCTTAGATAATCAAGGGTAGATTGAAAGCGCAAAAGTTGGCACAGTAATTGCTTAGAAATTACAGTAGACGCAAAAAGAAAATTATCACATATAAGTAACTTTTTGAAAATTGTTTGTCAAGAAAAAAATAAATAGCCTAACGGCTCGACTGAATACCCCTTAAATCGCGGGGAACCTTAACAGGTAGTCAGGACATCCGGAGTGAAACGCCGAGGTTGTAGCGTCCCTAAAGCCTTGAGGGAAAATGACAGGGATATTGTTACTGTAAGCAGTAGTAACGGTACGAGGTGGAACGCCTCAATCTGCATGACACGCCGTGAAGTTGCAAACACACACAATTAGAACGACCCCATAGGAGGTGGTCAAACATGATTGATAACCGTAATGATATTGACCCCCTAGCTTGGCTTTAGCCCCCCGTCCTGTTGTGGAGGGTGCAGGTTGATTATCTCAGATGATAACGACAGACCTAGGCATTCGGTAAGTAATTACCGGCCTGCACCGTGCGACGTTCCAGTGTAACAACTGAACTCGTCTTCTCCCCTTGCTTAAGGGGAGAAGTGCTCAGAATCCGTGTAACTTAAGTACCTTAGTTTGCTGAAGTTTAAAAAAAGCAAAGCTAAGAGATGTTGAAGAAATGTTAAAGAGATGTTGAAGAGATGTTGAAGAGAGAGAAAATAAAAGGGTTTTTCGCTCTTCGAGCGAGCGAAGCGAGCGAGGTGTCGATACGCGCCAGCGTATCACGTCTACTAAAAATTCAGTATACGAGGTAAATAAATGAACCCCCATATTTCCAGAGCTGAACGAAAATACCACCAGTTACCCGAGCGTACCCGAAGAACTTTCAAGCCATTGCTACAAATTAGCAACCCTCGTAACCGTTACTTTTCAGATATCGAGACTCACAGAGTTTATTGTGGAGTTACCCGTAGGGATGGTACAGAGCATCTTGTGGAACTGGACGAACTAGGGGCTATGCTGCTTATGCAGTTTGGACTCAGCGTTAATGTTAACCCTGTCAGGTCAGACAGACCAGATGAGTTTTACGCAAGGGTACGTGCCTACGGTCAGAACGTAATGCTGCACAGATTCCTGTTTGACTATATGGTTGACTCAGATCGTCCGGAGCTAGACCACGTTAACGGAAACGGCCTTGACAACAGGTTTCAAAATATCAGAGCTGCCAACCGTTGCGAACAGATGAATAATACAAGAAAACAACGCGCAAATTTGACCTAAGAGCCGCCGCAACCTTCAGGGGCATACATCATGCCCCATTAAACATTATATAGGAGAGTTACCCATATGCCCCCATTTTTCGAGTGCCCCTGTTGTGGTGTCACTGCAGAAGCCGAAGCCATCCCGAAATCCAAATTTATCCGTAAAACCTACGAACCTAGACCATCCCCTCCCGCGCCTATAGAAGTCAAGGAAGATCTCGACGACCTAGATTTAACCTTGCTTGCTTCTCGTAGATATGAGTCTACCGGGAGTAACCATGTCAGCTAACGAAAGACTAGGGATTGATTTAGGTTTCGACGTTGACCCTAAATCGATCACAGATACCCTCAATACCCTCAAAAAACTACAAACAGACATCAGTAAACTGTTTCAATCTAATGCCACTCAGGGCTTGGAGCAATCTCTATCAGCTGCCAACAGCAAAGCCCAAACGCTGAATAAAACCCTATCTGATACTAATGCCGTTCAGGGTTATGCCAAGTCGTTTCAGGGTATCGAGAAGAGTATCCAAGCTGCTACCGCCAGCATTGCCAGCGAACTGTCAAAGCAGCTGAAGGCTGTGCAGGGTACTGTAGACTCCATCAACGGTATGAAGGTCAATCCAGTTGCCACCACTGTACAGCAGCATACTGCATCCTCGACCAGCACAACCGGTCAACCCTTTTTAAATCCGAGCTTCGCTGATTTATCCAAGAGGCTCACAGAGTTTTACACCGCTCGTGCGGCCATCTTCAGCGTAGGTTCAGAGTTTTCCAAAGCTGCAAAGTCTATTCTGGATTTCAACCAGAGCCTCCATGATACTGCTGCAATCTCCAATACAACTACAGATCAGCTCAACAAGATCAGCGAAGCCGCTCTATCCATAGCACGTAACTCTAAGTTTTCCGCAGCAGAGGTTATGCACTCCATGAAGACCCTAGCACAAGCTGGGGTTTCTGCTGCACAACTTCCAGACGTGGCACGTACTGCCGATTTCTTTGCTACAGGCACCGGAGCTACGCCAGAGCAAGCTGCTAAAGTTCTCACAACCAGTATGAACGTATGGGGCATACAGGCAGAAAAGGCCGGGCGTATCTCCAATACCCTAACCGCTGCTCTGAACCAAAGCAAGTTGGAAGTGGGCGAACTCAGCACAGCCATGTCGTACCTAGCAAATCCAGCGGCAATTATGGGTAAATCTCTGGAAGAAACCGCAGCTGCCGTGGCTGTTCTTGCAAATCAGGGCTTGAAAGCTTCTACCATAGGAACCTCCATGTCTGGCCTATTGGTGAAACTCTCAGCGCCGGGCGATAAATTTAAGGACCTCATGAAAGAGTTTGGTATTTCTTTAGAGTCCATAAGCCCACGCGCGCACAGCTTCGCTGAAATCATAGGTGTATTAGAGAAAGCCGCCATACCTGCCGAACGTATCCTAGCCAGTATGGAACAGCGTACAGGTAGAACTCTTGTTACTGCCATCAATGCCGGTTCAGATGCATTCAAACTCATGACGGAGCGTATCACCAACAGCAATTCTGCTGCCGTGGCTTATAACGAATCAATGAAGGGCGTTCAGGCACAAATCAACATCCTGAGAGGCGAAGCCGTTACATCCTTGAATGAAGTCCTTAAATCCACCGGAGCTAACTTCACAGATCTCAGAAATAATATGCAAGACCTTCTTGTTGGGCTACGTTCTGCTGAAGGTCAGTTCGTGCTTTTCTCAGGTACTGTGACAACCGGCATTTATGCCATGGGGCGCGCCGTTGCCGCTAATCCAGTATTAGCAGGTATTTCCGCAGGTTTAGTCCTGCTTGGCTTAGGTATCCAGAAAGTGGGAGAAGCAAACCGAGCACTTGCCAAGGAGATTGATGCTACCACTCATGCCTCTGCAGAAGCTTCAGCAGAATACCAGCGCAAAGCTGACGCGATGTACTCCGTTCTAACTCTCGTGGATAAATCCAAGGTTTCCGAAGGTGGTTATCTTAAAATTCAGGATGAAAACAAGAAGAAACTCCGAGAAATAATGAACGATTTCCCTCAGTTTTTCTCAGGTATGGACATCAAAAAGTTGAAGTATGACCAGATTACCGAGGCAATCAAGCGGATGAATGCTGCTCGTGCAGTGGAACTGAAGCAAGATGTTACCAGCTCTAATGACAAGGCCGAAGAAATCAACAAACTTAAAACGGACCTTGCATTGGCCAAGCGTGACGAAGAGAACTCCACAAGCATATGGAACTTCAGCCAGTTTGACATTAGTGGTATGCAGGAAAAGTTAAAACTGGCCGAAGATGCCTACAGCAAAATGCTTGCCGCTAATCTTCAGCACCGACAGGACATTGAAATCTATATAGACAGCATGGGTACCAAACGCGCCCGTCAAATAACGCCACCTGCAGAGAAACCCCGTGGTCGAGCGGTCGAGATACCGGAAACCGAGAAACCTGTTTCCGCAGAGCGTAGTGCCGATATCATAGGCAGGTTAACTGAGGATCAGAAAGCACTTGCTGAACAGCTACGCTTTGCCAAGGCGAAGATTGATCGAGAGTCCGCAGAGCTGGGACTTAAAGATAAGACTCTAACGGAACAACAGTACTCCGATAAAGAGGCCGCTGCTATAAAACTGGTAGATGAAGAGTACGCCGCGAAGCGTATCAAGGATCGGGAAGCGGCTTTCTCAAAACTGGCAAAGTCCCTGAACGGGGCATATGATGCCCCATCGGAAAAATATCCTTCAGGGCACTTAACGTATGATCGGCGCTTTGACTCCAAACAGGTCAACGGACTAATAGATGCTACCAACAACAATCTGAACTTTCAGTCAACCGTAGTCGATGAAGCTGCCAGAAAGAAAGAGCTTGAGAGAATAAAGCAGATGCAACCGGCTCCGGATGCAGTTAAATTGTATAATCCGGCACTGGAAAGAGCAGCGGACAGGGAACTGAAAACCCGACAGGACTCGCTGAAGCTTCAGGAAAAGCAGGTTATGTCCGGCGATGAGCTGCTTCGGCTTCAGATAGCAGATACCGACGCGCAGCTTCGTAACGCTGAAGCCAAGGAGAAAGCTTACAGGTCTGACTTGTCAGCACTTGGTGAAAGGGCAAAGCTTAATACAGATGAGCAGCTTGCCTACGATGCAATCCTAGGCAAGCTCGACGCCACCCTTCAAAAGCAAGGGGAGCTGAATGTACTTCGATCAGATCAGACAGCAGGCACTAATGCTGCTATGTCCAATGGAGCTAGGACTGCGTGGGTAGCCTACAGCAACTCCCAGAAAGACGCTGCAGACTTAGGCGGTAAACTGGCCTCTACAGGATTAGACGGTCTTACAAACTCGCTTGACGGCATGGTTACAAGTCTCAATCGTGGCGCTAATGGGTGGAAGTCGTTCAGCAAATCACTGGCAACAACAATGCAGGGTATTTCTGAAACACTTCAGCAGTATATAGTAAAAATGTTGGTGGTTGCTGCCGTGCAGAAGCTTATAGGTATATTTGTGGGTGGAGCTGCAAATTGGGATTCCGGATCTACCATCAGTAACGGGCTTCAGTTTAACAACGGTGCTTATACAGGCCAGAGCATCTACGGAGCAATGGCGGGCTATGCCGAGGGTGGGCTTGTACCGACCCACCTAGGCAAAATGGGAGTAGACTCAATCCCAGCAATGGTTCAGCCTTCAGAATTCATTATTCCGGCGTCTGTAGTCAAAGCATGGGGACCAGATCACTTCGAAAATTACCGTACCGGAGCATTCAAGAAGTTTGCCGAGGGTGGGCTTGGATCTAATGGCGGTAAGGCGGCACCAAGAGTGGGGGGTAACAATGGACAACCTACAGAACTAACCTTGGTCATAAACAATATCGCTGACACAAACTCCATTCCAAGGCAACCGGCTAACGCTCAGGAAATTATAAATATCGTATCGTTTGACATCAACAAAAGATCTACGCTGCACCGACAGATAAAGGCCGTTGTGCAGGGATAGTACTTTGGACTAACGAGGATGCCCCACAAGGCGCGAACTGCTTGTGGGGCATACAATCACCCTAACATTATACTACTTCTTTTTATTTCGTTTCTTCTTCTCAGAGTCAGGCAGGGGTAAATATTTAAAAGTGCTGTTATACCTTCTTTCTGCTTCATAGTATGGAGTACCTTTACTGTTTTTTGATGCGTCCGGATTCCAACCGGGGAAATACTCCCTATTATTGACCATGAATAGCCGTCTTGCCTCTACCACGTCGTTACCCGCCTGTTCCAGCAGTTCCTTGGCATAGCTAGCGCCGCTCTTTAGCTTTACAGGTGCCGTGTCTTTGGATACTTCTGGTATCTGTAGTACCTCTTCAGGTTGCCAAGCATCCAGCAGTTTACCAAGCACTGCACCGGCTGTGCAGGAATGATCCTTTGCCAGTTGCTTTAACCTCTCTCTATTGGCTGGGAGCACGTATAGCTCCATTCTTACGAGGTCGTTTCTCAGCCGGTAGTCTTCTGATATCTGTGCTCTTGTTTTTGTCATTACTCTTCCTTTGTTTGGTATCTGTAGTACATTATCACACCCAATGTATATACACAATCCTGCCATTTAAAATTAGTATCTGTAGTACCATAATCATCAAATGCAAGGCGGTATCTGTAGTACTATAAAACTATCTGACAGTCAATAGTTTCAGACACTTATAAAAAATAATGCTTGACATATACCGGCATTATAGGCGATGCTTCCTAAAACTACTTTAGGGGGTAACGAAATGACAGAACAGGATGAAGCAAGATTAGAGGAGCTGTTAATGGTGCAGGTATACGAAGATGAAAGGTCGCTTGCATGGGAGCAACAGAAAGACCGTAGTTATTGTCTAATCTGCAACAAACCCTCAGAGCCGGAGCGTATTAAGGAAGCTTTTGAAAACTTCAATATCGAGTACTGGCAGTATGTAAATGAACTGGCCGCAGATGAATCAATCCCTTCGTATGATTTTGACGCCGACGTTGATGGTAGTGACCAAGTAAGTGACGAAATTGTCCTTATGTACACTCATTCTCCCCGGCTCTGTCTTGATTGTGCAATTAATGACATGACACCGAAACTCGTAAAGTACTACCATATGAGACAACAGCATTTTACAGATGAACTCAGCTATCGTTCAGACCAACTACAGTTCGTTAACGAGCAATTGAGGTTATTACAGCCCTTCATATAACCACCAATCAAAGATCCCATTTCAGATCCTAACCAGCGTTTTTTGAGCATGATGCAGAAGGGGAGCGGCTTTACAGCCACTCCCCTTTGTTTTTGAGTCTTTTCTTTCAGTGAGCTACACCGGACAGTGTCGATATAATGTATCTCGGGAAATACCCATAGCCTTTGCAATCCCTGCTTTCGACTCCCCTGCATCAATACGGGTCTGAATCTCTGCAATACGTTCAGCAGTCATTTCCTGTTTGCGTCCTTTATACAGTCCTTTAGATTTGGCAATCTGAACACCTTCCTTCTGGCGCTCTTTACTCAGTGCGCGTTCAAACTGTGCGAATCCAGCAAGCATTGTTAGCATTAGTTCTTTGAATGGGTTACTTGTATCACCTGAGAACTCTAAACCCTCTTTACAAAACTTGACAGTTACGCCCTTGTCCGTCATACCCTTGACCAGTGTCAGCAGATCACCTGTATTACGTCCTAACCTATCCAGTGAATGTACAAGCACCGTATCACCCTCACGTACAAATTCCAGCATTGCTTGGAGTGCAGGACGGTTCGTGTCCTTACCTGACAGCTTATCCTCAAAGGTCTTGTCAACCGTTATACCGTCAAGCTGTCTATCGGTATTCTGAACCAGTGTAGAAACTCTTTTGTATCCGATAATCTTACCGTTCATGCTGCACCCCCTGCTTGATGTAGTGTACGATTTACATCTATCATGTCGTTAAAAACGTGTCAACATATATTTCGTACATGTAAATCTTACAGCAAAACGGGCGCTAAAGTGTACGGCGCAAATGAACGACTAGGCTATGCTTCAATCGTACACCATACTAAAAGAAAGTCATAGTCGAGGGAATACAGCACAGGACAGTACAGGACAAAAGAAAGGGGTGGGTACTACAC
>Ga0194037_1000153_pt1 | contig 51603 bp, 44 predicted proteins | sample JunL306m_MetaG_FD_148653 | JGI IMG/M metagenome (GOLD analysis project Ga0194037, IMG submission 148653) | Anoxic zone freshwater microbial communities from boreal shield lake in IISD Experimental Lakes Area, Ontario, Canada - Jun2016-L304-6m | ecosystem: Environmental > Aquatic > Freshwater >... | reverse complement strand
CAATGCCATGGAGCGATTTTATACGGTCAATAATACTTATCCTAGTTCTAGTCCAGGGGCACCGACTGCCGATATCTATCCGGTTACTAGTCCAGTCAGTGGGGGTACGCCTTATTATAACCTTTCGATAGCTGCCTCAAATGCCAGTACTTATCAATTACAAGCAGCGCGAACAGGTGTACAAGCTAATGATAAATGCGGCACTCTGACCTTGAATCAAGCTGGCGTTAAAACGTTTAGTGGGCCGGGCATGACCCCTGCCGATTGCTGGTAATATAGGGGCAAATTGCATATCCCCTAATTCTAACGCATCCTCCTACACATTCCTGTCGTACATTTAAGTTACCTTGTTATAATGCCGACCACAAAAGCTATAGCCTAGTAGGCCGGAATAAGGCTTTACGAGCGTAAGCGAATAAAGTGTTTCCGGCAAACACATCGCTAGCTACATCTGTGATACTTCAATATCACCGCTTAAAGTTAGATGGGTTTATTATTGCTCCGTGTTGGAAGTAATGTAGAGCCAAATTGCATACACTTTAATTCTAAAGCATCCTCCTACACATTCCTGTCATACATTTAAGCTACCTTGTTATAATAAAGACCACAAAAGCTACAGTTCTAATAGCTTAGCTTCCCCTTTGTAAATATCAAGGTATCCAAGGAATGAATAAACGCACACATAGGCAAGCAGCAATTCTAGGACTGCTTTTGTTTTTAACTTTACTATTGATGGGCTGTGGCAGTAAAAACGATACCACTGCCAATAAAGCTCAGATGCCGGTCCCCAACGTTAAAATAGCACTACCGTTAACACAAGATGTTACAGAATGGGATGATTATACCGGTCGCATAGAAGCGGTTAGTTCTGTTGATATCCGTGCAAGAGTCAGTGGCTATTTAGAAAAGGTCAATTTTAAGGCCGGTGAACTAGTCAAAAAAGGTGAGCTTTTATTTCAGATCGACCCTAAACCTTTTGCCGCTCAACTTGATTTTGCAGCAGCAGAGTTGGCGCGTGCCAAAGCTAAGCATGACTTAGCTAAAAATGATTTGGGACGGGCTGAGCGTTTATTTAGCGGTAAAGCTATTTCAGAAGAAGAACATGACGCTAGGACTAAAGGCTCACAAGAGACTCTAGCTGCAGTTCAATCGGCGACAGCCAATGTCGCTAGCGCTAAATTAAATCTGGAATTTACTAAAATACGCGCACCCATAAATGGCCGTATAGGTCGTGAACTCATTACCGAAGGTAATTTGGTCGGTGGTGGTGGCGCAGATGCCACGTTATTAACCTTTATCGTTTCAGTCGATCCCATTTATGTTTATGTCGATGTCGATGAGCGTTCGGCCCTTAAATATCGGCGTTTAGCGCAACATGACGGTAATCGTGTTCGACCAATCCCAGTGCAATTGGCCGTTGCCGATGAGACTGACTTTCCTCATTTAGGACATCTTGATTATATTTCACCTAAAGCTGATATTACGACAGGAACGATTTCTCTACGTGGGGTTTTGGCTAACGCTGATGGCTTACTGAGCCCCGGTTTTTTCGCTAGGATGCGGGTACGAGGCAGTGCTCCTTATTCAGCGATGTTAGTACCTGATAGAGCGATTGCGACCGATCAGGCGCAACGTTTTGTTTGGGTGGTTAATCAGGAGCAAAAAGTCGAATATCGACAGGTTGTTTTGGGAGCTCATGTTGGTCAGCAGCGTGTCATTATTCAAGGTTTAAAAGCCGATGAATGGGTCGTGATTGAGGGTATACAAAAACTCATGCCTAATCTTCAGGTTAATGCGGAACGTATCTCGCTTGAGCCTAAAGGCGAGAAATAAATCATGAATCGATTTGCGCATTTTTTTATTGATAGACCTATTTTTGCTGCCGTACTGTCTATACTCATTGTTTTGGTAGGTAGTCTGGCACTCATTACTTTACCGATTACCCAATATCCTGAGATTGCACCGCCTACGGTACTCATTACTACCAGTTATGCTGGGGCGAATGCACAAGTGGTGGCCGAAACAGTCGCCACGCCTATCGAGCAAGAAGTTAACGGTGTTGAAGATATGCTGTACATGTCTTCGCAATCTACCAACAGTGGCAGCATGGCTTTAACGATTGCCTTCAAGCCGGGTACTAACTTAGACAAAGCTCAGGTTTTGGTACAAAACAGGGTGTCACTTGCGGAACCTAGGTTGCCTGAAGATGTAAGAAGGCAGGGCATTAGCGTTAAAAAGCGTAGTCCCGATTTGAGTGTGGTGGTGAATCTAGTTTCTCCAGATAAGCGCTACGATAGTGTCTACTTAAGTAATTACGCGCTGTTACAAATCAAAGATACCTTGGCGCGTTTGCCGGGTGTTGGCGATATAGTTGTTTTTGGCGCTAGAGATTACAGTATGCGTTTGTGGTTGAATCCTGAACAAATTGCTGCCCGAAATCTGACCGCCAGTGATGTCGTAAATGCTATTCGAGACCAGAATGTACAAGTTGCTGCGGGTGTGGTGGGTCAGCAACCTGGGGAAAGTACTGATTTTCAATACACCATTACTACTTTGGGACGCTTGATGGACGCAGAGCAGTTTGCGGATATCGTCATCAAAAAAGGGACTAATGGTCAGGTCACTAAACTGAAAGATGTGGCAAGAATTGAACTGGGCGCTAAAGATTACAATTCAGGATTATTATTAGATGGAGAAGCTAGCGTCGGCTTGGCTATTTTTCAGTTACCGGGTTCTAATGCTTTAGATACTAAAAAAGCAGTAGTTGAGGCCATGCTAAAGTTGAAGACTCATTTTCCTGAAGGTCTGGATTACAAAATGGTCTATGACACCGTCGTGTTTATTCAACAGTCGATTAGCGCGGTAATAAAAACTTTATTTGAAGCGCTGTTGCTAGTGGTTTTAGTGGTCGTGGTGTTCTTGCAAAACTGGCGTGCTACGCTGATACCCTTACTGGCCGTGCCGGTTTCTTTGATTGGTACTTTTGCCGTCATGTCTGCGATGGGTTTGTCCTTGAATACCTTGTCATTGTTTGGGTTGGTGTTGGCGATAGGGATCGTTGTTGATGATGCTATTGTAGTGGTCGAGAACGTAGAACGTCATATTGGTCTGGGTTTGTCGGCTAGAGAAGCCACTCGCAAAGCGATGAGTGAAGTGGTGGGGCCAATTATCGCTACGGCCTTGGTATTGGTTGCGGTGTTTGTTCCAACGGCCTTTATTACCGGTGTTTCGGGTGCTTTTTACAAACAATTTGCTTTGACGATTGCCGTATCTACGGTCATTTCTGCTTTTAATTCTTTAACATTGAGTCCAGCTTTGTGCGCGTTATTATTAGATAAAGCGCATGGTGAGAAAGATAAATTTACGCGTTTAATCGATACCTTGTTTGGCTGGTTTTTTAAGCGCTTTAATCGATTTTTCGAGCGTTTTAGTAGTGGTTATTCAAGGCTGGTAGGCAGGTTAATTAGAATGACTGCTTTAGTGCTAGTGCTTTATGCTGGCTTATGCGGACTTAACTTCTTAGCTTTTGAGAAAGTGCCTACAGGCTTTATTCCCCAGCAAGATCAGGGCTATCTGATTCTATTTGCACAATTACCTGATGCCGCCTCATTAGCAAGAACTCAGGCGGTGGTAAAGCAAGCGACCCAGATTATTATGGAAACTGAGGGTGTTAATCATGTTAACGCGTACTCTGGATTCTCTATTCTCAGTGGTGCTAGTCAATCTAACGTGGCGACAATGTTTGCGACTTTAGATAGTTTTGATGAGCGAGCGGGGCATCCTAATTTACATGCCAATGTCGTCATTGATAATCTTAAGAAACGACTTGGTGCTGTTGATGATGCTTATATTGCCGTGTTTGCGCCGCCGCCCATTCGAGGTATGAGTTCGGTCGGTGGTTTTAAATTACAAATTCAAGATCGTAGTAATGCAGGAGTTGAGGCTTTAAAAAAGGTCAGTACGGAAATGATAGCGCTAGGTTCTCAGCAACCTGGTTTAGTGGGCTTATTTACCACGTTTAGAGCCAGCGTTCCGCAGTTGTTTTTAAATGTAGATCGAATTCGTGTTAAGTCGATGGATGTGCCCTTAAAAGACGTATTTGATACTCTGCAAATTTATTTAGGTTCTTTGTATGTAAATGATTTCAACCGCTTTGGTCGTACTTATCAAGTAGTCGCGCAGGCTGATTCTGAATTTCGTATGGCACCTGAAGATATTACAAAATTGAAAACGCGTAATCTTAAAGGCGATATGGTACCGCTAGGTTCCTTAGTGAATGTGCAGCAAATTAATGGGCCAGATAAAATCACTCGTTACAATATGTATCCAGCTGCTGAGATTAATGGCGGGACATTGCCGGGTATTAGTTCTAGTCAGGCGATTGAGATTATGAATAATTTGATGGCGAGAGAATTGCCTCCTGGTTTTGATTATGAATGGACTGAACTAAGTCTACAGCAAGTAATGGCAGGTAATGTTGCGCTGCTAGTTTTTCCCTTGAGTGTAATTTTTGTGTTTTTAGCTTTGGCTGCTCAATATGAGAGTTGGTCGTTGCCGTTTGCGGTAATCTTGATCGTACCCATGTGCATACTATCTTCGATGGCTGGGGTTTGGCTAAATCACATGGATAACAATATTTTTACTCAGATAGGCTTTATCGTTTTAGTGGGATTAGCGAGTAAAAACGCTATTTTGATTGTAGAGTTTGCCAAGCGACGGCAAGAACAGGGCTTGAGCTTTTTTGAGGCAGCGGTAGAGGCCTCTCGAATTAGATTGCGTCCTATTCTAATGACTTCATTCGCATTCATTATGGGTGTGTTCCCCTTGGTGATAGCAACAGGGGCCGGTGCTGAATCTCGACAACTATTAGGTACAGCAGTATTTAGCGGTATGTTAGGCGTCACTTTTTTTGGTTTATTGTTAACGCCTGTGTTTTATGTTGCGGTGCAGACTTTATCAAAACGTTTGCGGCCATCAAAAGCTGAAAAAGTTTTGTTACCAGAGACAGAGCTATGAATCTGCGTTTAAAGTTATTTCGCTTAAATAGTATCGTTTTAACTGCAGGACTTATGAGTGCCTGTGCAGTAGGACCCGATTATAAAGCGCCTGTTATCGATGCGCCCAAAAGCTTTGCACGAGCAGTAACGCCTGAATTTACAGGGCAGGGTGTTGAGCTAAATTGGTGGAAATTGTTTCAAGATAAGGAGCTAAATACTTTAATTGAGCAAACCATTGCCCATAATTATGATTTACAAGCGGCTAACGCCAATATCAGAGAAGCCCGTGCGCTTTATTTACAGTCGTCGTTAAATTTAGCGCCTATTGTTAGTTCACATGCAAATTTTACTGATCAAAAACGCAGTCTTGGGGCTTTAAATAATTTGTCTTATGCGCCGCGTGGCTTAAAACTTTACAACGTAGGTTTTGATGCGCTTTGGGAACTAGACATATTTGGTCGAGTACGCCGCAGTGTAGAAGCCAGTAATGATGAGGTTGAAGCACAGGAAGCTACTTTACGTGATTTGAGTGTCAGCTTGGTTGCCGAAGTCGCCAGAAATTATTTCGAATTAAGAGGTCTACAAAATCAATTAGCGGTCGCTAGAAAAAACATAGAAAATCAAGTCAAAACAGTAGAGATCACGCGTATTAAATTCGAAGTTGGACGTGGTACTGAATTAGATACTTCGCGAGCGACTGCTCAGCTTGATACTACTCGAGCAATTATTCCTACTTTAGAAGCTGGAATATATAGAACTATGCATCGTTTGAGCGTTTTAACAGGCCAGTTACCCAATACCTTAACTGAAAGCTTAATGACTGTTGCACCTATGCCTAAAATCCCAGAAATTATCAATATTGGTAATCCTGCTGATTTATTACGACGTAGACCGGATATAAAAATAGCTGAGCGTATGTTAGCTGCTGCTACAGCTAGTATCGGCATAGCAACAGCTGATCTTTTTCCACGCGTTACCATCGTAGGAACTTTGTCCTTAGAAGCCACAAAGTTATCCGCGGTTGGTGCTGGAGGTTCTGATACGTTCTCGATAGGTCCTAGAATCAGTTGGGCTTTCTTAGATATGGCTCATGTCTATGCGCGCATTAAAGCGGCTAATGCCAGTGCAGAATCTAGTTTGGCACATTATGAACAAACAGTATTGAGCGCTTTAGAAGAAACTGAAAATGCTTTGGTTAATTACAATCGAGAACGAGCTCGTCAGTCTTTATTGCTATCAGCTGCTAATGCCAGCGTTAAAGCCGAAGAATTGGCGCAATTGCGCTTTAATGAAGGAGTGAGTGATTTTTTAACCGTACTAGATAATGAGCAGCGTTTATTAGAAGATCAGGATCGTTTAGCTCAAAGTGAAACCGCTACAGCAACTGCTTTAGCGGCTTTATATAAGGCTTTAGGTGGTGGCTGGGAAAGTGGCTCTTAATACAACAAGCAGGTGATGATTCATTGTCCACAGTTAAGCGATTGTAAGGGCTACAGATTCGCCCGGTATCTGTGAACATCTGGTTAGCGGGCTAATGAATAAGCCTCTACAAGTGAAACGCTTTTTTCCTATCTTTAACTATGGGCATTGAGGCTAGCTTTCGGTCGTACAGCTTTGGCAGAGAGTAGTTTGTCGTTGCTACAAAATAACTAAAATTATTTGATGAATACCTTGGGCTACAATAAAGAAACTATCTTTCATTTAAGCTGTTTTTTTAAATTGATGAGGTGAAATCCCAACTCTCCAAGATATTGATTCGATTCCGGCAGATAAGGTCGGTAAGCAGTTTTAGCATTTGTCCACCTTATCTGGCTAATCGAACAATTTAGAAGTTGCAATAAGCTCCGTTAATGTCCTGCGAGTTAATATTCATCATCATCATCATCATTTTCTTCTTCGTCCTCGTCGTATTCATCATCCTCATCCTTATATTCCTGGTCCTCGAATTCTTGAGATTCACTATTGTTTATAGGTTCGTCTTCAAGGACGTCATCAAATTCAGTGTCGTCATCGATATTTAATAATATTTTTAAATATCGATACAATAATCTAGAAGATTTTGGTGGCTTGGCAAGTTCGGTTTCTTTTTGCGCATTGCGTATTAATTGTCTTAGTTGCTGTCTATCAGCTTGTGGATGCTCATTTAGAAGTTCTGTTAGGGCAACATTGCCGTCATTAATTAATCTAGCTCTCCAGCGTTCTGCAATGTGATGTTCTCTGACTGCATGGGCGCTTTGGCTTTTCATGCGCGCTAATTTTTCTAAATAAGGCTCGGTATCTATTTTATTGAGTTGCCCAGTAATGAATTTTAATAGACGTTTTCTTGCGCCTTTATGAGGCATTCCTGAAGCTTCAGTTAGCGCCTTATGAATGTTGTCAGGAAGTTCTAGTGCTTTCAACTGCACTGGAGGTAATTCGGAGAGTTCTTCACTTAAGGCAAAAAGAACGGCCATGTCCTTTTTTATTCGGGTTTTGTTGGGACGTACAGCGTAATAAACTATTTCACCTTGGTCGTCGTATTCATATTCGTAATCGAATTCTTGTTCTTGACTCATTTTAATTTCAAACCATTACACACAAAAAATAAGACTACTTTACCATAGACTGATTAATCGCTTTCCATGCTTCTATCTTTTGTTCTAATTTTAATGCGGCATAAGCAGGGCTAGTTGACGGTAAATAGTAATATGTAAGGTAATTATATTGGTTGTTTAAGCTGGGTAATACGTATCGTTTGTATAATTTTTCAGCGAGCTTACCATTAAAAAACACTTGCTTAATGTTGGGGTAATCATTGAATAAGCGAGTAAAGTCATTGGCTTTAGCTGTGCTGGAATTTATATTGGCATCAAGGCTTCCTGTTCGTTCACAGTTTTGTAATACATCCCATACTGCAATATTATTGCTTATTATCCAATCTTTTCGGCTAGAGTAGTTGTTGTCGGAATTTTTATTTAATAATGCGCTCATGATTGGCCAGAAAGTATTTCTGGGGTGTCCATAATATTGTTGGAGTTTGATAGAAGTGCTACTTGGCATCGATCCTAAAATCAATATTTTGGCATTTATTGAAATAATAGGTTTAAATCCTACTAAAAAACTGTTCATGGTCTGTGTATTAAAAAATTACTTTATTTTTATGTCGTTAAATTTGCGATAATGATTAGTCGATTCGCATTTTAATATTGCGTATCACGTTAGTTTTATCAGGTCGTATTTGGCTATTTTTATGCTGTTCTTTAGTCGATTTAATTATTATTTTATAGGATATAAGTTAACTATGTGGTTTAAAAACCTTAGTATTTTCCGTCTTACCGAAGCATTTACTCTAACATCAGAGGAGTTAGATCAAAAACTAGAGGCTTTAATTTTTCGTCCCTGTGGTTCTCATGAAGAATTTACTTTGGGTTGGACGGCGCCTTTAGGAAAGGCTTCGCAGTCATTAGTTCATTCAACTAATGGTTATATGATGCTATGTGTTAAAAAGGAAGAGAGGGTGTTGCCTGCATCAGTTTTAAATGAAATGCTGCAAGAAAAAATAGCAGAAAAAGAAGAATTACAGGCTAGAAAGCTTTCTAAAAAAGAGCGAGCTGAGCTTAAAGATGAGCTTATTTTTGATTTATTACCTAGAGCATTTACTTTTTCACGCAAAATATACGCATATATCGATCCACAAGGTGGCTGGTTGATTGTTAATGCGGCCTCTGCAAAAAGCGCTGAGGATTTTGTAAGTTTATTACGAAAATCATTAGGTTCATTCCCCGCGGTTCCATTAAGTACAGTCGACAAACCGATAGCGACCATGACGCAATGGTTACTTAATAACAAGATAGCTGATGATGTCACTATAGAAGATGAATGTGAGTTACGTTCTCCAGAGGAGGCGGGTGGTATCGTTCGATGTAAGCGTCATGATTTGGCTTTGCCCGAAATCACCAATCATTTAGATACTGGTAAAGAAGTTATTAAATTAGCAGTTAATTGGGCGGAGCGAATGTCTTTCATCGTAGACGAAAATTTGTCAATAAAGCGATTACGGTTTTTAGATTTGATTCAGGATCAAGTGGCTGATATTGAGACTGATGATGAGGCTGCACAGTTTGATGTGGATTTCTCTATCATGACTGCTGAGCTGGCAACTTTCTTGCCGCGACTCATAGAGTTGTTTGGTGGAGAGAATATGGCATAAAAAAAGCCCGGCGGTTTATAGCCGCCGGGCTTTTTTGTGTTCTAAAACAAAGTTGAATTATTTCAACATTGATTTTTTGAACAAGTTGTCCAATTTGCTGTTAGTGTCTTGAGCATATTGAGCAGCACGATTAGCAGCAGCTTCAGCAGCAGCAGCTTTAGCAGCAGCATCATTTGCAGCAGATAAAGCGCTTTGTGCATCAGAAGATGCAGAAGCTACAGAAGTTTTCAAACCATCAATTTGAGATTGTAGGTTTGCGATATCTGAAGTAGAAGCACAACCAACAACTAAAGTTGCAATCGTTGCGATCATTGATAATTTAATTACTTTTTTCATATTATTTTCCTTAGTCAAAGTTATTACTACAAAAAATTATAGCTAGAAAAAATTTTAACACTATAAGAGTATTTTTTCCAACTTTATTTTATTTTTACCACGGTACCTGTATCCACCCATTGGCTTAGTTGATCAATTTGAGGATTTGTTAAAGCAATACATCCATGAGTCCAATCGAAAACTTGATGTATTTTTTCGTTAGCATGACCTAAGCCATGTATCCCAATTTGGCCACCTAATGGTGTGTTTTGAGGGGGTGTTTGATGGAGATGATGAGCAGTCAAGATTCTATCATACGTTGGTTGATCGATAACTCCTTTTTTTAGTGCCTGCTCTGCATCATCAACAGAAGGGAATGTCAGGCCATAAAAACGTCTAAAATTACTTTTTTCACCAACCCAGCCAATTTTATAGCTACCAAAAGGGGTTATGTTGTCGCCGCGATGATTTTTTAATCCTGCCCCGCCTCGACCTATAGCTATTTTATTCAATACTTCGACAGTTTTTTCACCTTTTTTGATTTCAATTTTTCTGGCGCTAGTATCAACTAATAGCCAAACATCAGTTTCTGCATGGACTGAAAAAGAAATGAAGCAGCAATACAATAATAGATATATTCGTAACATATTTTTACAATAGAAAATGATTTTGGTGTATTTTATGAACAATATTAATTGATGACTGAAGGCTTAAATATGCAAATAGAAACAATCACAACTCATCCTTATGAAGGTCAGAATCCAGGCACGTCAGGCCTTAGAAAAAAAGTTAAAATATTTCAGCAGCCTGCCTATCTTGAAAATTTTGTGCAATCAATTTTTGATTCGTTAGAAAATTTTACTGGTAAATCCTTAGTGTTGGGTGGGGATGGTCGATATTTTAACAGATTAGCTTTGCAAACTATTATTAAAATTGCTGCAGCAAATGGTTTTGGAGAACTTATTGTCGGTCAAGGAGGTTTGTTATCTACTCCAGCAGCTTCACACATCATTAGAAAGTATCAAGCTTTCGGTGGCTTAATACTTTCAGCTAGCCATAATCCCGGCGGTCCAGATGAGGATTTTGGTATTAAGTACAATGTAAGTAATGGTGGACCAGCTTCAGAAACTTATACGGATGCTTTTTATCAGCGTAGTTTAGTTATTGATAGCTATAAATATGCAAGAATTGACGATATTGATCTCGATTGTATTGGGTCTAAGCAAATAGAGGGTCTTAAAATTACGGTTATTGATTCAGTTGCTGATTATGCTGAGCTAATGCAGTCTATTTTTGACTTTAATTTATTAAAGCAAAGCATTAGTTCAGGCTATATTAGTTTATTGTTTGATGCGATGAGTGCAATAACCGGCCCTTATGCCAAGAGAATATTGGTAGATATGTTAGGTGCTAGTCCTGAATCTGTAATTAATGCTGTGCCATTAGAAGATTTTGGTGGACACCATCCTGATCCAAATTTAGCACACGCTCATGAATTGGCTGAGCGCATGTTTAGTGATAATGCGCCAACGTTAGGCGCCGCATCTGATGGCGATGGCGATCGTAATATGATTACTGGTAGTCAAATTTTTGTAACGCCCAGTGATAGCTTGGCTATTATGGCTGCTAATGCGCATTTGATTCCAGCTTATGCGAAAGGTTTAAGTGGTGTTGCTCGATCAATGCCAACGAGTCAAGCCTTAGATCGAGTCGCTGCTTATTACAATATTCCTTGTTATGAAACGCCTACTGGTTGGAAATTTTTTGGTAACTTATTAGATGCTGGAAAAATAACGTTGTGTGGTGAAGAAAGTTTTGGTACTGGATCAGATCATGTTCGTGAAAAAGATGGCTTATGGGCGGTACTGTTTTGGTTAAACTTGGTTGCAGTAAGGCGCCAATCTGTTGCTGACATTGTTCATGAACATTGGCAAAAGTTTGGTAGGGATATTTATTGTCGTCATGATTATGAAGCTATAGAAACACCTATTGCCAATGGTATTGTTGAACATTTACGTAGTCAATTACCAACTTTGGCTAAGCAATCTTTTGGCGATTATGTAGTAAAGTTTGCAGATGAATTTAGTTATGAAGATTCTGTAGATGGCAGTGTAAGTCGCAATCAAGGTATACGGGTAGGATTTGAAAATGGCTCGCGCATTGTTTTTAGATTGTCTGGAACGGGTACTGTTGGAGCTACTTTAAGAATTTATTTGGAGCGATTTGAAGCTGATAGTGCTTTGCATGATCAAGAAGCACAAGTCGTCTTGAATGATTTAATCATTCTTGCAGAGCAATTATGCGAAGTCAAAAAAAGAACAGGTAGAGCAGGGCCTAATATTATTACTTAAAGTTAAACATTGAATAAAAGCGAAAGATTTATCAATTGAGTCTTTCGCTCATACTTTAAGATAAAAATGGGGTTTAAGTCATGCTATGAGCAATATCATGCAGATAACAAATTAAAAACACTCCGGCTGCAATTAAAACAATTTGTTGTATTGAGGTTTTTATATCTGTTTTTTTATGTAATGTGGGTATTAGGTCAGCAACTGCAATATAAATAAAGCTTGAGGCAGCTAAAGCTAAGAAGAATGGTAGGCTACTGTGCAAGTCTTCTAAGCTAAAATAAGCTAAAACACCCCCTAATACTGTTGTTAAACTCGCTAACATATTATAAAAAAGCGCTTTTCTTCTTGAGTAACCGCTGTCTAACAAAATAGCAAAATCACCTACTTCTTGGGGGATTTCATGTGCAGCAACTGCTAGGCTGGTTACTATGCCTAGTTGTACATCGGTTAAAAATGCTGCAGCTATTAAAATACCATCGACAAAGTTATGAATGCTGTCGCCAAGAATAATTAAAGATCCTGCTGATTTTGCATTGCCATGATTATGGCCGTGTTTATGGGCATGCTCATGATCATCACCATGCGCTTCACAACTACCTGAATGACAATGCCGCCAAATTAAAAGTTTTTCAAGAGTAAAAAAACCAAGGATTCCAGCTAAGATGGTTCCAGAAAGCATTTGAAATTGTTCCGGCTTAACTTGTTCAAATGCTTCTGGAATAAGTCCCCAAAAGGCAACGGCTAAAAGAGCGCCTATTGCAAAACTAATGCCATGAGGTAATAGTGCTTTTCTGTGTGGTTCCGGTAGCAATAAAAAAACGGCAGCGGCCATTACACTTAATACACCGCCAATGGCGGTAAAAATGATGATTAAAACCAATAAATTCATTATGCTAATCTTTCCATATTAAAGTTGCCATGCGTCCAGTTTGATTGTCTCGGCGATAAGAAAAAAAACGATCTTCTTCCGACATGGTGCAGTAAATGCCACCATAAATATTGTTGATGCCTAACGTACTTAGCTCAATTTTAGCTAATTGATAAATATCTGCTAAATATTTGCCGTTAATCTGTTTTTTAAAGGCTATTTCATAAAGTTTTGATTTTTCCATGAACGCTTCGCGCACCTCTGTTCCTATTTCGAAGCGGTTGGGGCCAATAGCTGGGCCGAGCCAAACCAAAAAATCATCTGATTTTGTATTAGGCGTAATAAACGTTAATTCTGAAATGCTATTACTAATGATACCCGACAATAATCCGCGCCAACCTGCATGAATGGCGGCTATTTTTTGGCCATCATTAGAACATATCAATAAGGGTAAACAATCCGCAGTCATAACGGCGCAAACAACAGAAGATTCAGTTGAATAACTGGCATCAGCTTGTTGTGGTATAGCCCCTTTTTCAGCCTTAACAATATGATTACTATGAACTTGGTCTAGCCACACGGGTTCAGAGGGAAGGCCTAACATGTCGCTGATTACTTTACGGTTTTGTAAAACATTCTCAGTTAAATCATTGACATGAGTTGCTGGATTTAGGCTCGAGTAAGGTTTGTTGCTTACACCGCCTGTCCTCAGAGTGGTTGCTGCATGAATATTAGCAGGGGCTGGCCAATTTGGAACTAGCCAATGCTTATTCTTGCTCATTATCGGTTAGAGCATCAAGTAGGCGGACCATATCATCTGGCATAGTTTGTTCCCATTCACAATATTCATTGGTGATAGGGTGTATGAGTCCTAATTTGGCAGCATGTAATGCTTGGCGTTTAAAGCTACGTAATTCTTTTTCGAGTTGCTCGCTACAATCAGCTGGCATTTGGAAGCGTCCACCATAGACTTGATCGCCCAATAATGGATAGCGTATATGCGCCATATGAACCCGAATTTGATGAGTACGTCCAGTTTCGAGCTTAACTTGAATAAGGGTGTGTCGAGTAAAACGCTTCACTACACGATAATGGGTGACAGCAAATTTCCCCGACTCTTTAACCGCATAACGTTTTCTATCGGTTGGATGCCTAGCAATCGGTTCGTCTACTGTTCCGCCGGCTGTCATGCGACCACGGCTAATAGCTAGGTATTCGCGAACGATTGCTCTTTCTTGAAGTTGTTGAGTCAAGCTATTGTGGGCTTGTAAGGTTTTAGCAATCATTAATAGACCACTGGTTTCCTTATCAATTCTATGAACGATACCTGCTCTAGGTAATGTTTCTAAGGAGGGTTCATGGTTAAGTAGGGCATTTAACAAGGTGCCATGCCAGTTGCCGACGGCCGGATGTACGACCATGCCAGCAGGTTTGTTAACGATAAGTAGGCTTTCGTCTTCAAAAATAATGTCTAAAGAAATAGGTTCTGCCTTGGAGGTTATTACAACTTCAGCCTCAGCATCTAAAGTAATGGTTTCTCCACCTTCTAATTTATCTTTAGGTTTAAGAATTAAATCATTGACATGCACACGCCCAGATTTAACCCAAATTTGCAATTTACTGCGTGAATAATCTGCAAATAATTCCGCCAGCACTTGGTCTAAGCGCATGCCTGCCATTTCGTAAGGCACTTCTGCCGTTAATCGTGTCATAACTAGTTCTTCTGAATAACGTATTGTTAAGTTATACTCGCCAAATACCAAACATTAAAGTATCGTCGTTAATTCTGCGAGAAAACCTCTAATATTACAACGTGTCGTTAGTACTATGCGATTATTTTTAATTAAATTTTTATTTATTGTTATTTTGTGCCTATCTTTTCAAGGTTGTTCATCGCTCAAAGATGTCTTTTCAGGTGAGTCTAGTTCATCAAAGGATAAAGATGAATATGCGGATTGGAGTGCAGAAAAATTTCGTACAGAAGCTAAAGCTGCAGTGGATAGCGGTAGTTACGAGAAAGCTACTAAAATTTACGAAGCCATCGAATCTCGAAATCCTTTTGGTGCAGATGCTGCTCAAACACAGCTTGATGTAGCTTATGCTTATTATAAAAATGGTGATGCAGATTCCGCAATTGCTGCCGCTGATCGCTTTATAAAAACTAATCCTCGTAGTCCTGGAGTAGATTACGCACATTATTTGAAAGGCTTAGTGAATTACAACAGAGATATTGGCTTTATAGATCGATTTTTGCCTACAGATACTTCGCAGCGTGACCCTGGTGCCGCAACTGAGGCATTAGCTAATTTTGAAGAATTAGTGCGTCGTTTTCCACAAAGCAAATATGTGCCTGATGCTAGATTGCGTATGATTGCACTTAAAAGCAATATGGCAATGTATGAAGTGCATGTTGCACGCTATTACATAAAGCGTAAAGCTTATGTGGCTGCAGTGGATAGGGCATCAGGAGTCATTGAAAAATATCAGGGCACTGCTGCTGTCCCCTATGCTTTACTTGCTTTACAAGAATCTTACGCTAAATTAGGGATGAACGAATTGGCTAACGACACACTGCGTGTCTATGAACTTAATTACCCTAAAGGTCCGCCGATTCCAGAACATAATGAATCAACTATTTCCCATAAAATTTGGGATTTTATTGGGTTAGAAAAATAATCATCTGCGTTATATGCCCAAGATTTATAGAAAACGTTATGATTACTATAATAATGGTCAAATAATTGTTGAAGAAAACACTTTGAAAGCCAATATAATATTTGTTACTACAATATGCCAATAAACCATCGATTACAGGAGCAAACAAAACATGCGTAACTATTTTTTAAATATAAGTTTATTAGTAATGGCGCTAACTTCGGTTTCAGCACAAGCAGAGGTGGTATCTAAAGAGGCTATTCCTAGGCCAATCATGGATCAATTTTATAAGAAACATCCTAATGCGGTAGAAATTAGTGCTGCAAAAAAAATACATTTTAAACAAGAGTTATTTGAAATTATCTTTAAAGAAGAAAAGGATAAAGAAAAGTTGATTGAGCTTTATAGACCCAATGGTCGTTTTTTTGTTAATGTAAGTAATGTTCACGGCTCTAATATGATGCCAGCAGTTGCATCTGATAATTTAAAGGCTATGTTTGATACTTATACAGTTAAAGATTCTGTTTTGGTCGTCAACCCAAATGGTGTCGGCGAAGAATATGAATTATTGGTTAATGCGGGTGGCACTGATTGGAGTGTTGTTATTGATCGTGCCGGTGCAATCAGTCAAAAAGAACGTAATTAAACGTTTATGTATTAAATTTATTTAGCCTGCTTTAGATGGCTATTTAGTTAGTTTAATAATTCAAGTTGCTTTAAAGTTCTTGAATGGTACAAGTATTAGATATCAGCTTATATCATTACGCCAGATCACTGTTTAATAGATTTTTACTCAATTATTAAAGGATTTGGCGTAGTAAACAATAGCAATGATGATTAAATTGATCGTAACCACTTTTTGGATAAAATCATGGCTGTATCAAGTAATAGACCAACCTCGCCCCATCTCCAAGTCTATAAATTGCCTTTAACAGGCATTATTTCAATTACTCACCGCATAACCGGTGTACTGCTATCTGTCGGTTTAGTTTTTGTTGTTTTTATTCTGTCAGCCATCGCGGGTGGCCAAGAGCAGTTTGCTAACATGCAAATACTTTCAGCATTATGGCCATTAAAATTAATTTATTGGGGCTTTAGTTACGCTTTAGTTTTCCATTTATGTCATGGTGTGCGGCATTTGATTTGGGATGCGGGAAAAAGCTTTAATCGTTCCACGATGGATCGATATGCTCTGATTGAGCTTTTGATTTCCCTAGCCGTTACCGTAAATATAATCGTATTTATTTAAGACTGGAGTATTTATGGATTATCGATCGCCATTAGCTAAAGTACGTGGTCTGGGTTCTGCAAAGTCAGGAACATCGCATTGGTGGATGCAGCGTGTATCAGCAGTAGCGTTAATTCCTTTATCTTATTGGTTAATTACTTTCTTAGATTTAAGTTTTCATGAGCCATACCAGCAGTTAGTGGTTTGGTTGATTTTGCCGATTAACAGCGTTTGCATCATTGCTTGGGTGCTTATCGCTTTTTATCATGCTGCCTTGGGTTTACAAGTGGTTATTGAAGATTATGTTGCTAATGAAGGTGCCAAGATTATTGCTGTATGGACAGTCAATATAGTTTTTTTCATGCTGGCATTGGCGGCGTTAGTGGCGGTGTTTCGTATATTATTGATGGGTTAGCTTATGTCGACAGATTATAAAATTATTGAGCATACCTATGATGTCATTGTAGTAGGAGCGGGTGGTGCAGGTTTACGTGCAACATTAGGATTAGCAGAAAGAGGCTTGAAAACGGCTTGTTTATCAAAAGTGTTTCCTACTCGTAGCCATACCGTTGCCGCACAAGGTGGTATTAGCGCAGCGTTAGGTAATATGGGTGAAGATGACTGGCGTTTTCACATGTATGACACTGTTAAAGGTTCAGATTGGCTAGGAGATCAAGACGCCATTGAATATATGTGTCGAGAAGCCATGGCGGCAGTTATTGAGTTAGAACATTACGGCGTGCCTTTTTCAAGGACTGAAGATGGCAAAATATATCAACGTGCTTTTGGTGGTATGACGACTCATTACGGTAAAGGTCAAGCCCAACGGACTTGTGCTGCCGCTGATAAAACCGGTCATGCTATTTTACATACGCTATACCAACAAGCCTTAAAACATAACGCTGAGTTTTTTGTTGAATATATAGTCCTCGATTTGATTATGGAAGATGATCAGTGTCGTGGTGTGTTGGCTTGGTGTTTGGATGACGGTAGTCTGCATTTATTTAAAGCCCACATGACTATCTTAGCTACCGGTGGTTATGGGCGTAGTTATTTTTCTTGTACTTCAGCTCATACCGTAACTGGTGATGGTAACGCTATGGTGTTACGTGCAGGCTTGCCTTTACAGGACATGGAATTTGTTCAGTTTCACCCCACCGGTATTTATGGTTCAGGTTGCTTGATTACTGAAGGGGTAAGGGGTGAGGGTGGTTATCTGACTAATTCTGAAGGCGAGCGTTTTATGGAAAGATATGCGCCATCCGCCAAAGATTTAGCCTCGCGTGATGTAGTGAGTCGAGCCATGACCATTGAAATTCAAGAAGGACGTGGAGTAGGCAAACTCAAAGATCATATACATTTGCATATTGAGCACCTTGATCCACAAGTGATTCATGAACGTTTACCGGGTATTGCCGAAACCTCGAAAATATTCGCTGGTGTTGATGTTACCAAAGATCCTATTCCTGTTCTACCGACTGTCCATTACAACATGGGTGGTATTCCGACTAATTACAAAGCCGAAGTAGTGACTTTAGAAGGCGATAATCCCGATAAAGTTGTGCCTGGTTTAATGGCCGTAGGTGAGGCTGCTTGTGTGTCTGTGCATGGCGCTAATCGTCTGGGCTCAAACTCATTGTTGGATTTAGTGGTATTTGGACGTTCTGCTGCTATTCGTTGTGCGGAATTAATTAAGCCTGGAACTGCTCAAAAGCCACTGGCTAAAACTGCTTGTGATAAAGCTTTGGCACGTTTTGATAAAATTCGCCATGCTAAAGGTTCGCTCAGTACTTCTGAGATACGCTTGGCGATGCAAAAAACCATGCAAACCAAAGCGGCGGTATTTCGAACTCAAGCTACGCTAGATGAAGGTGTTGCTGCTATGGCAGATATTACTCGCTCCTTTGCTGAGGTAGGTGTTAAAGATCAGTCACTCATCTGGAATACTGAGTTGGTAGAAACTTTAGAGCTTGATAATTTACTGAGTCAAGCTCGTGTTGCTATTAATGCTGCGGGTAATCGTCAGGAAAGTCGTGGTGGGCATGCCAGAGAGGACTATCCTGATCGAGATGACACACACTGGCTCAAACATACCTTGACTTGGCTGGTTGATGATAAAGTCAGTATTGATTATCGTCCGGTACATTTATATACCTTAACAGATGAAGTTGACTTTATTCCCCCTAAAGAGAGAGTTTACTAATGGCCGAGTTTACTTTACCTAAAAATTCACAACTCATTGCAGGAAAATCTTATGCGGCGCCTACGGGTGCTACTAATGTTCGACGATTTGAGGTTTATCGTTGGGATCCTGATTCCGGTGAAAATCCACGTATTGATAGTTACGAATTAGATATGGATGATTGCGGCCCTATGGTGCTCGATGCCATTCTTAAAATTAAAAATGATGTTGACACTACCTTAACTTTTAGGCGTTCATGTCGAGAGGGGGTTTGTGGTTCATGTGCCATGACGGTCAATGGTAAAAATACTTTGGCTTGCACTAAAGCCATAGATTCATATTCTGGTAGTATTAAGATTTTTCCTCTACCGCATATGCAGGTTGTTAAAGATTTAGTTGCAGATATGACGCATTTTTATGCGCAATATGCTTCTATTCAACCTTGGATAGGTACTCAAACGCCTGCGCCCGCCGATAGAGAGCGCTTGCAAAGTAAAGAGGATCGGGAAAAGTTAGATGGATTGTATGAATGTGTGCTCTGCGCCTGTTGCTCAACCAGTTGTCCTAGTTATTGGTGGAATAGTGAACGTTATTTAGGGCCGGCAGTATTGTTACAAGCCTATCGTTGGTTAGTTGATAGTCGAGATGAAAATACCGGTGCTCGGCTAGATGACTTAGAAGATCCTTTTAAGCTCTATCGCTGCCATACCATTATGAATTGCACCGATACTTGTCCCAAAGGCTTGAATCCTGCCAAAGCTATCGCTGAAACTAAAAAACTTTTAGTGCAAAGAAAATTGGGTTAATGGTTAATCTTGCTAAGCTGCAATGGCAATGTCGGCGTGGTACTCAAGAGTTAGATTTGCTGTTACAACGTTACTTAGAGACTCAATTTATGCAGGCTGATAAAGAAGAGCAAGCTTGTTTTGTTGACTTGCTAGCTCTTGAAGATGATGTGTTAATAAGCCTATTATTTAATGCTGATGTCGTAACTTCAAAAACTAAGCAGGAGTTACTTGGAAAGATTAGAAGTTAGGGGTTTTGTTACCTAAACTTAATGCAATCGCAGTAGATTTAGGCTAGCAACTTAAAGTGGGATTAAGGTTTTATTTTATAGCCCCAGACTGCCCAGTTAAGTTTTTGTAGTGTGGCTAAGCGCCAGAAACTGTTTTATTCTCCCTCTTTAGCCATAGGTAACTACATAAATAATTGTTAGCATTCCCACGCGCGAACGATAACATTGTGGTAAAGATCGTAGGGGCGTATTGCATACGCCCTTATAAAATAAGCTCTATAACATTGGACTTTCGATGTTGGGCGTATGCAATACGCCCCTACGGTGATTTTTATCGTTTCCACGCCGATAAGAAACTTGTGAGATGCCTATGCTTTTACAAAGGGTGAAGCTAAAGTCATAATACTTTCAAAGTCTCCGTTTATCCACCCTACAAAGCTTAAAGCGGTTTTGATTAAATTGATAAGGAAAAAATATGTACGCTAAAAAAATATTGCTAGGACTCAGTTTGGCAATCTTCTTCACTCCAACTTATGCAGAAGATACTTTTAAAGTTTGTGCTGATCCTTTAAATCCTCCGTATTCAACTAAAAATAAAGATGGCTTTGAAAATAAAATTGCTGAATTGTTTGCCAAAGAATTAGGGCAAAAACTTGAATATACTTGGTTTGCACAACGTATAGGGTTTATTCGTAATACCTTAACGGCTCCAGTAAATGAAAGGGATGTCGATAGCGATCAGTTTAAATGTGACATCGTCATGGGAGTGCCCGAAGGCTATGATTTAGCTTTAACGACAGAGTCTTATTATAAATCTAGTTATGTTTTATTGATTGCTAAAGGTCGAGGTTGGGACGATATTAAAGAAGCTGAACAATTATCTCAATTGCCTTTGCAACGACAAGAAGCCTTAAAAATAGCGATGTTTGATCGTGGTCCTGGTACAACTTGGTTACAACAAAATGGTTTACTAGATCAAGGTATACCTTATCAATCTATGTCTGGTGATGGCGAAAATAATACTGCAATGGAAATGGCCAGAGATTTTAAAGCCAAAAAAATTGATATGGTGATTTTATGGGGCCCCATGGCTGCCTATGTTATGTCACAAAGCCCTAAAAATAGTTATAACTTAATTACTATGAAATCAACGCCCGCTATAAAATTTGATTTCGCTATGGCAATGGGTGTGCGTAAGGGTGATAAAGCTAGAAAGGCGCAATTAGATAAGTTAATTGCAAATCAAGCAGATAAGATTCAGTCGATAATAGGGTCTTATAATATTCCTTTGTTGCCGTTAACTCAGAAATAGGCGAAAGGAAAAGACGAAACACAAAAGAACAAAGGCTCAGCGCAAAAATTCCATTCGTCTTGAGCCTTTCTCCATTTGCCTCTATTTAATGCCTGTCAAATAGGTTGACTAGGTGCGCAAAATGCGTAGCTTTTTCATGACTTAGTTGATTCCATTGAAAGCGCCATTTCCAGTTATTCACTATCGTGCCGGGAGTGTTCATGCGAGCATCGGTATCCAGTTCAAGGATGTCTTGCATAGGAATAATCGCTAAATTAGCCACTGAACCTAATGCTGCTTGTATCAATGCAATGTTCAGTGGAATAGAAGGGTAGCCTAAATATTCATTGCAATGGTTTCTTTCGTGTTCGTTAATGGTATGAGTCCAGCCTACACTAGTGTCATTGTCGTGAGTGCCTGTATAAACTACGCAATTTTTTTCATAATGAATGGGTAGGTAAGGGTTGTTTGATCCACTGCCAAAAGCAAATTGTAAAATCTTCATGCCTGGTAAACTAAACTCATCTCTTAAAGCTTCAACTTCGTCAGTAATAATACCCAGATCTTCTGCAACCAAGGGAATAGAACCTAGTTTTGCTTTAATGGCATTAAGTAACTCTTTACCTGGTGCTTTAGCCCAGCTACCATTTTGAGCAGTTGCTTCTTCTGCAGGGATTTCCCAAGCAGCCTCTAAGCCACGAAAGTGGTCGATACGAAGTATGTCAAATTGTTCTAACTGAGTTTGCATGCGTTCAATCCACCACAAGAAACCCGTCTTAGAAAGATGTTTCCAATCGTAATGAGGATTGCCCCAGCGCTGACCTGTTTCAGAAAAATAATCAGGAGGAACGCCAGCGACTACAGACATCTCACCTATTTTATTCAGTTTGAAAACCTTGCGATTCGCCCAAACATCTGCACTATCATAAGAGACAAAAATAGGAATATCGCCAAACAAAAGCACATCATGTTTGTTGGCATAGGTTTTTAAAGCCATCCATTGCCGGAAAAAAACATATTGTTCAAATTTATATTGTTCAATATTTGAGGCTAAGCGCTTACGAGCTTCGCGTAGGGTCGCTGCATTTCTATCTTTAAAAGGCTCTGGCCATAGACGCCATGATTGTTGATCAAAGACATTTCTTAATGCCATAAACAAAGCAAAATCATCTAGCCAAAAGGCTTTGTCTTTGCAAAATTGTGCGTAGTCATTAAGGTCAGATGGGCTGGCGATCTGTGTGAAGCCTTTTAAGGCTTTTTCTATTAAGCAAGATTTATTATAAGCATGAGATCCCTGGCACGATTCGCAGTAATCTGAAGGTTGTAACCAACCTAACTTAACTAAATTATCAATATCAATTAAAGCAGGATTGCCTGCGTGAGCAGATAAGCATTGGTAAGGTGAGCCGTCAGCATGGGTCATCCCTAAGGGCAATGTTTGCCAAACTGTAACGCCTGCATCATGGAGAAAGTTTATGAAATTGTAGGCGTCTTGACCTAAATCACCTTGCTTATAAGGTCCTGGCAAGGATGTAATGTGCAGTAGCACGCCAGCTCGGCGTTTATTTAGAAGATTATTCACGCATTACTATCTCAGGTTAATGGCCAATACTTTCCATTCTATGTTTTACATGAACGGAGTTAGGATATTTGAATAAAGCTTAAGGCCACTAAGGTTAAGCTAAAACACTTAATATATAAATCATTACAAGGATTTATTGGTCGCGAGTTATTAGCTACATTAAATCGATTCATTTATAAAATTTTTTTAAGCTATTAAATAGGCTTTTAATTGTAACCTTATTTAAAACTTTTGTTTATATGTAGAAATAAGATTAAGTGTTATAGAAATCTAGCGAGTTATTCTATAGGTAGGTGATTATAATCTCGCTTTATAACTGCGTTTGAAACTATTTCAATTAATTGCAATAGAGCCGCTCCAATAATTACAAATAAAGAAGCGGTTACGATGAGAAATGTGAGTGTTTTCATGATTTGGCTACCAAGTAACTATTTAAGGTGTGATTGAATAATCCTCTGGTTAGGCTCGTATTTCAAGAAAATTATTTTATTAAAAAACACTGATGAATGCTTATAAATAGCCAGTTGTAAGTATACAACAGGCCATTTGTAATGCTTGTTATAGAGATTAGTAAACTAAAAAGCTTAATTTGTATAAAAGCAACAGGCGGAAAGAGGTTAATAGAGCAAAAATAATAACAATATGCTTTGTAGAGGGCGCAATGCTTGCCAGAGCATCATGGCACTAGATAAGGTTCCTATCGCCTGAGAATGATAAAAAAACTTTGTAGGGGCGTATTGCATACGCCCAGCATCGAAGCTTCTATGTTATAGAGCTTTTTTCATAAAGGGCATATGCAATAAGCCCCTACGATTATCATTACTCTGTTATCGTTTTTGCGTGGGGGGTGTTTTGATTAATGCTAATACTAAAATTTAGGCAATAAAAAAGCCCACAGAGTGGGCTTCGTCCTGATTTTCTTTTATTATTATGTTGGACGACTGCATTATGAAAATGCAGCTTCAATTTGTGGCGATTATTATTGTTTTTATTTCAGTCTAGCCGACCACTTCCCCCTCATTGCCTTCAAAAGCTACTTTAGATTTGTTATCTTAAGTGCTCTTCTGACGGTGAGCGCATGATATAGAAATAAATAATGCTTGTCTACTAAAAAGTGCGACAAAATGACGCACTTTTTATTTAAGGTAATAAGCGACAAAGAAACTTAAACACTCAGTTTAGTGAATTTATATTAAAAATCAATAAGTAGGTCGGGTTAGCGATAGCGTAACCCGACATTTTGTAGCCCATCGTGTCGGGTTACGCTATCGCTAACCCGACCTACGTCATTCACGTTTTTTTAAGCAAAACTCATAAGTTTTGACTCCCACCACTTTACAGACTGTAGTTAAATATTGCATCTCGTTGGAGTCAAAACTCACGAGTTTTGCTGCTTGGCTCAGGGATAGAGTAGGTCAAGCATTTTGTAGCCCATCGTGTCGGGTTACGCTATCGCTAACCAGACCTACAAATCTACAAAATGTGTTACATGGCTTATTTTTTTGATAAAGGGCAGGTGTTTTTGCCAATTAACTGATACATAACACACCAACTTGCACTTGCCTCATAAAAAGTAAACAACGAACAACCCAAGGCTAACCAACTAGATTGGATGTAGGCATAAATCAATATTAATACTGCTAAGACCAAGCGTATGATGCGATCGGTATTTCCCATATTTCTTTTCATAGATAGAATCCTCTGTTAAGTTCGATCAATTAGATTTTGTTTAATCCCATTGGGATTTTCGTACCATAAAGTTGCGACCTTTAATTTTGCCCTTGTTTAAGCAAGCGAGTGCTTTGTCAGCACTATCTTGCTTAATGGCGACATAAGCATGGTTGTCAAAGATGTCGATTTGTCCAACTTCGCTACCCGTTATGCCTGATTCACCCGTTAAGGCACCTAATATATCACCAGGACGTACTTTATCTTTTCGGCCGCCATTAATCCATAAGGTAGCCATGGGTGGTTCAAAACGAGCTTGATAACTCATCTGAAATGGTGCAACTTCATCCCACTGTACTTTGGTTTCTTGATAGTCTTCAATCGCAGTAACTCGATTTAATTCGGCTTCGGTACATAAGCTAAGAGCTAAGCCTTTTTTGCCTGCCCGACCTGTGCGACCTATGCGATGAACATATATCTCAGGATCCCAAGGTAAATCATAATTGATGACGGCTTGTAGTTCTTTAATATCTAGCCCTCTTGCGGCTACATCGGTTGCTACTAAAATAGAGCAACTTTTATTTGAAAAACGCACCAATACTTGATCTCGATGTTTTTGTTCTAAATCGCCATGTAAAGCTTGTACCGAAAAGCCGCAATTATCTAAGGCGTTTTTAATATCTTGGCATTCCCTTTTAGTATTACAAAAAACCACGCTCGATTCTGGCCTATGATAAGACAACAAGTAACCTAAGGCATTGAGGCGCTGAGCCTTTTCTATTTGATAAAAATGTTGTTGAATAGCACCTTCTTGATGACTACTATCGATGCTGACGGATATTGGTTTAAATTGAAATTGCTGGCTGATTTCTCGGATAGGGTCAGAGTAGGTCGCTGAAAATAACAAGGTTTGTCGATGCGTAGGTGCGTAGGAAATAACATCGGTGATGACTTCTTCAAAGCCCATATCCAACATGCGATCAGCTTCATCTAATACCAATATTTTTAGATTACTTAAACGTAAACTGCGTTTGCGTAAATGCTCCTGTAGACGACCAGGAGTGCCAACGACGATATGTACGCCATGTTCTAAAGAACCAATTTGTGGGCCAAAAGGTACGCCGCCACATAAAGATAAGACCTTAATATTCTGGGTGAAGCGGGCCAATCTTCGGATTTCCTTGCAGACTTGATCGGCTAATTCGCGGGTGGGGCAAATGACCAGTCCTTGTACTCTAAAGCTAGTTAGATCTAAACGGGATAATAGACCAATACCAAAAGCCGCTGTTTTACCGCTGCCAGTTTTAGCTTGAGCGATGACATCTCTACCTTCGAGTATATGAGGTAAGCTTTCGGCCTGTATCGGTGTTAAATGGGTGTAACCCAAGGATTCAATGTTTTCAAGTAAGGCGGGTTTTAAAGGTAAAGACGAAAATTCAGCAGTATTCACAGATAACTCATATAAGCACGAGGGTAGCGAATTGCTACCGTATTAACGTCTATAATAACAGAATATTAGGCTTAAAGACTCAGGTTGGTGGGAGTGATTGAAAGTGCTGGGGGCAGTGCATAGGATGTGTCGACGCTAGGAGGCACATAACACATAAACGATGCGCTTCAAATTGTTTTGCACATCCTATATTTCTGCTAATAAGTTAAGTGCTAAGGAAAATCAAATCATCTCTAAGGGCGACAGATTCTCCCAGTACATTCGTTTGTTGAAACGTTGCCAATTGCTCGCCTTACAGTATGATTTCCGTGCTTGACAAGGGGCGAGTTGGGAGGGGGTTACCTTATTACTGAAGTATTAAAATTAATGAATACTTTCACAGTCTATAGCGCTAACCCAGTCTACAAAAAAACTAAGCTTAAGTTACTCATTTAAAACGCGCTGTAATCAATAAAACCTCGAGTAATCTCTGAAATTTTGCGTGAGTTTCGCTTAAACACACCAATACCATTACAAGAGCCGCCGGCATTAGTATTGCCTTCTATCGTCACGAGTCGGCCCTGATTAATTTCTGTGACGATGCCGGTATGGCCAAGGCCACTACCATAATCAATGATAAATAAAGCGCCAGGTTTAATTAAGCTGGGGTCTGCTGTTGCTTGAATATGATTGATGCGAATTATTCCCGCTTTTGTTCTTGCTTTATTCCAGTGATCTAGCACGCCCGCAGTTTTTATATGTGGATTACTGCTTAAGCCTAATTGAAGCGCTGCTTGCTGATAACAAAAATAAGTAAAGGCAGTGCACCAATAATAGCCAGGCTTTCCTGGTTGCAAAATTAAATCGACAGCCTGTTGATATTGATCAACTTTAGGTCCACGATTAGAACCTAAGGGATCCTCTAATACGCCAATCTGAGAATTGGCATAGTTAATGGCGCCTTGAGTAAGTTGTGAGGGTGCTGAGTTATAGGAAGATACAGATTCAGCGCCAAATAGCGCGCCCCAAGTTAGCGTTCCTAATTTACCATCGACCACCAGAGAATGACCGTGCAAATCAGGATAACGGATCTGGAAAATTTTAATGGCATTTTTTGTGTCATTATCAAAGAAACCATTTTCAGCAATTAATCCGCAACCTACTGAATTTAAGCGTTGCTGAACTTGAGTCACAGTAACGATATCTAAATCACCTATTTTTAATAATCGACCTGGGTAAGGAACTAGTTCAATCTTACCTAGAGGTGTTTGTGTAATTAACATAGTGCATTATTTGTTGGTGTGAACAACGATCGTTATTCAAGTTAAGCTGCCTGTTGATTTTGTAGTAAATAGGATAACTAACACTACTTTGCATAAGGTTAAGTTGTAGCAGTATCAACCTAACTCCCTGATTGTTGGATTAGGGTGTGCAGTTAATAATCACTTCATCACTGTAATGACCAATTTCTTGGTCTTTTAACATAAACACCGCACTGTAGCGACGCAGTTCAGGTTTTCCGACTTGTAGCAAGGGGCGGGTGTCCACATAAGGTGATAGGGTAACCCTAGCTAATAAGACCCAGTCCACATCACCCTCACGTTGACAATAAATATTAATGCCATCACTTTGGTACTTAGTGAAATTTAAAGACACTTGGCCATCCGTTAAATCAATACCTTTAAGTTTGGGTTTAGCCTTACTCAAATCTTGCCGGTGGCCAGGGCCAATAATCCCCAGTTGTACGCCTAATCCAGTGTTGTAATCGTTGTGTGCTTTAATGCGTCGAACTAGACCGCGTATTATTTCTTCGGCATGATGGCGACTCTGAGTTTTATTAATGGTCGCCTGTTTTGCTAATGCGGCTGCATTAGCTACATTGATATTATGGCTATTAAAGTCAGCTTGTGCGGCTTGCAAGGCGGCAATATCTTCGCTAGTAATAATGGTATTAGTACTTAGACTGGTTGTTAAATGTTCTAGCCAAGTATGAAAATCTTGGTCTGCGGTAGGTATAAAATTGGTAGTTGTCATAATGAGTCCCATGTTGTTAATTAAAAAAATAATGAGGGTAGTGTCTTAACTCAAATTGAGTTTTGTGCGTTTAAAGTAATTACTAGCCAGTTCAGTGGCTATACTCGTCTGTTTAGAGAGGTTAATAATAGGTTTGTAGAGTTCTCTGGGCTAATTAGTCGCTTTAATAAGATCTTTATAGAGTGCTCTAATTCGTTTAGAGAAGTCTCTAAGCCGTTCAGAGAGTTTTCTAAGTTTTTCAGAGAAGTCTCTAAACCGATCAGCGATTAGTATGTTATGGATAGAGAGTTCTATAGCGGGCTGAGTAGCCTTAATAATTTCGCTATTATTCTGTCTGGGTTATTGCAAGTCTCTAGGTGCTAATTGATTATTGGCTTATAAGTAACGATAAAGATCATTAGTCAAACAATTGATGAGCTTTATCTAGTGATTTTGTTTATCTAAAAAGCTTAATAAACTTTCGTTCTGAAATTACGGCACAGTTTATAAGTTTTATATTTGGCTGGTCAATTGGTAGGAATACCTATACAGGCGATAAGTTGCCTATATTTGTAATAAAAATCAGCTAAATTATTTAAACATGCTCACTATGACTGACATTAGTGTAAGACTTATAAAAAGCCTTTGCAGGGAACTAGATGATTGCTCACAGAGAATGAGAGGGATAAATTCACAGACGTCAGCACCCGTAGTAATCGACTCAATGTGAATTAGATTGGGTAATCCCTAGTGATTTGTTATGCAATAGATACAATATTTTATTGTAGGGGCGACAGATTCCCCTGTATTTAATTTTTTGTGTACTGGGCGAATCTGTCGCCCCTAAAAAAGCTACTATAAGTAGTGCTGCTGCGCATTGGGAATGCACCTTAGAGGAAGATTTGGAAGCAAGATATATAATCTTTGTAGAGATAACTATTGATGTAATTGCTGCGACCGCAGTTATAAACAAGGGGCGTATTGAATACGCCCCTACTCAACTCACAATAACTTAAGTCCCAGTAAATGACTAATATCTAATAACAAACCCACTTCTCCGCTGGCGAGAAGTGCACAGCCCGTTACGCCTTGTATCGATGCTAGATAGCCCTGCAGTGGTCTAATCAGCACTTGTTGTTGGCCTATCAGTTCATCTACGACTATTGCAAGTCGCTGCTGGTCACCTCGAACAATCACATACAAACCGCGTTGTGTTGGATATTGTAGAGCCTGATCATCATGTCGCCCTGCCAATAATTGTATGGGTATTAAATCCTCAGCCGATAAACGCAACATAGGCTTACCGCCATCTGCAGAAACTTGCATCATTTGTTCGGCTTCAGAGCGAATGATGGTTTGAATGCCTTGAATAGGAATCACATATTGAACGGCATCAACACGCACTACCATGCCTTCCACTGCCACCATAGCCAAGGGCAGAGTGATTTGAAAGCCCAATGAGGCTGCTGCCAGTAAGTTGCCGCCTTGAATTTGGAGTTGCTGACGGATTTCGCTAAGTTTTTGCTCCATGCTTAAATCATCTTCAGATTTACTTTGCGGGTCATATACACCTGAGCCATCATCAAACACACTTAGTTTAATGTGATCTATATAACGTATCAGTTGAATATTGATTTGAGCGACTGCTGGTTTTGAAAGTGCCAGTCGTTGTTCAGGTGCTTCTATTCGATGATTAATGCAAATCTGTAATAAACTTCGTAGTGGGACTTTGAGTTGCTCAACTATACTAAAATCTAACTCTATTTCATCACCACTCGTGGTTAAATTGACTTGTCGGTCAGCTTGTCGAGCCAGACCATCACAATAGGCCTGTAAAGGTTCTAGCAATAAAGCCGCAGGTCTCACGCGCAAACGAATGGCTTCGTCTTGCAAACGGTTGAGTAAGGCGGTGTGATGTGTTTCTAGTTGGATCAGCTTTTCTAATTGTTCCTGACTGGATTCTAAAACCTGTGTTACTGAGTTTTTTGCTAGATGCCATTGCTGTCCAGCATCATGAACGATAGTATCAACGGTATACACCAAATCAGTCTCAAATAGATGGTTAAGCAGATGCTGAGCCATCGATTGGCCTGTGACCAGCTCGCCAATTATTTCCAGCATTTCACTCGATAAAGCACTTTGTGAAATAATACTTTCACTGTTCTCTTGTTGAGGATCGATTTCGGTATTGAGTGGTGGATTCATACTATCAATCAATACCGCTTCAAGCCTCAATTGTTGGTTAGTGGGATCCAGCATGTTTAAGGCTAAAGTGATGGCTTTTTCAGACAGGCTACTGGCGATAAAAAAATCGTATAAAGTTTCTTTGCCATCATAAAAAGTGACATTGCTGATCACTTCAGCAGCACCCTCACTAATCCAGGTAATAAATTGGTCAGCTAAGTTTTCATCTTGATTCAAATCGGCGCGAATAATATAGAACTGCAGGCCTTGTTCTAGGGCAGTTAATACCGTTTTAATGCTTTCTGGCGTTAAAATATTATGGAAGGAATTTGGCAATCCTAAGCGGGTTACGATTTGCGCCGATGATAAGCTGCCATTATTCTCAGGTGTTACCTTAGGGCTCACTTGTAACAACTGTTTAAGCTGTGCTCTATCGGGAGATTCATCAAATTCTTCCGAGTCCAAAGCAAATTCAATATCGCTAATAAAGGACTGAGTGCTGCGTAATAACATGGTATCGACCGCTACGGCTCCGATTTCAGCACGGCTGTATAAATCTAACAAGGTCATGCACAACTGTGCAGCAGTCTCTAGGCCAACATGCAAACAGGCATGATAAATTTGACGGAACAGCAGCATCATACGCTGGCATTGAGCTGGCAGGTTTTCTTGGCGTTTCAGACGATCAACGACCAAGCACATGTCCAGCAAATTCTCAAATAAATGCTCAGCGCACCAATGCTGTAAGCACTGACGCGGATTGATTGCTAAATCGTTTCCATCAATAGCTAAGTTGTTGATGATAGTGCTTAGTTCGCTATAGAGATTAAACTCGAAAACTGGAAAATAATTAGCAATCAAACCGTCGTCTTGATTTATTTCGCTAATTAATTGCTCAAGAACTTCAGTCAATCGAACAAAATGATGCGTTTCCGCAAGACTCATTAACTCTAAAGCTGTTGTTACAATGGCCTGCAAATTTTCTTGTTCGCCTAAAGCTAGCTTTAATTCCGATAAACGACTGAGAGGTGCTTGTAATTGTTTAAAGAATTCTTGAATGGAGTCGTCAATAATGACCGGACTAATTGCCGTAGTCGCTTCCGTTAAAGATGAAAAATCTTGGGTATATAAGTCCTGTAAAGCTTCAGAGAGGATTTGAGCTGATTCAATATCTGGCTCAGTTAAGCCGATAAAGTTGCCCATTAACATCGACCATTCGTGCATACCCATTTGTTCAGCGGCATAGTGCAGTTGCTCGACTTCATCACTCAAGAGTTTTAAGTCTTGTTGATTCAGGAGAATAGTTTGAATGTTCTGTAAATTATCAGCCGCTATTTCGCGAAAGATTTCACGATAAACAGGATCGTCAGCTAAGGCGCTGTTATCAATGGGCTCAAAAATGATCGATTCTTGCAAAACGGCTTGCTGAACGTTCTCAGTCGCTAAATCTGTGCTGCTTTCTGTGAGTGATAAGCGACAATCGGCGACTTTATCGCTCAAGCGCTGGCACATCTTTGTCGCTAAGTGTGGGGGAGCATCTTGTTTTTTAGCAACTGATAATTCCAACATGCCGCGTAAACTATCTGTGGCTTCAAGCAATAAATCAATAATATCATTAGCTAAAACGACACCATCATCACGCACTAAACCAATCATATCCTCGGAGTGATGCGCGACCGATTCTATCGCTGATAAACCCAACATTCGGGCATTACCTTTGTAGGTATGCATGGCACGAAATAATCGTGCAATCGCTTCAGAGTTGTTGGGTGTTTGCTGCAAAATTAATAAGCAAGCCTCTATCTCGTCAAGCGACTGACCGCCTTCTTCTGCATACAAGCCCCAAATTTCATTAATATCCAAGTCATCGGACATTGATCAACCCCTAATTTGTTAAATAGTTGAGCGCAAAAAACACTTAGCTAAGTCCCACTAAACGACGCATAACTTCAGTTAATTCCAAACCACGAGCATCAACTAAATCTAAAGAAACTGCGCCAGAAGGTTTAGTCACAATCGCATCAGCACCTAATGCTCTGGCTTTAGCGGCATACGGTGAGCCGTCTAAAGCGACTGAAGATAAAATGATGACTTTGGCTTTGCTTTTCAATTTAGCATGACGTAAAAACTCTAAGCCATCCATTTCAGGCATTTCTATGTCTAATAAAATTAGTGATAAATCTTTATGATTACTTAATTCTTCCAGGGCTTTTTTACCATTTTCAGCAAATGCCACAGCTCTGAAATCCGGCATTTTGGTGACAAAGGTGCGAATGACTGAGCGCATCATTACTGAATCGTCAACGATTAATACTTTATGTTCCATTTTTGTTCCTTAATTAGTGATTAATTAATTTGTGTACTTAAAGAGTTGCATTGCTTTTTATAAACCACTGCCTATGCCGGAAACGCTTTATTCGCTTACGCTCGTAAAGCCTTATTCCGGCCTACAAATGCTACAAATGCATTTTATAAGCCATTTTATTTATTTAATGTGGGAGAGGCTAAAGCCTCTCCTACAAAAATACTTTCACAGTCTTTGTCGCTAATGCACTATAGACTGCGTCGGTTTATTTAAAAATCCCCATAGCCTCGTTCATCAGCATCCAGAGGTAAGATTGATTTAGGTGATTTTTTAGGGCTAGCTTTTGCTTTTGTTGTGTTTTCTGGCTTGTTCGCTGGTTCTGTAATGCTTTGTTGTGCATCAAGCAAGGCTTTTAGTTGACGTAAAATTTCAGGTGTTAAACCTTCCAAGCCTGGTATTGACATGGGGGCTTGTTGTACTTCGCGTTCTCGTAACTTGAAGCGATTAATTTCCTGACGCATTTGACCCGTCACAATACTTAATTCATCAGATGAGGAGGCTAGTTCTTCAGCTTGTTGACTGCTGCCTTCTGCGGTTTTAGCGACTTGACTCATTGCAACGCTGATTTGCGACAGGCCACGAGATTGCTCGATACTGGCTGCGGCAATTTCTGCTACCAAGTCTTTGACTTTAGTAACGCCACCTACAATTTGCTCCAATGATTCACGGGTTTGACTAACAATTGATACCCCTTCAGTGACACGTTTGGATGAGTCTTCAATTAAGGTGGCTGTCTCCCTAGCGGCTTTGGCGCTACGTCCCGCTAAATTACGAACCTCTTGGGCAACCACGGCAAAGCCACGGCCATGCTGACCAGCACGCGCTGCTTCTACTGCGGCGTTGAGTGCTAATAGGTTTGTTTGGAAAGCAATTTCGTCGATGACTTTGATGATTTTAGCGATATTTTGAGAGGCTTCATTAATCGAACTCATCGAATGAATCATGCTTTCCATTTTTTGCTGACCTTGGCTTGCAGCTAAGGCCGCGTTAATGACCAATTGGTTAGCCGCATTGGCGTTATCAGTATTAGCTTTAACTTGGCTATCAGTTTCTGCCAGACTGGCAGAAACTTCTTCTACAGATGACGATTGCTCTTCAGCCGTTGCGGCCATATTTTGTGAAGCCTGTTTTAATTCTTCTGAAGAACTGCCCACTTGTTCAGCGACACTATTAATCTCGTAGAAGGTTTTATTAAGGCCAACAAAGGCATTTTCGAAAGCATCCATAATGATGCGGAAATCACCTTGATATTGCAGTCGATCAACCGTTTGGGTTAAATCTCCATCGACTATAGATTGCGATAAGGAGATGGCATCACCAATAATTTGTTTAAGATTGGCGCGCAAAATTTCTATGGTGTCATTAATAAAGGCTTTTTTGCCAGGGAATTTCTCTAAAGGTGCATCAAAGTTACCTTCGCCAAATTCAGCAACACAAGTAAGCGCTTTCTTCTTAGCTGAAATATGTGCAGCAACCATATCGTTGATGCCATTTGCTAATTCAATATAAGCGCCTTGATATTTGCTGGCATCAATAAATACCTCGATATCACCTTTGTCGTGTTCAATGGACATGTTTTTTAAATCATCTAACAGTCCTTGAATTGTAGTTCTCATTAAATCAGCACTCGCTTGCAAGATAGCAGCAGAACCAGAACACAAAGCCGAGTCGATCAAAGGTTTGCTCAAATCACCATTAGCAACGCCTGATAAAACATCGGATATATTCTCTATCACAGAGACATCGCTCCATTCCACTAAAGTGCCTGTTCGTTTGCCATTAGCATCAAATAAAGGGGCTGCGACTAATTCAAATACACGATTACCTAATCTAATTTTTGCACTATGTTTCCCTTGAAGACTTGCAATCATGTGTTGTTGGTGAGCAGGGTTTTTATGGAATAAATCCATGCTCTGGCCAATGAGTTTTGATTGATCGAAATGGGGTAAATACTTTTTAATATCTTCTTCAGCTTGAGAGAACATAGATACCAAAGAGGCATTCATGTAAGTAATAATATTATTTTCATCCGCTAACTGAATACAGCTACTGAGATTATCTAATAATGATGTTTGTGTAGCATTTTGATTAACGGACATGGGGTTCTCCTGTTCAATTTGTATCAATGATTGCCTAGTCACTGAGACCTTTGATGGGTCTCGTTGTGGTCGGGCTTTTGTTTTCTTAATCGGTGCTGTTATGGATTCAGTGGGTGTATCTGGTGGTTCTACCGGTTTGACCCAATCTAAAGGATCATTCATTACTCGGCTGCGACTCGGTGGTTTAGCTGGTTTTTTTACCGTCATTAGCCACGCTCCATAGAATTATTCTCAAGTGCCAAGATGGTCTTAACCAATGTCGCATAATCTTCTGCGCCGGCAGACGTTGGTGCGTAGTCAAAAATGTTTTGGCCATAACCGGGTGATTCCGCTAAGCGGACATTGTTGCGTATCACTTCAGCTAGCAAATTCTGTCCAAAGCGTTCAGTTAACCGCGCTCTGACCTCACGATGTACGACTAATCTGTCGTCATAACGGCATAACAACAGCCTTAGGCGCGACCAGGGAATATTTTCCATTTCCATGCGCTGCATTAAGCGACTAATGCCTTGCATGCTTAAGAACTCTGGTTCCATGGGTGTTAAAACCCAATCACAAAGCTGCATTAAACTTGCAACCTCAGGTGTCCACATGGGCGGTGCATCAATAATCACATAATCAGTTTGCGTTTTCAATGGTGTGTTTAATGGCCGTTGCAAGGGGGGATTGCAATCACCGGCAATTAATTGTAATTGCGCTGAAATAATTTCTGGTTGAAATATCTGATTATCAGCCAACCAATGGCTAACATTCCAAGCCAAGCTTTCAGCTCGCAAACCCATTGCCGCTGTTAAGTGAGTCTGCGGATCGAGATCAACTAAGGTAACGGTTTTGCCGCTGACTTTTGCTAATCCAGCACCTAAATTGAGTGCTGTAGTGGTTTTTCCTACGCCACCTTTTTGATTAAAAATTAAAATTTTCATCATTAAACTTATCCAGCAATGACTGCTGATTCCAAGGCACTATGTAATTCGATAGCTTGGTTGGAAGCTAATTGTTCAATATCAAGAATGATGGCTACTTTGTTTTTTTGTTTACCAAAACCTCGTATCACATTGTTTTCGTTGAAACGGCTAGGTAAATCAATGTTGCTTTCGGGAATCTCGATGACTTCTCTGACATAATCAACGACAAGACCAATCATGACATTATCAATATCCAAGACGATAATCACGGTGCGTGGTGTATAAGTTTTAGCTGTCATGCCAAAGCGCAAACGAATATCCATGATAGGAATGACTTTGCCACGAAGGTTAATCACGCCTTTAATAAAGTTCGGCACATCCGGCACTTCCATGATGCGCTGCATTCCCACGACTTCTGTGACATAGCTAATGCCTATTCCGTATTCTTCACTAGCAACCCCAAAGGTTAAATACATATCCTCGATATTGTCTTCGTCATTAAACACCAAAGTGGTGCTTTCGTATTCTGAGTCATAATCTGGAATATCGCTAGTTGTCGTATCTGACATATCTGACATATCAACCTCTTTAATTATTACTAATGTTTGTATTAAGCGTGGGTCGGCGGACGAAGGCATTCATTAACATCGCTGGGATTTGTTCCAGTGCTACCATGTTTTGGGCGCCGCCCAAATTATAAGCGACTTGTGGCATACCAAACACCACTGAGCTGGCTTCGTCTTGCACAACAGTGCTGCCACCCGCACGAAATATAGCCAACATGCCTTCAGCGCCATCTTTGCCCATGCCAGTTAATATGGCAGCAGCGGCATTAAAACCAGCAGCTTTAGCGACTGATTGAAATAATACATCCACTGCAGGTCGACTATAATTAACCGGTTCACCGTCGATCAAGGCAATTTTATATTGGCCACCAGAGCGTTCAATAATCATGTGTTGATTTCCACCTGGTGCTAAAAATACATGCCCTGGTAAAATTCGATCGCCATGTTCGGCTTCTTTGACTTGCATAGAACACAAGCCGTTGAGGCGTTCAGCGAAACTAGAGGTAAAGCCACCAGGCATGTGCTGCACAATGACGATGCCGGGCGCATTAGCTGGGAAAGCCGGCATTATTCGGGCTAATGCTTCTACGCCACCGGTAGAGGTACCAATAGCAATGACTTTATCGGTGGTTTCTCCAATATTGGCAACGGGTTCTATGTCTCTGCGGCTTGAGTTACGCTTGAAATGATTGACATTAACTTTAGAAGCCGCTTTGACTCGCTGATTAATCTCTGCGAGTAATTTGGGTAGTTCATCGACCAAACCCAATTGTGGTTTAGAAATAACATCTACCGCACCAGATTCTAAGGCCTCTAAGGTAATGCGTTCACCTTCTTGAGTTAAAGAACTGATGATGACGGTTGGAATTGGCATGATAGGCATAAAGCGCTTAAGAAAGGTAATGCCATCCATGCGCGGCATTTCTACATCCAGGGTCATGACGTCAGGCTCAAGTTCAACCATTAAATCTCTAGCGATATACGGGTTTGCTGCCTCACCGATCACTTCAAGTTCAGGGTCTTTACGCATGCCGTCGGATAAGATTTTTCTTACTAAAGCAGAGTCATCGACAATCAGCACGCGAATGGGTCTTTTGCTGATCATGAAAAAGGTTTCCAATAAATGCCGTTATCAATAAGTTGCCAGCGTGATTCAAGGTCACGTAAAGAAACAGTGACGCTAGTTAGCATCCAGCCACCGGGTTCTGTTACATCATAAATGGCTTCAATAATTTGTTTTTGCTGGGCTTTGTCAAAGTAATACAAGACATTACGACAAAATACGACATGGAAATTACGCTGAAAAGGGTAGGGGTGATTTTTTAAATTAAGACGGCGAAAGGTACAAAGTTGACGAATTTCAGCTTTGACTTGATAGCGGTCATTTTCCAATTGATCAAAATAGATTGGAAGCAGGGTGGTCGGCATTTTATCGATATGCATCATGCCATAAACCGCTTTTTCAGCTTCGGCAATCACTACCCCGCTAATATCGGTTCCTAAAATAGCTAAGTGGTGTTTTGCCCAACTTAATCCTCGTTTTTCAGCAGCAATCATGGCCAAGGTATAAGCTTCATCACCCGAAGAAGCGGCGGCACTCCAAATCCTTGCGCCTTCAACAGGCAAATTTGGAAGGATATGGTTTTGGAAATAGTCCAGTACCTGAGGTTCGCGAAAAAAATAAGTATGGTTGGTCGAAGCAGCATGGATAACGGCATTAAGTAATTCGTTATCAGCACCTAGCGCCAAACGATCAGCTAAGGTGCCAAGATCAGGAATTTTGTATCGATCACAAACACTTTGCATACGATGAATTAGTAATTCGCGTTTTTTTTCGGGGAACACCATGCCGCAACGTTGTTGTAGCCAGTTACCTATGCGGCGAAATTCTAGGTCGTAAGGCAAAGATGCTGAGCTCATAGTGCTTGCCCTGCTTTCAATTCTTCATGATCTAAAATGATAGCCACTTCACCGGTACCTAGTAAGGCACAGCCATGACTAGCTCGAATATGTTCTAATTGACCTTGTAAAGGTTTCATAACCACTTGTTGTTGGTCATAAATCTCATCTACCGGCAAGCCGATCAAACCATTTGAGGTTTTGAATACGACGATGACTAAAGTTTCTAAAGGCGCTAATTGTTGATAATCTTCACCATAAAAACGTTCTAGTCGACAAATAGGTATCAATTCATCTTGAACTCGTATCATCTCTCCGCCGTTGTTAGCCGCGACAGAGCTGATTTGATGTTGCTCTGGGCGAAACACCTTATCAACGACACTAATAGGTGTTGCATAAAGTCTAGTGCCAATGCGCATGACTAAACTATCTAAAAAAGCGAGTGACAAGGGAATAGATAATTTGACCTGTGTGCCTAGTCCCGTTTGGCTATTAACGCTAATATGGCCGCGCAAACTTTTCATGGTGGCATTTAAAACATCCATGCCCACACCACGTCCTGATAAATTAGTTACGGCTTCGGCGGTTGAAAAGCCGGGTTGAAAGATAACTTGCCATAAACGCTGGTCGTCAGGTTCTTCAGCAACACCCATCAAACCACGTTCGCGAGCTCGGCTAAGGATTTTGTCACGATTCAGGCCTTTACCATCATCAGCAACGGTGATTTGAATGTCGCCGCCCAGTTGCACAGCGCTTAAGGTGATTTTGCCAGTTTCTGGTTTGCCTAAGGCAAGACGTTCGCTGGGAGCTTCTAGACCATGATCGGCTGAGTTTCTTAGTACATGTACCAGTGGTTCATAGAGTCTATCGGCAACGACTTTGTCTATTTCAGTTTCTTCGCCTTCTAATACTAATTCTATTTTTTTGTTTGTTTGTCTTTCTAGCTCTCGAACCATACGGCGCATTCGACGAAACACTTCTCCGATAGGTACTTGACGTAATTCAACGGCAGCATCTTGCATTTCGTTTAATAGCATTTGCAAGCGATGGGCTGAATTAGAAAAATCAGGTAGATCAAGATCTTTTAAATCAGGGCAGTGAATAACTTCACCCACACCTAAGCTTAATTCGCCAACCAAATCCATCAGGCGATCGACTTTGTCGATTTGAATTCTCAAAAAGGTGGCTTGAGTATCGGAGGTCAGCGCTTCTGCTGTATTTTGGTTAATGTTTGAAGCACTCATAGCGTAGTCTTAACAATTAAAGTAAAGTCCTTGTTCAAAATGTAAGTTTATGAGTACACATTGCAAATTTTTGATTATAACGCTGGTAAAAAGATTTAATTGGACAATTAAAGCCGATAAATACCTTCTTTTCTTTGTACTATTGTTGTTAACTTGAAGGTTGTTAAATTGTAGCCTGGAATAAGGTCGTGCTTGCGTAGTGCGAGGTGGCGTTTCTTGCAATACGATCGGTGTGGTTGCCGGAAACGCTTGTTTTCGCATGCGCTTAAAAAAGCCTTATTCCGGCCTACAGGTTTTCTAGAATTGTAGTATGGTTAGAGCAACGTAAAACCCATCGCATAATCGCACAATGATGGTTTTCGCTGTCGCTCTACCCATCCTACAGGTAAGTACATGGAGGATTTATAGGCTAATTGTTAAATACTCTTTAAGCATCAAGTTAAAATAGTCAAAGGTTTGATTTGCGCTATCAAGTGCTTGTGGACATTGCTCGGGTTGGTTTGCTATGGTTTCGATAAAGCCAATAAAATCCTGCCAGTTCTTTTGCGTTTCTTCTCCGTAGCCGTAAAAAAAACGTCCACCCTTTGTTTGACTTAAACCATGATGTTTTTCTAAGGATCGCGCTATAAGTTGAGCACCTAAAGTCGAGCCTTCAACGACATACAACACGCCAATCAATTGTCCGATGCTATTAATGACAGGATTTTTTAAACTAGGCGCTGCTTGCAATGGCGCGATATTTAAATAGCCTAAATCTTGTTTAATCAAAGGCCACTTTAATCGGCTGTGATAATCAAAGTTAGCATCATACTGGGCTATAAAGTGAATAATTTGCTCTTCTAATACTTGATAAAGCCGGTCATAAGCTAATAACAATTTATGGTAATTTTCTATCGGATAATCTGCTTGCATCAGTCCGCTTAGCAAAGGATGATTATTGAGTTGTGTATGCTGATGATGAGTTGCCTCACGCAGTTTAGCTCTGAGACTTTCAGGCATAATAGGCCTTAACGACATAAATATAATTAGCCTCGTAAACTAAGGTCGCGCCAAACAACTTGTATAAATTCTTCGTTATTTAATTGGGTTTTAGTTAGCATGACTTCAACCAATAACTCAGAACCATCAAAGCGTAAATGCGTCCATTCAAAACAATGATAACCATTTTGTTTGGCTATTTCGTTCATGGCCTTAGCTTTCTCATTTGATAGACATCCGTCAGGTTGTAAGGTGGGAGATACTTCACTAGGATGTTTGTTAATAAAGTTCTCTTTTGATGGGTAGCCCAATATCTTTAAGGTGGCTTCATTACATTCGATAAAACGATCATTTTTAATGATCATTATCGGATCGGTCATGCCTTCAAAAAGATGTTGATAATTGAAGATGCTTGAAGTCGCTATAGACCAGGATGGATAGGGTTTCCACTCTTTTATCCATGTCGCTAGTTTAGTAGCCGTCATAGGTTTAGCGATAGCGAAGCCTTGGGCATATTCACAGCCTAGGCTTAATAATATTTCACCTTGCTCAACAGTTTCAACGCCTTCGGCAATGACTTGTTTTTCCATGCCCAACGTTAAATTAATGATATTTTCGACCAACTTTAAGTTTTTCTCGGATTCGGTCATATCGATAATAAAGCTACGATCTATTTTTAGTGATTTTATAGGTAATTCTTTTAAATAGGTGATCGAAGAGTAGCCTGTACCAAAATCATCTAAAGCAAACTCAATGCCCATATCACGACAGCTATTAATAATACTGCAGACACTTAGTCGATCATCGAGTGCGGTGGTTTCTAAAATCTCAAGTTCTAAACTACCCGCCCTATAGTTAGATTGGCGGTTAATAGCGTTCTGTAATTTATCAACAAAGTTGGTTTGGTATAACTGTCTGGGGTCGACATTAATACTAATACAAGTTTCTATGCCTTGTTCATTCCATTTACTAAGTTGAGTTAAGGCGCTATCAATAACCCAATTACCCAACTCTATGCCTAAAGGATGATTTTGCACGATGGGTAAAAATAACGCGGGGCCAATTTGGCCGGTGTCTTTGTTCCAACGGATTAAGGCCTCAAAACCCAATACTTCACCGCTACGCATATTAACTTTGGGTTGATAAAGTAGCTCAAATTCTCGTTGTTCTAAACCTTTTTTAATGGCATCAATAGCATTGTTACGGGTAATGATAGCTTGGTCTTGTGTGCTGTCGAAGAAGTGAAAGCAGTTTTTACCCTGATTCTTAGCCACATACATGGCCTGATCGGCATGACTTAAAAGTGTTTTAGCGTCAGCATCTTCAGCGATGATGTCGTTAGGGTAAAGGCAGGCACCAATACTGGCAGATACTTTTAAGGCAACGCCTTCTAATAAAATATCAGAATTGCATACCTTTAATAAGCTGATGATAGGCCCTTCATGGTCGTGTTTAGTGGTCAAACCGTCTAATATAACAATAAACTCATCACCGCCTAAGCGGGCTAAAGTGTCACTATCACGAATGGTTAGTTTTATTTGATGACTAATAGCGACCAAAAATTTATCGCCTATCGCATGACCATAATGATCGTTGATAGCTTTAAAGCCATCAAGATCAATAAATATCACCGCAAAAAAACCACCATAACGTTTAGTTCGACTGATGGCGTTTTCTAGTCGATCGAGTAATAACAGTCGATTAGGTAAGCCGGTTAAGTTGTCATAATAAGCAATTTGTTCATAATGTTGGCGCTTATTGATAATGTCAGTAATATCACTGCCCACCGCTAAATAGCGCTGCGGCTTGCCTCGGCTATCAAAAATAACAGAGATAGTCGTCATTATGGTTGTTAAATCACCAGCTTTAGTGCGATTAATGAATTCGCCCTGCCAAAAGCTCTCGGTATTTAGTTTTTGCCACATGTGGGCATAAAAACTGGTGTCGTGCATGCCTGATTTAAGGATGCTAATATTTTGTCCAACGACCTCATCTCGACTGTAGCCGGTTAATTCGCAAAAGCGTTGATTGCAATCTAAAACAATACGATTGAGGTCGGTACTGTAGATAATTTCATGGGCCACGTTAAAAAAATCCAGAGCGGCCTTGGAGTTTCTAAGGTCGGTAATATCAATGCAGGTTCCTACATAGCCAATAAATTCTCCGTCAGCAGATTGTTGAGGAACATAATGTCCATCTAGCCAGCGATATTTGCCATCGGCACGTTGTAAACGAAATTCAATATGGAAGTGTTCGCGGCGATCAAATAATCGATTGTAGTTGCTCATAAAAGCATCACGATCTTGCGGATGTATGCCTTTAACCCAGCCAGTGCCTTGTTCAATGAAGTAACTTCGACCGGTAAATTTTAGCCAGCTTTTGTTGAACCAAAATAGATTTTTATGGACATCTGCTTGCCATATTAATGCTGGGGTTACATCAGAGAGTTCACGAAAACGTTTTTCAGATTCAACTAGGTTGTCTTTCATTAACTTGTGTTCTGAAATGTCTCTCTGAATCCCGACATAGTGGCTTAATTGATTTTGCTTATCATATATAGGTGAAATAGTGAGCTCATTCCAAAAGCTTGTTCCATCTTTTCTATAGTTTAAAATTTCACCGATAAAAGATTGCTGTTCAGTTAATGAATCCCTGATAGCTTGAATATGATCTGGGTTGGTTTCTGGGCCATGCAATATTTTGCAATTTTTGCCTAATATTTCTTGCTGGCTATAACCGGTTAATTGTTCAAAGTCTTTATTAGCGAAAGTGATTCGTTTGAAGGGATCGGTAATAATAATGCCGGTAGGTACCGCATTTAACAGCTCAATATGAGAGTGTTGAGTGTCATTTAGTAGATTTTCTAGATGCAAGCTATGTAGAAAAGTTGATAATGATGCCTGAAAGAAATGAGCGAATTTTATTTTTTCTTTAGGCCAAGGTTCACAGCGGCCACGCGAAGTTTCAGACCATGATTCAAATGATTTACGAGGAGTTAGATGATACTGGTCGTTGGTTTGTGTTAAGCCTTCGTTGTTAGATCCCGCCCAATTAATCTTACGTATTTTTTCTTGGCGTAGCCAAAGGATGCAATTCTCCATATTATTGGTATGTCGGATAGCTAATAGTCCGGCTACTTTATCGGTATAAGCTTCGGCTTCAGAATATGATTTAGAAAGCTCATTGCATACATAGGGTTCATCGCCCATTGTAGGGTTAAGCCAATTTAATAAGTCGGTAATATCATTTTGACTGGGCGTGATTCCCGCTAGAAAACGCATATTGTCGACAACAACGATAATACCCGTCGCATTAAACAGGTTCATCAATTCTGGCAGTGTTTTAGAGGTATCAATAGCCGAGAGCTTGCTTAATTTAGCAATGGTCTTTAGATTAACATCTAAGGCTTTATGAGTTAAACGTTGGTGTTTAATCAGTCCCTTCATGGCTAGTTTTAAGCTAACCAGTTTACTGATTAAGTGCGCGGCTTTGCGCATAGGTAAAGAAATTCTTTTAGGTGTGAGATGATGGCAGGCGATCAATCCCCAAAGCTTGCCATTTTGTAGCAAAGAAATGCTTAAGGTCGCAGTTACGCCCATGTTACGCAAATAAGTTATGTGTATAGGCGACAAGCTACGTAACGCCGAAAAACTCATGTCTAAAGCTGCGTTGCTGACTGGGTTGAGTTCCGGAATTATTGATATAGGGGTCGCATTGATATCAGCCACGCCCCTTACTAAATTTGTTGTATAAAGCTTTCGAGCTTGTTCAGGGATGTCGCTAGCTGGAAAATGAAGGCCTAGATAATCTGTGACTTTCTCAATGCGGCTCTGGGCAATGACTTCACCGTCCCAGTATTCATCAAACTTGTAAATCATGACATTGTCATAAGCTAATATCGATCGAACCGTTTCTGCAACTTGCTGGAAATAGTCGTGTAAGTGCTTTTTACCGTCATCATCTTCTGGAAGTAATTCTTGGATTTGTGATAACAGTTCGGTTAAGTTTTCAGATGTTTCCAAATCACTATCGTTAGTTAACTCTAGAACAGGAAAGCCGTCAGATAGATAAACATGTGCATCAAGTTTATTGAAAGTCGAGTTAACAAAGTCAATAGATCCTATTGCTGTGTTTGAATTGGATAGTTGAGCTGTATTAATTAATTGGCTAACTTGAGCAGCGGCGCTTGCACCTAAGACGCTATGCAAAGGTTGATCTAGGGCTTCTTCAGCTGAAATTTTTAATAGTTCCGCTAAGTTTTTACTGGCTTGAATAATTGAATTAACTGGATTAGTGTTTAAAACTATAGCAACCCCGTGAGGCTGAATAGTACCTAATTTATGTATAGGCTCAGAGGCGCATTGTTCCATTGCCTGCTTTAAAGCTAAATCAGAGTGTTCAGTCATGTAATCGCCATAAAATAAATTTCAGCATCTAAGCTTGGTAGCCACAGATTGCCTAATAACTTGTCATCGTAAGATTACAATAATATCTCAAATATTACGAGGGTTTTTTGAGGTTTGTAAGAGATAAGGGCGTGTTAATTGCTTTGTTGTAATTGACGCTAAAATCCTAAATTATTCGAGAAGGTTATTGTCTGTAGTGAAAAATTCGTCGAGTTCTGGTAGGTAATTATATTGAGAGAATCAAGCAATTTGGTAAGTTTGTCTTTTAACTTAAGGCGAGACTGTTTGAAGTTAAGTCGTTCATGTTGTGTCATGAAGTATTGGAGGCGATTTGGTTTCGCGGGGCCAATATTGGGTAATCTTAATTTTCAGGCATAAAAAAAGGACTGGGTTTACACCTAAGTCCTTTATTTTATGGTGGCGATAGGTGGATTTGAACCACCGACCCCGGGGTTATGAATCCCGTGCTCTAACCAACTGAGCTATATCGCCTTATTTACAGGCATCTGTAAAGCCTGTGGATTATAGGTATCCTATAATATTTTGTCAAACATTGAATCTAAAATGTACGACATCACCATCTTTTACGACGTAATCTTTACCTTCAAGTCGCCATTTTCCGGCATCTTTAGCGCCTTGTTCGCCTTTAAAGGTAATATAGTCTTCATAAGAAATAACTTCGGCTCGAATGAAGCCTTTTTCAAAATCGCTATGAATAACCCCAGCGGCTTGTGGCGCTGAAGCACCCACAGGAATCGTCCAGGCTCTAACTTCTTTGACGCCAGCGGTAAAGTAAGTGGCAAGATTTAAAAGCTTATAGCCTGCTCTGACGACTAGATTAAGTCCTGGCTCTTCTAAGCCTAGGTCATCTAAGAACTCTTGTTTTTCTTCGTCATCGAGTTGGGCTATTTCTGCTTCAATAGCTGCGCAAATAGTGACTACCGTAGCGCCTTCTTTTTCTGCAAAGGCCTTTACTTTATCAAGTAGGGGATTGTTTTCAAAGCCATCGTCTTGCACGTTGGCGATATACATGGTGGGTTTGAGTGTGATTAAGCAAAGATCTTTAATTAGAGCTATTTCATCATCTGATAATGCTAAACCACGTGCAGGTTCGCCAGCATCAAGTTGATTATAGACTCGTTCCAGAACAGCTTTTTTAGCTAACTCATCTTTGTTGCCAGTTCTGGCTATTTTTGTGGATTTAACTAAAGCTTTTTCAACAGAGGCCATGTCGGCCAGTGCTAATTCGGTATTAATAACTTCGATATCTGAAAGTGGATCTACTTTGCCGGCTACATGGACAACGTTATCATCATCAAAACAGCGAACAACATGGGCTATGGCATCATTTTCTCGAATGTTAGCTAAAAACTTATTACCTAAACCTTCGCCTTTAGAAGCGCCTGCAACTAAACCAGCAATATCTACAAACTCAATAGTCGTGGGTAAGATGCGCTCAGGTTTAACGATTTCGGCTAATTTGTCCATTCGTAGATCAGGTACCGGCACAACGCCAACATTGGGATCAATGGTACAGAATGGGTAATTTTCAGCGGCAATTTTAGCCTTGGTTAGTGCATTAAAAAGGGTTGATTTACCGACATTCGGTAAACCTACGATTCCACAATAAAGTGCCATAAAGATCTCTTGAGTATTTTAAGTAATTAAGGGGTAAGCCCGGCATTATCAACTATATTCAGTCGGATACCAAGTTAAGGCGGGACAGACTTAATAGTATATCGTAGTGTCATCTGTAGGGGCGAATTCATTCGCCCAGCATCCTTGATAATTGGGTTGCTAGGCGAATGAATTCGCCCCTACAGGTGATTTGCTTTAACCTTGAGCCGCGACGACAAGAGTGGGAACGATAAAAATTTTCACTACTGTTTTGTCCAGTCTCAAGTTGAAAGCCATTGTGTCAATTGACTGGCAGTGCAATATGCAGGGAGTTAGTCGTTCATGGATATATGATCGTGTGCTAGACACAAAGATTAACAGTAAGCCCTTCGGATCAATTTTTATTTAACTTGAAACGAAGGGTGCTGAGCATCAACAGGGGTGGTGTAGACTTTTATTCTTGCGCATTGCTCTTTAATTTTAAAGAGAGTTACTCGAGGCAAGAGTTATGTTTGATCCTATGCTTTTACTGCTTCGATGATTTCATTAAAGCCTTCAACTTTAGCTTTTCCGGTCTTAACTAGTTCGATGCCATTATCAACAACCATTTTGCAAAGGTTAGGCGTTTTATAAACTATTAAGCAAAGGTAACCGACTGCAGGTATAGAGATTAATGCAGCAATAAAACCATGAAGACCGATGACTGCCATTAGCTTGATGAGTAATGCTATGGCATCAAGTGGTAATAAAACCAAAGCGCCAAAATAGACTATTACTATAAATGTAAACTGTACAAAAACTACAAATTGAAGGAGTCTTACTAATGCAACATTAACTTTTTTCATATAACCTTTGATCCTAATAGCTTTAAAGACTTTTTTAGTTGGTCAGTAATAACGGTCTATACTTAATACCCACTAAGAAAGCATGAAATTTTGAACCAAAATTATACCTGAAAAGCACTTAAACTAGATCAAGTTTCTTATTGCTTAAGAAAAAGCGATATAAAACTGATCCAGCAATAAAGCCACCAACATGCGCCCACCAAGCTACATCGACAGGTGTATTTGTGAAAACAATGGCTGTTGTCGCCTTATATAGCTGCAATATAACCCACAAGCCTAAGAAAGTGATGGCAGGTACCGGGATTAATATAGGCGGAAAAAATACGATAACGCGCTCTAGCGGATATAAGAAAAAATAAGCGGCAAGTACGCCAGCAATTGCACCTGAAGCGCCTATAACGGGTATGTTGAGAATTGGATCAAAGTAGCATTGCAATGCGGTTGCAATAGCTCCACAGGATAAATAGAAAATCAGAAAAGGAATTCGTCCCATCCTATCTTCGACATTATCGGCAAAGATCCATAAAAACCACACATTAAAGAGTAGGTGTATCCAAGTAGCGTGTAGAAATAAATTACTAACAAATGATAAATAACCATCAAAAGGTAAATCAGGAAGTCCAGAGGTATAGCGTAGCGGTATCATGCCGTAGCGATTCAATATATCAACAGCATCTTGATCGGGTATCAAGTTCATAACCACGAAAATAATGATACAGATCGCCATTATTGACCAAGTGACTAAAGGTTTTGAATGACAGGGGGCGGTGTCTCTTATTGGAATCATTGTTTTACCTCTGTGTTTTGATAGTCAGTTGACTTAGTTAGCTTAGGAATGATTTTGAAATTATATAACCCATTAACATCTAACTCCTCCTTTGTACATAGGTCTCTAGACAAGTTTCTTTTCCATGTAGAAACGATAAAAACATCGTGGGGCGTATTGCATACGCCCAATATCGAAAGTTAAATGTTATAGGGCTTATTTTTAAAAGGGCGTATGCAATACGCCCCTACGATAACTTATTCAGATATATTTAAACTAGCGCGATAAACTCGCATTAAGGCGACAAAGGCAAGTAGGTCATAAAAACTGTGGATAATGATAGGTGTTAGTAAATTCCTTTCACCCGCATAATCCATAGATAATCCGAGATAAATGCCCACCAATGCAGCTAAGACTGCATAAAGTGGTGTGACCGCGTGAGCTAAGCCAAAAAGAATATTGCTAGCTATTAAAGCAGTAGTTAAGCCCCAAGACTGCTCTATCCAGGGTTGAATCACGCCGCGAAACACTAATTCTTCAGAGACGCCTGCAAGTGCCGCTAATAAGAATAAATCAGTCCAATGATACTGATGTAACCCAGGGCCTAAGGTGTTGAGTAAGAGTTTTCTAATGTGGCTGACTGATTGAGTCTGCAACTGTTCCATGCCTAAAAACATTAAAAACAAAGGAATAGTGCCTAGCACACCATAAGCAAGTGCCGATTCTGAAAACACAATATTAGCAAAGGGGTTTATATCGGCAATCTGTCCAAGGACGATGGCGACTAATATTAAAGCTGCTTCAAAATAGCAGGCCGATTTAAAAAAGTCCGTTGCTTTAAAAATAGATTTATCCATAACTAGATCAGTGTGCGCTTAAGATTCAGATTCTTGAATAACTGCTTTTTCAGGCGTTAAGGTTTTATTCGTTGGAGCTCGGCGTTTACCGACGTTTTTGACATCTCGATGACGAACTTTAATTTTTTCAGCGACTTTTTTCTTAGGCTCTACTTTAGCCTTGCTACCGACTGACTTTCCCGACCCTTTAAGTTTTTTAGGGCCTTTATAGCTACCTTGTAATTCTTTAACGCTTCTACGGGTAAATTTCTGCTTTAAAAAGCGTTCAATACCCGACATTAAATTCCATTCAGTATGTTTTACCAGTGTAATGGCTAAACCTAATTCGTCAATACGACCGGTACGACCAATTCGATGGACATAATTAATACCGTTTCTAGGCACGTCAAAATTAATCACTAAATTAATGCCTTTAATATCTAAGCCACGCGCAGCAAGATCTGTAGCAATCATGATATTTACAGAACCATCGCGATAGAGCTCCATCATGCGGTTTCGATCTTTTTGATCCATTTCGCCATGTAGCACACCTACACGAAGCTTTTGTCCGCGTAGAGGCCCTCGTAACGCGTCAGCATTAAGTCGAGTATTGGTAAAAATCAGAGCTTTGTCATAACTTTCATTCAATAATAGCCACGCTAATAGTTTTTGTTTATGGTCACCATCATCAGCAAGCACAATTTGTTGCTCAATATTACGATGACCATCGTGCAAGGTATTTAAAGTTAAGGTCTCATAATTAGTGAGTACCTTGTTGGCCATTTTGATGACACCAGAATGACTTAAGGTAGCAGAAAATAACAGTGTTTGTTTCTGGGTATTACAACTATTAATAATAGTTAATACATCTTCACTAAAGCCCATGTCCAACATGCGGTCGGCTTCGTCGAGGATAAGTACTTCAAGATTGGTAAAGTCATGAGCTTCCTGCTCCATCAACTCCAGCAGTCGGCCGGGCGTGGCAATAACAATTTCGGTGTTTCTGCGCAGCATATTTTGCTGCAATCTAAAATCATCACCGCCAGTAATTATGCCAGCCTTTAACTCAGTAAATTCAATCAAGCTTTCACATTGTAAGAAAATTTGTTGCGCTAATTCTCGAGTAGGCGCTAGTACAAGTACACGAGTGCCATACCTTTTGGTGGGTATGGTGAGTAGATGTTGCAGGGCGGGTAATAAAAAAGCGGCGGTTTTTCCGCTACCCGTTTCAGCGCTGACTAATAAGTCTTTGTATTCTAATGCGGGTGGAATAGCCTGTTGCTGGACGGGGGTAGGGTACAGAAAGCCCATTTTATTGATTGCTTTGAGTAAAGATTCATCAAGTAAAAGGCTGGAAAAAGAGGGTGAGGTATCTAGGGTGTTTAGCTGCATGTATCTTGAGTATTTGCTGCTTGCGCAGAACATAAAAAACGAATAATGATGATTAGTATAAGCTTTTTAGGGGTAGTCGCAATGTTTTCCAATTTTAGTTAGGTAACCAGCGCTATCGTCACTACCCATCTTATACTCCTATATTTTCATAGGGTCAGTTGCAATTAACTGAATATCGGGTAAATTGCATGCTTTTAAACTTAATAAATTAAAACGATGATTAACACATTATCTTTTCAGATTCATGGTGGCGGTGATCACGGCGGTGGTCCAGCAGAAGGTCTCGGCGATTTGCTGTCAGTTTTTGATAATATCCTAATCTTTGGGTCTGGCGAGCTTTTCTCACTCTTAATGCCCGGTATCGCTAGTTTGGAAAATATCCATCCTTTACTAGTCCATTTCCCAATAGCGTTATTATCTGTTTTTTTTGCGATAGACTTAATCGGCTCATTAGCTAACAAGCCACAATGGCGTAGTGTCGCCAGTGTGTTTTTGTATTTAGGAACCATTGCAGCTTTATTCACGGTTATAGCTGGACATGTTGCGGCAGATACAGTGCCGCACGGTGGAAATGTTCATGAGATCATGGAAAAGCATGAAGATTTAGGCATGGCTATACTAAGTTTATCGACGGCTTTATCAGCTTGGCGTTTGAAGCATAAAGGTCTCTTTCAAGGTTACTTTAATGTTGTGTTTCTGACGCTATCAGCGCTTTTATGTGTATTGATTGCCTTAGGTGCAGATTTAGGTGGATTGATGGTCTATCAATATGGTGTTGCAGTAAAAGCAGTGCCGGTTCTTGAAAGCGCCCATGATCATCATCACGAGGAAGAGCATCAACAGGCAGAACTACCTATAGTTGAGCCTAATCAAGAGTCTAAATCTGCTGAACCACAAACTGCTGAGCCACAAACTACAGAGCACCATCATGAACATAAGCATTCCCATTCCCATAAAGATGGCCATGCGGGTCATGATCATTCACATTAAAAATAAGTTACATAGATGATTTTTGATTTATTTTCAATTAAGGTGAAGTAAGATGAAAATAGTATTGGTTTTGCTGTCAGTGTTAGGACTGGTATCTTGTGTAAGTTATCCCTATCGCGGTAATTATTATGGCAATAATCGTTATGTGACTACACCTTATTACGGTGGATATACTGGCTATCGTAGCGGTTATCATGATCATGATGATTTTCGTGGTGGCTATCGAGGAAATTATGGTGGCGGTTTCGGTGGTGGTTTTCATGGCGATGGTGATCGTGATTTTCATGGTGGCGAGCATGAATATCGTGGTGGTTATCGTCGATAGTTTGCAGCTTGAATGGTCGACAATTAACTTCTTAGGTAGTTTAAATGAATATAAAAAGCTTATTGTTATTATCCTGCATCGCTTTTTCACCTATGCTATGTGCAGATCAACTGAGCGACTTAAAACAACGCGTAGAACAAGGCGATGTAAGTGCGCAAACAGATTTGGGCGTGGAATATGTTTTGGGTATTGATGTACCTAGAGATTATTCACAAGCTTATAAATTGTTATTAGAGGCCGCTCATAAAGGTAATAAATTAGCCCAGTACAATCTTGGCTTAATGTACGATTTGGGTGAAGGCGTAGGAATTGATAAACAAATCGCGGCAAAATGGTTTAAAAAATCGGCAGAACAAGGCGATGTTCCAGCACAATTTCATTTAGGTTTAATGTTTGCACATGG
>Ga0194037_1000152_pt1 | contig 51718 bp, 46 predicted proteins | sample JunL306m_MetaG_FD_148653 | JGI IMG/M metagenome (GOLD analysis project Ga0194037, IMG submission 148653) | Anoxic zone freshwater microbial communities from boreal shield lake in IISD Experimental Lakes Area, Ontario, Canada - Jun2016-L304-6m | ecosystem: Environmental > Aquatic > Freshwater >... | reverse complement strand
CCTAAATTTATGCATTATAAGCAAAAGCCCTAAAAAGATGTATACCATGACACATAAAATACGGTTATCCATTTTGTTCTTTTCTGCTTTGTTAAGCCTGCAGCTTGCCTTTGCACAAACAAACAAATCTTATACCCATGCCGATAGCCTGAGGGGTGTATATGGACCATCGCGCGACTGGTGGGATGTGTTGGATTATGATCTGCATGTGAATTTTAATATCAGCGACAGTACCATCAGTGGATTCAATACTGTCCAGTTTAAAATAATAAAAAAAGGGAAACAACTGCAGATCGACTTGCAACAACCCATGAGTTTGGATAGCATGGTGCTGAGTACTCGCGTTTCAGCGAATGCAGCAGACGCAAAGGTCCTCAACAGTTTTTATCCGGCTAATATAAAACAGGATGGCAATGCTTATTTCGTGGATATACAGCCATTGAAATTACAAAGCATCAACTACCTCACGGTTTATTATCATGGTAAACCCAGGATCGCTAAGCGACCACCCTGGGATGGAGGATTGATCTGGAAGAAAGACAAAAAACATAACCCCTGGGTTACGGTTGCTTGTCAGGGTTTAGGCGCCAGTGTTTGGTATCCCTGTAAAGACCACCAAACTGATGAGCCCGATAGTGCCCAAATGCATATACGCATTCCCGATAGTTTGGTCTGTGTAGGCAATGGACGTTTCCGTGGTAAGATCGTTCATGAGGACGGTACCGCTACTTTCACCTGGGCCGTAGTGAATTCCATCAATAATTATTGTATCATCCCTTATATCGGCAAATACAGCCATTTCAGCGAAGTATTCAAAGGAGAAAAAGGAAATCTGGATATGGACTACTGGGTATTGGAAGAAAATCTGGAAAAAGCAAAGAAACAGTTTACCGATGCTGCTCGTATGATGACGGCATTTGAATACTGGTTTGGTCCCTACCCTTTTTATGAAGACGGATATAAGCTGGTGGAAGCACCTCATTTAGGAATGGAGCACCAGAGTGCAACAGCTTACGGTAACGGATACCAGAATGGTTATTCCGGGCGTGATCTGAGTGGCACCGGATGGGGATTGAAATGGGATTTCATCATTGTTCATGAAAGCGGTCATGAGTGGTTCGCCAATAATATCACCAGCAAGGATATTGCCGATATGTGGGTCCATGAAGGATTCACCAATTATAGCGAAACCCTGTTCACCGATTATTTTTATGGCCGTGAGGCTGGCAATGCCTATGTACAGGGCATTCGCAAGTTGATCCGTAATGATATCCCCATCATTGGCCCCTACCTGGTAAATAAGGAAGGTAGTGGCGACATGTATTACAAAAGCGGAAATATGCTGCATATGATCCGTCAGGTGATCAGCAATGATGAAAAGTTCAGGATGATCCTAAGGGGATTGAATAAAGTGTTTTATCATCAAACAGTAACCACAAAACAAGTGGAGAACTATATCAACAAAGAGTCGGGCATTGATTTCAGCAAACTGTTTGATCAATATTTGAGAAACACTGAGATACCAGTTCTGGAGTATAAAATTGACGGATATAAACTCAGTTACCGGTATACCAACTGTATCAATGGGTTTAATCTTCCACTGAAAATTCATTTTAAAACCGATCAGTGGATCAAGCCTAGCACCAATTGGAATACCCAGAACCTGTATCCCGAAGGCAAAACTGATTTCTCCATTGACCCAAATTTCTACATCAAAACAAAAAAGGTAGATTAATTTAGCAGCAAACAGCTTTATGTCACAGATCCGAAGGCAAAGTATCATATCCTCCCTGGTGGTATACCTGGGCTTTGCTATTGGATTTTTAAATACCTATCTGTTTACCCGTGAAGGGAGTGGTTTTACCAAGGCTGAATACGGACTGGTGAGTATTTTTATAGCCATTGCCATATTAATGTATTCATTTGCCAATCTGGGAATGAGTGCCTATATCTACAAATTTTACCACTACTACCACGATCATCTGCCCAGAAAAAAGAATGACCTGCTCACCTGGGCATTGCTGTTTTCATTATTGGGTTTTATCCTGGTTACCCTCAGTGGATTATTTTTTAAGGATCTGGTGATCAGAAAATATGGTGAGAACTCACCCGATCTGGTGAAATATTATTTTTGGATATTTCCATTTGGGCTCGGACTAACACTCTTTTCCGTATTTGAAGCCTATGGCTGGCAGGAAAAAAGATCGGTGTTCACTAATTTTTTACGGGAGGTTCAATTCCGGCTCTTCACCACCTTGTTGATCGTGCTTACGATGATGGGCGTGATCACTCGATTCGATCTTTTCATTAAAATATATTCATTCACTTACCTGACCATTGCTATTATCCTGTTGATATACTTGTTGATCAACCTTAAAATATCATTCACTTTTTCGGTTAGTAAGGTTACCCGACGATTTTTTAATAAGATCGTAACGTTAGTAGCCTTCGTGTATGGAGGAAATTTAGTGTATGCCATTTCAGCGGTTTTCGATTCTATCCTGATCGCTGCGGTACTGCCTAACGGACTGGCACTGGCGGGTGTGTATACGCTGGCACAGAATCTGGCCAGTTTGATCCAGGCACCACAACGCGGTATCATTTCCTCTTCATTGTCGTCCTTGTCAAAGGCCTGGAAAGATAAGGACATGAAAAAGATCGATCGCATTTATCATAGCTCATCGATAAACCAGTTGATCTTTTCCATCGGCATGTTCTCACTGATCTGGCTAAATTTTACGGATGCCGTTTTCACTTTTCACCTGCAATCGGGCTACCTGGATGCCAAATGGATCTTCTTTTTTATAGGATTGATGCGCATCGTAGATATGGGTACCGGTGTGAACACCCAGATCATTGGCACTTCTACACTATGGCGTTTTGATTTTATTACCGGCATCATTTTGCTGGCACTAACCTTGCCGATGAACTATATTCTTACCAAGTATTATTTTGGGGTAGTAGGACCAGCTATTTCCAACCTGATCTCTTTCAGCATTTATAATGCCATCCGGTATTGGTTCCTGATCAGTAAATTCAAGCTGCAACCCTTTACTATTAAAACTGCACTCACTGTATTGCTTGGAATAGTTTGCTTTTTTGCTTGTTATTTCCTGTTACAGGAATTTCATGGATTTGCCGGACTGTTCATCAAGAGCATCGCCTTTATCATACTCTACGGAGCCGGAACCATTATGTTGAAATTATCTCCCGATACGCTTCCGGTGCTGAATAGTTTGTTGATGCGACTGGGCATAAAAAAAGGGAATCCATGATTCCCTGAATAAATATTTTATTTCGTTTACTCGTTACAGTCAGTAATCAGTCTGCCCCCACCAATAAATCTCTTTACATAATAATTCTCCGACAGGTTATTGATGGTTACCCCGTTTTGTGTACTGGCATGGGTAAAATAACCATTGCTCAGGTATACACCTACATGACTCACTCCACCACGGGTATTAAAGAAAACCAGATCACCTTCTTTCAATTCACTGCGATCCAGTTTTTGTGCAGCGGCATACATATCCCGGGCTGTACGAGGAGTCTTTATCCCAAATACCTGTCCGAGTAAATTACCTGCAAGCGCACTACAATCAATCCCATTTCTGCCAGTGCCTCCATACATATAGCGAGTTCCCCACCAGGATTCAATAAAATAATATAAAGAAAGATTGGCTACCGATTCCACTTCTACATTCATCATTTGTGCATATTTGAACTGCATGGGTGTGCAGCACTCAATATCGGCGAGTAGATCAAGTCCAACAGTGTAGACTGACCCCATTTTATTGGTCCTTATTTGATTGATCCCGGATGTTCTTTTTTCGCTAATATCAGTCGTCATCCGTAAAGAATTCACAGATGTTTGAGCCTTAACCGAGATGGATGTTCCTGAAAATACGCCTATCGCAACAGAAACAAAAAACAAGTGCTTCATACGTAAAATCGGAGTTTTATACGTTAGTACAACTGTAGTTTTTGTTGTTCAATCCGCTAAATCTATGCTTGAACTAATGATCTTTTCTGATCTGCAAGCCGAGCCTAACTAAATTGATTAATGAGATTTTTCTAATGCGTTGCAAAGGTAAGCCAGAAAGGCCTAAAATGCAACCTTTCAACACGTTTTTAACAGAACTGGTTAGTGCTCAGGCTTAAGCAAATGTTATTCATGTTAAATATGATTTAGATAGGGCTTCGACAGGCTCAGCCTGACATCTTTTTTAAAGACGCTGACTAAGCTTGTCAGTCTGTCCCGATAGCTATCGGGATGTCGAAGACGGGTTAAGGCACGGAATTTATTGATCAATTTTTGAACAGATTAAATTGACTACTCTTTATTAAAATCAAATATGGCTCCCTAATAACGGCCTGTGGAAAACAACCCTCCCGCTGCAAACAATTAAAAACGATATTTGTAAGCTGGTCATCACAACCAACAATTATTCATCAAATTATAGATTTTAGCGCCCTGGAAGTATCAACATGAAATTTTCGCATTTACACGTACATACTCAATATTCCTTGCTTGACGGAGCCGCCTCCATCAAGAACCTCTATAAAAAAGCCATTAAGGATGGTATGCCTGCCCTGGCCATCAGCGACCATGGAAATATGTTCGGAGCTTTTGAATTTGTAAAAGAAGCCTATAACCATAAGAATGATGACGGAACGTTGAAGGTGAAACCGATCGTTGGATGTGAATTCTATATCACCACTGATAGGCACCGAAAAACTTTCAGCAAGGATGAAAAAGATCCGCGCCATCACCAGATCCTGTTGGCCAAGAATGCACAGGGATACCAAAATCTTATTAAACTCACTTCTCTTGGCTATATCGAGGGCATGTATTCGAAATACCCGCGGATCGACAAGGAACTGATCCATAAATATCACGAAGGACTGATCGCCACTACTTGTTGTTTGGGTGCTCTGGTACCACAAACCATTTTAAAGAAAGGCGAAAGTGAGGGAGAGAATGAATTCAAATGGTGGCTGAATATTTTTCAGGAAGATTATTATGTAGAGTTACAACGGCATGGCATACCCGACCAGGAAAAAGTGAATGAGGTATTGCTGAAATTTGCCAAGAAATATAATGTGAAGGTGATCGCCAGCAATGATTCACATTATGTGGATCAGGAAGATTTCAATGCACACGATATTCTGCTCTGCATCAATACCGGCGAAAAGCAAGCCACCCCTGCCCTGCGCGAGTTTTCGGATGATGATGTGATGGTGAAGAACAAAAGATTTGCGTTTCCGAATGACCAGTTCTATTTAAAGACCGGTGCTGAAATGTCGCAGGTATTTGCTGATCTACCCCAGGCCATTGACAATACCAATGAAATTGTTGACAAGGTTGAATTGCTCGACCTGAAGCGGGATATCCTGTTGCCGCATTTTGTGGTGCCGGCCAATTTCAGTTCACAGGATGAATACCTTGAAAGTTTAACCTGGGCCGGAGCTGCCGCCCGGTACAAGATCCTTTCTCCCGAAAGTGAGGAACGATTGAAATTTGAACTGGGCATCATCAAAAAGATGGGCTTTGCCGGATATTTTTTGATCGTTAGTGATTTTATCAAGGCAGGCCGTGATATGGGTGTGTTTGTGGGCCCCGGCAGAGGATCTGCTGCCGGAAGCGCCGTAGCCTATTGTATCGGAATCACCAATATAGACCCCATAAAATACAATCTGCTGTTCGAAAGGTTCCTGAATCCCGAACGTAAGTCGATGCCCGATATCGACACGGACTTCGATGATGAGGGCCGGCAAAAAGTGATCGATTATGTGGTTCAGAAATATGGAAAGAATCAGGTGGCGCAGATCATCACGTATGGCACTATGGCCGCCAAATCCAGTATCGCCGATGTGGCCAGGGTAATGGATCTTCCACTGGCTGAAAGTCGTGCAATCTCCAAACTGGTTCCTGAAAGACCTGGAATCAATTTGAAGCGCATGTTGCATGCTCCGTTCACCAACAAAGAAGCAAAGGATGGTGAAACATCTATCGAAGAAAAAGAACAATTGCAACCCGAAGACCTCGAGAATATTAAAAAACTGCGGGAGATCTATAAGGGCTCCGATCTGCAAAGCAGAATATTGCATGAAGCCGAGATACTGGAAGGCTCTGTAAGAAATACCGGTATCCACGCCTCTGCCATCATCATTGCCCCGAAGGATCTCACAGACCTGTTGCCGGTGGCCACTTCCAAGGATTCTGAGCTATGGTTAACACAGATCGAAGGTGGTACCATTGAAGAAGCAGGCGTAATTAAAATGGACTTTCTGGGTTTAAAGACCCTGAGTATTTTAAAAACGGCCCTGAGCCTCATCAAACAAAACCATGGTGTAACCATTGCCATTGATGAAATACCACTGGATGATGAGCAGACCTACAAACTATACCAGCATGGAGATACCAATGGTACGTTTCAGTTTGAAAGTCCGGGTATGCAGAAATACCTCCGCGAACTAAAGCCCGATAAATTCGATGACCTGATCGCCATGAATGCCCTGTATCGTCCGGGTCCGATGGCCTATATCCCCGAATATATTGATCGGAAACATGGAAAAAAGCAAGTCCTGTTCGACCTGGATGATATGGAAGGTATCCTGAAAGAAACCTATGGCATTACCGTTTACCAAGAACAGGTAATGTTACTTTCTCAGAAACTGGCCGGCTTCAGTAAAGGAGATGCGGATATTCTGAGAAAAGCAATGGGTAAGAAACAGAAATCCGTGCTGGATAAGATGAAACTGCAGTTTGTAGAAGGCGCTACTAAAAAAGGGCATGCAAAAGAACCCCTGGAAAAAATATGGACCGATTGGGAAGCATTTGCCCAATACGCCTTCAATAAATCGCATTCTACCTGTTATGCATTTGTGGCTTATCAAACAGCCTATTTAAAAGCCCACTACCCCTGCGAGTATATGGCGGCTGTACTGAACCATGCCGGAAGTATTGATAAGATCACCTTCTTCATGGAAGAATGTAAACGCATGGGCATAAAAGTGCTGGGTCCCGATATCAATGAATCGCAGAAAGGATTTGCGGTAAATAGTAATGGAGAGATCAGGTTTGGCTTCAGCGGACTGAAAGGTGTGGGTGAAAATGCCATTGAAGCGATCATTTTCGACCGAACAAAACATGGAAATTTTACTTCAATTTTTGATCTAGTAAAACGCATTAATCAACGGGCACTCAATAAAAAATCAATGGAAAGTCTGGCCTATTCAGGCGCTTTCGATTGTTATCCCGAGATCAGCCGTGCCCAATATTTTTACCAGGCGCCGGGGGATAGTCAGGGCCTTGATAAACTGTTGAAATTTGGCAGCATTTTCCAGGCACAGAGTTCTAATGCCAGCAATACCCTGTTTGGAGATCTGCAGATGCCCGATATCATGACCCCGAAACTGCCACCTTGTGAGCCCTGGGCCCTGGTAGAGCAGCTTGATTATGAGAAAGATGTTACCGGCATGTACCTGAGTGGCCATCCACTGGATAATTACCGGTTTGAGCTGACCCATTATAATATTACTCCGCTGGCTGATTATGTAGAATTTAAGAATGCTGTGAATACCCTGCCGAATCCTGCCAGGCAGTTTCGAGTAGCCGGACTGGTTACTGATGCACAGCACCGGTTAACGAAGAATGGCAAGAATTTCGGGATACTTACGCTGGAAGATTTCAGCGGAAAAGCAGAATTCATGTTATGGAGTGAAGATTATGTTCGGTATACCAATTATCTGGAAAAAGGTATGATCCTGATGGTGGAAGGCGGTTTTAAAACCAGGTATAACAGCGATCAGTATGAATTTAAATTAGGGAGGATCCATTTGCTGGATACGGTAAAATCCACGCTCACCAAGCAACTGGTAATAGAGATACAGCCTCAGTATATCAATGATTCATTTGTACAATTCCTAAGTTCCAATGTAAAAGCCAATCCGGGCAAGGCTTCTATCAAATTCAATATCATCGACACCCGCAATAATCTTAAAGTGGGCATGTACAGCCTCGAAAATGGATTCACCATGAACGATGATATGGCCAGCTTTCTTAATGAAAATAAGGATCTGGAAGTGACAGTGTTGACGGTTTAGACAAAAGTTGGAGGTTGAATGTTCCTTCTTTTTGTGAGACTTTAATTTTAAAAACACTTTTACCATTTTCAACTATTAACCCATTTTTGAACCGTAATCCTTGCCAACTGCGCACTGTCAACTGCCAACTGTTCAAACCCAACCCCCAACACCGTTCTCCCCCTGCCGTTTTGCACAATCCACACTGCCAAATGATTTGTGGATATGTCATTACTGCATAATTGAAAGAATGGATTTAGTTTTGCAGTCTTTCCATTACATATTCTCATATAAAAAAAATAAATATTATGGCACAAGAATTCACAGACGCGAACTTTAAAGCAACTGTATTAGACTCCGATAAATTAACCGTGATCGATTTTTGGGCAGAATGGTGCGGTCCTTGCCGTGCAATTGGTCCCGTTATTGAAGAACTGGCTAAAGAATACGATGGAAAAGTGAATGTAGGTAAAGTTAATGTGGATCATAATCCACAGGTTTCTATGACCTATGGCATTACCAGTATCCCTGCTATTCTTTTTGTTAAGGGCGGACAGGTTGTTGATAAATTGGTAGGCGCTCAACCCAAATCAAATTTTGTTAAGAAAATCGAGCAGCATAAATAATTAATGCATTATTCCTAGTAAGTAAATGAAAAAACCCCTGAGATTCAGGGGTTTTTCTATTGGTGCTTGTTTCCGCATTAATGTTGAACCGATTCCAATGCCTTGGGATCGTGCTTGTGTTTGAACAGCACAGCAAACAAAACAGCAATGACCATGGCATAGCCGGCAAAACTTAGCCAGATACTATGCCAGTCGCGGTCGCCCGCTGCCGTAGTGAAATATTTCTGTATCAGCCATCCACTGACCAGGGCACCAAGCACCGCACCCACACCATTGGTAACCATCATGAAAAGCCCCTGTGCACTGGATCGTATTGATGCATCTGTAGTTGTTTCAATGAATAAGGAACCGGATATATTGAAAAAATCAAAGGCCATTCCATAAACGATACAGGAAAGCACGATCATCCATAATCCAACCGCCGGATCACCATAAGCGAATAGCCCGAACCGTAATACCCATGCCAGCATGGATATCAGCATTACCTTCTTGATACCAAAACGTTTTAAAAAGAAAGGTATCGCCAGGATGAAAAGTGTTTCAGACACCTGAGAGATCGACATGATCAGGGTTGATCTTTTTACCACAATGGAATCAGCAAATAATGGATTTTTTGCAAACTCGGATAAGAACACATCTCCATACATATTCGTCAACTGCAGTGCTGCCCCTAAAAACATAGAGAACAGGAAGAACAAGGCCATCTTTGAACTACCAAATAAGGCAAAAGCATTTAAGCCTAGCTTTTCTGTCCAGCTTGCATTTTTAGCAATCAATTTTGGTGGCGGACATTTGGGTAAGGTAAAAGAATAGATACCCAAGGCAATGGCCGATGCGGCAGAAATATAGAACATATTCCCCGAGGCTTTAAATCCGGTAAGATTGGTGAACCACATGGCCGCAATGAACCCAATGGTACCCCAAACCCGAATGGGCGGGAAAACTTTCACCACATCGTAATCGTTGTTCTTTAATATCGTGTATGAGATCGAGTTAGAAAGCGAGATAGTAGGCATATAGCAAAGCATGGCTCCGAAAATAACCCACCAGAAAGTTGCGGGATCATTCACTGAAGGAATATATGCCAAGAACAAGGCCCCGGCAATATGCAATAACCCATATAATTTTTCAGCATTGATCCAACGATCGGCAATGATACCCGTGAGTGCAGGCATGATCAATGAAGAAAAACCAAGCGTAGAGAAAATTGCCCCAAATTCAGCACCACTCCATTGTTTGGTACCAAACCAATAATTACCCACTGTGATCAGCCAGGCACCCCAAACAAAGAATTGCAAAAAACTCATCACCGTTAGGCGTAACTTAATGCTCATATAGAAGTAGTTTTAAATTTGAACTGATTATCGAATTGGAAGATATACAATATTCAGTAAAAATGAATGTCCCAGCAGATTTGATTCTGTCAAAAAAATTGAAACCACATTCCTAATCAGCCTAACTTTGCAAAAAATTATAGAGTGATGAGTGAATCAATCGATACCATAATCAGCAACTGCAACGATCAGGAGCTGCAAGTCATTGCCCAGAAAGTGAAAGACAACCAGCGCATCACAGATGCTGATGGGTTGCTCCTATTTGAAAAAGGAGAACTGGCCTTTGTGGGTGCCCTGGCCAATTTCATCAGGGAACGCAAACATGGGGATACCACTTATTTTAACCGCAATTTTCATATTGAACCCACCAACGTGTGTGTGTTCAGTTGTAAATTCTGTTCATACTCTCGTTTATATGCCCACAAAGAAGAAGGCTGGGAACTGAGTATTGAACAAATGCTGGATCTGGTGAAAGCCTACGACGGAAAGCCGATTACCGAAGTACATATCGTGGGTGGTGTTCACCCCAAAATGGATATGGCTTATTTTATCGAGCTCATGCAAAAGATAAAAAAGCACCGACCCGATCTGCATGTAAAAGCATTCACCGCCGTGGAACTTGACTATATGTTCCGCAAGGCCAAACTCAGCATAGAAGAAGGCATGAAACAATTGCATGCAGCCGGACTCGATAGTTTACCAGGCGGTGGTGCCGAAATATTTGCTCCCGAGATACGGGAACAGATATGCGCAGATAAAGTAGATGCCGATGGTTGGCTGGCCATTCATGAAGCGGCTCATAACCTGGGCATGCACAGCAATGCTACCATGCTGTACGGGCATATTGAAAAAAAGGAACACCTTGTAGATCATATGCGCAGGTTAAGGGAGTTGCAAGACAAGACCGGTGGCTTCAACACCTTCATTCCACTTAAGTTCAGGAATTTCGATAACGATATGAGCTATGTGCCCGAGAGCAGCATCATTGAAGACATGCGATTATTTTCCATATCCCGTATCTACCTCGATAATTTTCCGCACCTGAAAGCATACTGGCCTATGTTGGGCCGGCAGCAAGCACAATTGAGTCTGGCTTTTGGCGTAAACGATATTGACGGTACCATCGACGACAGTACCAAGATCTATTCCATGGCTGGCAGCGAAGAACAAACACCAACCATGAGTACCGAAGATCTGGTGCAATTAATTAAGCAGGTTAACCGCCGACCGGTAGAGAGAGATACGTTGTATAATGTGGTGAAGGATTATAGTTTGGTAGAACTGGTTTAGGAGTTTAGGTGTTTAGGTGTTTAGGGGATGACGTACAATTTATAGAGTCCATAACCTTAAACGAATTAAACCCTTAAACCCTTAAACCTCTTAAACGTTGCCTCATCCAAACAACTCCGGCTGTACATTATCCCCTTCTTTCCGCACCCATTCCATTTCTACTGATTTATTATAATCAACCAATTTGGCGCCAAGTGCTTTCCATCCCATGATCTCTACAACCTTATCAATTTTAATTTTTCCTTTACGTACTTGTCCGCCCCTGCCGCTTTGTACAGACAGCACCGGTTCTTCATCGGTGGTTACAGCCTCTAAATAGTTCTCGGCACCTTCTTTGATGAAGAAGAATTTATTGTGTAAGGTGGAAGTTTCTATTTTAAATCGCTTTACACTGAATTGCACTTTTTCTTTGTCGTAGTACACTGCAGTAATGATCTTTTCAGGATTGAATTTTTCGAGCAGCAATACTTTTTCCGTATCAAAGCGCTGGGTGAGTTCCTGGTCGGTGATCTCATAATTTCCATCGGTATAGATCACCAGCAACCTGTCTTCCGCATCAAATTTGCCCAGGTATTCGCCTTTTTCTTCTGTATTGAGTCGGCCGAATTTATTGTCGAACCACATTTTTTTCGCGTCAAGCGTAGCATTGCCGGCCTCTTTGAATTTCACCGATTTGATCGGGTACTTTGTTACCTGATTACCGATGCTGCCCCTTCCCTTGATCTCCAACTCTTCAAAATAGAAATCGAGTTCTTTGTTTCGGGCACTGCAATTCGGACTCAGCAATATCTTCACCACTTCAGCTTCTCCATTCGGGTTGGTGGTGAAATAATGTACCCGGCTTTTTTCGGATCCCTTGGTGAGGTCATATTCTTTATCACGGGTGATACCGGTTACGTTAAAACGCTTGGCATAACTGACCCCCGTTTTTCCATCAGCATAGATCATATTGTAGGTAGTGCGCTCATCACTTTTCTGAAACACGGCCACATGAAGTATATCTTTTCCGATAAAGTTTTTGTCCGACACTTTCACCACTTTCATGATACCGCCCTTGGTAAATGCGATGATATCATCCAGATCCGACACTTCGGCCACGAACTCATCTTTCTTTAATCCGGTACCAATGAACCCGTCGGCATAATTCACATACAGCTTAATGTTGGCGATCGCCACCGATTTGGCCTGAATGGTATCGAATAATTTGATCTCTGTTTTTCTTTCCCGGCCCTTGCCATATTTCTTTAACAGATTTTCATAATAGGACACGGCGTAATCGGTCAGGTTAGCCAGATCAAATTTAACTTGTTTGATATCAGCTTCCAGTCCCTTGATCTGCAGGTTCAGCTCATCGATATCCAGTTTATAGATTCTGCGTACAGGCTTTTCAGTTAGTTTCACAATATCCTCCCGGGATATTTCTCGTTTCAGCAATTTTTTGAAAGGCGTAAAGGCCACATCAATGGCCAGCAGCACTTTTTCCCAGGTTTCATGCTTCTTCTCCAGTTCTTTGTATATCTTTTCTTCAAAGAAGATCTTTTCCAATGAAGTATAATGCCATTTCTCCATGAGCTCGGCCAGCTTGATCTGCAGCTCTTTCTGTAATAATTCCTTGGTATGTTCGGTGGCATACTTCAACAGCTCCTGAACACCCAGGAATTGTGGCTTATTATCCACGATGACACAGGCATTAGGCGAAATACTCACTTCGCAATCGGTAAATGCATACAAGGCATCAATGGTGATATCGGGTGAAATACCGGCAGCTAATTCTATGATGATCTCCACCTCAGCAGCCGTATGATCAGATACTTTTTTTACTTTAATTTTTCCCTGGTCATTGGCTTTCACAATACTCTCCATCAATTGCGTGGTAGTAACGCCATAGGGTACACTTTTTATCAGCAGCGTTTTTTTGTCCTGCTCTTCTATGATGGCACGCACCCTTATTTTACCGCCTCGTTTGCCTTCACTGTAATTGCTGGCATCCATGATACCTCCTGTTTGAAAATCGGGAAGTATTTCAAAACGCTTACCGCGTAAGCATTTGATGGAGGCCTCAATCAGTTCACAAAAATTATGGGGAAGAATTTTTGTGGCCAATCCTACCGCAATACCTTCTGCTCCCTGTGCCAGGAGCAGCGGGAATTTCATGGGAAGCGTAACCGGTTCATTTTTTCTACCATCGTAGCTAAGTGCCCATTCGGTGGTCTTGCTGTTAAAAGCAACTTCCAGAGAAAATTTGCTCAAACGGGCCTCAATATATCTGGAAGCAGCAGCTTCATCTCCTGTGCGAACATCACCCCAGTTACCCTGGGTTTCAACGAGCAGGTCTTTTTGTCCGAGGTTTACTAAAGCATCTCCAATGGAAGCATCTCCATGCGGGTGGTACTGCATTGATTGTCCGATGATATTGGCCACTTTATTAAAGCGGCCATCATCCATTTCCTTCATGGCGTGCAGGATCCGGCGCTGCACCGGCTTTAATCCATCTTCAATGGCAGGCACGGCTCGCTCCAGTATCACATAACTGGCATAATCCAGGAACCAGGTTTTATACTGTCCCCCGATACCACTATCGGTATGGGCATACGCTTCATTATTTTTACTCTTCGCCATTATTTATGCATCATTTGAACTTATACTATTATTCTTCCTCTACACTTTACCGTTATTTTTTCCCAATCTCTCCCAAGTGCGTGAATTTAAATCCTTCTTCATATTTTAATCCGTACCCAAAGAAACGGTCCATCGACGCATGGCCAAATATGATGGCTCCTGCAAGATAAAGGCCCCATGAAGGCCATATACATCCGGTTAAAAACAACAAGACTGCTATCCCTTTATGATGAAACAGATTATAACTGAAAGCTCCTACCCGATTACCGGCCAGGTATCCGATCATGCTGATATCGGGTCCCAGGGCCATGATGAGGTAAACCCACCAGCTAACCTGTACGCTGTATAATGCATACACCGCAAGTAACAGCATTGCCAGTTCTTCCAGTTTTAAAATTATTTTCATTCAGTTATAGTTTCATCATGTTCTGGAAACATTTTTCCGGGCAGTTTGATCTCAAAATCTTTCATATTGCCTGGATTTCCCTGAACATCAAAGATTCCTTGCCCGATCATCCATTTGATCCTCCATAACAAATACGCATCTCCGGTCAATTCTTTTTCCTTGTTCAGGAACTGGTGAATGACCTTACTGGCTTTCTGCCAATCGGTACTGCTATATTTTTTTATGGCTGCATCATAGTAGTCAGCATCGGCCTGCATTAGTTTTTTCCCACCTTCCAATAATCGAACTCCCCTTGATTCATTACAAAGTTTTGTCCATTCATCCGGATCCACTTCAAATTCGCTGAGGGTGATCTCACGGGCCAGCTTACGGGCTTTTAAAAATTCTTTTGCAGGGATCTCAAACAGGTTATTGGGATAAAAAATATTTCCTTTTTCATTGATAAAGGGCAGGTTGTTGAGGTACAGAATAAAGATCCTGCCCTGGTATTCTTTTAACTGACTCATCAGCCAGTAATACCCGCATACATCATGTTTGTTTTGAGCGGCCCATATCCAGATCACCTCATTTTCATCGGCATTCAGCCGGGAGATCAGATCGGTTACCAGTGCCGTATCATCTGCTGTTTCACGATCAACCAACCCATCATAATCACCTCCTTCCAGCACTTCGCGCCACCATTGTTTTCTCGCCTGCAGGCCCTCTTCGGTATAAATATCAGCAATAGGCCCTACAGCAAGGTCATCTTGTATCTGTACGATGTCGCCGGAAAAATTTTCATCCAGTTCAAAACTTTTTTGCAAGGCTTCAATATCGGCTTGCTGAAAAACTATGTGTACCATGGGTAATTAATAATTAAGAATTAGTAATTAAGAATTAGGGGTCGATAAGGATTTTTGTTTGGTGGTTTTAAGAATGCTTGTCAGAATTTTGATGATTTCATCACAATCTTTCAAAATTGAATTAGCCAATTCTGTTTCAAGCAAACAACTTTCTTTCAACAAACGTATCCAATATCCGGCTTCCCTTGCTTCTTTATAAGCGATCTCCAGTTTATAAATAAAATCCTTTCTCGACGAACCTCCCATTGCCTCTTCGGTATTGGCACCAACAGATGTTCCACTTCGCAATAATTGCAGGGCCAATTCCCGTTCAACCTTATTATTCCTCAAGTATCCAAACAACTTAACTATTCTTAAACTAAATTGAAATGTTTTTTCAATGATCACATTCTCAGTCTTCATGGCTCCACAATTATTAATTATTAATTCTTAATTATTAATTTCTACTTAAAACTCATTCCGCTAAATCCAACTCCACCTTCAAGTTTTCTATGATAAAGTCCTGCCTTGATGGAGTGTTCTTTCCCATATAATATTCCAGCAATTGTTGGATATGCGTATCGGGCAATAACATCACCGGCTGCAATTTCATATCAGAATTGATGAAACGGGCAAACTCTTCCGGACTGATCTCTCCCAATCCTTTAAACCTTGTGGTCTCGGGTTTATTACCCAGTTTGCGGGTAGCTTCCTGCTTTTCAGTTTCGTTATAGCAATAAATGGTTTCCTGTTTATTGCGCACCCGGAACAAAGGTGTTTCTAAAATATACACATGGCCATTCTTTACCAGGTCGGGAAAGAACTGCAGAAAAAAGGTCATCAGTAATAACCGGATATGCATACCATCCACATCGGCATCAGTAGCAAAAACGATATTATTATACCGAAGCCCTTCATATCCTTCTTCAATATTCAAGGCATGTTGTAATAAATTGAATTCTTCATTTTCGTATACCACTTTTTTGGTAAGACCGAAACAGTTCAATGGTTTTCCCCGCAAACTGAATACCGCCTGAGTTTCTACGCTACGCGCCTTGGTGATGCTGCCACTGGCACTATCCCCTTCGGTAATAAAAATGGTACTCTCCTTCTGCTTTTCAATGATCTTGTCCTTATCTTTTCCGGTGGCCTCATCATTATAATGAAACTTACAATCTCTTAATTTCTTATTGTGCAGATTGGCTTTTTTGGCGCGCTCGTTGGCCAGTTTTTTAATGCCCGCCAGTTCTTTTCTTTCCCGCTCATTCTGTTCTATCCTTTTCTTTAATGCTTCAGCAGTTGCGGGTGTGCGATGCAGGTAGTTATCCAGTTCTTTCGACAAAAAATCGCCAATGAAATTGCGCATGGAGGGGCCTCCCTCGTAAACGGTTTGTGAGCCCAGTTTTGTCTTGGTCTGACTTTCAAACACCGGTTCCTGAACCCTTACACTTAGCGCCACGCAGATACTTCCGCGGATATCGGAGGCATCGTAATCTTTTTTATAAAAATCGCGGATGGTCTTTACAAACCCTTCGCGGAAAGCAGCCAGATGCGTACCACCCTGTGTGGTGAACTGACCATTTACAAAACTGTAATATTCTTCACCATAGGCATTTTCATGGGTAAAGGCCAGTTCAATATCTTCTCCCTTGAGGTGAATGATGGGATACCTGATCTCGTCCTCATTTGTTTTGCGTTGCAACAGGTCGAGCAGTCCGTTCTTGCTCATATACCTTTTCCCGTTCAGGTTCATCACCAGTCCGGCATTGAGGTAACAATAATTCCAAAACTGATTATCGAGGTATTCCTGAACAAAATGGAATTTCTTGAACACCGTTTCATCGGGGATGAATGTTACCAGTGTTCCGTTCTCTTCTGTACTCTTGGTTTCTTTATGGTCCTTAAGCAAGGCCCCTTTCTCAAATTCAGCGGTCTTTTCACGGCCTTCCCTAAACGCAGTTACTTTGAAGTACTGACTTAAAGCATTCACAGCCTTTGAACCTACTCCATTCAAGCCCACACTTTTTTGAAAAGCTTTACTATCATATTTGGCACCGGTATTGATCTTACTCACCACATCCACCACCTTGCCCAATGGTATCCCTCTTCCATAATCGCGAACAGCAATATTATTCCCCTCAATCGTAACATCCACATGTTTACCATAACCCATGGTATGTTCATCAATACAATTATCGATCACTTCTTTTAATAGCACATAGATGCCATCATCCGGACTGCTACCATCTCCCAGTTTACCGATATACATACCGGGGCGAAGTCGAATATGTTCCTTCCAATCCAGGCTCCGGATCGAGTCTTCCGTATAATCAAATAGGTCTTTTTCTGCCATACTTTCTTCTTTTCAGCGCTGCGAATATAGCGGAATGAAGGCAGTTTTGATGTGCATGAATTATCCACATCAGTAACAAAATGTGCGAAAAATATCTTGAATTGATTTCAATTTTCCTTATTGCAAACTCAGTATGCTTCCCAGTTTTTATAGTAGCTTTAGGAAAAAAAATATGAACCTCAACCTTCGTGGCAAAACAGCCGTGGTATGTGGAAGTACTCAGGGATTAGGACTTGCTTCTGCGATAGAACTGGCATTGCTGGGATCAAAGATCGTGCTGATGGCACGCAATGAGGAAAAAATGAAAGCATTGATTCCATCCCTGCCCAATCCCTATCAGCAGGAACACGAATGGCTTGTAGCCGATTTCAACGACCAGGCTGCTGTAAAGAACGCCATTGATTCCTATGTACAAGCTCTTCCAGTACATATTTTGGTGAACAATACCGGTGGACCGGCAGGTGGATCTGCTCTGGATGCGGATTCCGAATCATTTTTATCTGCATTCAACAATCACTTGATCAATAATCATCATTTGGTACAGGCTGTTGTTCCGGGAATGAAACTGGCGGGATTTGGAAGGATCATCAACATCATCTCCACATCAGTGAAGATTCCAATTGCCGGACTGGGGGTAAGCAATACCATCCGGGGCGCAGTTGCCAGCTGGGCTAAAACACTGGCCACCGAGCTGGGGCCATATGGTATTACCGTAAATAATGTTCTGCCGGGCTTTACTGAAACGGTTCGGGCTGAATATGTGATCAAACAGAAAGCAACGAAGCAGGGCAAAACTGAAGCACAGGTACTATCCGAATTATTGGCCGAAATTCCTGCTGGCAGAATGGGAAAGCCGGAAGAATTTGGTGCCACCGTAGCATTTTTATGCAGCGATTCGGCGGCATATATCAATGGTATTAACCTTCCGGTAGATGGGGGCAGACTAGGTTGTTTATAAATGATGCCATTAATTCAATCAAAACCTGAATTATTTTACTATTTTGAGCACTCAATCTAAAAAGCTAAATATTATGAAATCAACAAAATTGATGGTAGCCTTAGTGGTATTGGTTACAATATTCATGATCGGTTGCAAGGGTAAATCGGCCAAGGAACTTATTGTGAAAAAGTGGAAAATATCCGATATTTCGGGCAAAGGAGCTAAAGACTTAACCGATTCAATTAAAAAGATCTTGTATACTACCGCCACCATGGAATTCACTAAAGAAGGTAAATATATTACCACCGATCCTCAATCCGGTACCAATACAGGAAGTTATACTTTGTCTGCTGATGGCAAAACCCTTATCAGCAATAATGAAGGAAGTACGGTGAAAGATTCACTTGATATTGTGGAATTGTCGGCCACCAAGTTCATTGTTTCCAATAAAAAAGAAGATGTAAAAATTGTTTTTGAAGCAAAATAATTTCAAGATCATTATACTGGCCAGCCATTCACGAAAGTGGATGGCTGTTTAGTTCATACTAAATAACTGATTATTATGAAACAAATTAACCTCGCAATTTGCATTGCACTATTCTTTCAATTTCCTGCCCATGCCCAGTTTTTCAAGAAAGATGCACCTTTTGCGCATACTTTTTCCATTGTGGCCCGCGACCCTGTAACCGGTGAAATGGCCGTGGGTGTTCAAAGCCACTGGTTTAGTGTAGGCACGGCAGTTCCTTGGGGCGAAGCAGGTGTAGGTGTTGTAGCCACTCAGGCTTTTGTGAATAAAAGTTATGGATACAAGGGACTGGCCTTGATGAAGCAGGGAAAAACTGCACCCGAGGCCTTGCAGATGCTGATCGAGCAGGATTCGGGTCGTGAAGTGCGACAAGTAGCGATGATCGATGTGAATGGGAATGTAAATGCCTGGACAGGAAAATCATGTATTGATTATGCCCGCCAGATAGTGGGAAAGAATTATTCAGTGCAAAGCAATATGATGTACAATGATAAGGTTTGTGCAGCCATGTCTTCCGCATTTGAGAACAGTACTGGAAAACCATTGGCAGAAAGGGTTCTGCTGGCATTACAAGCTGCACAGCATGCAGGAGGTGATATTCGTGGAAAACAATCAGCGGCCATTTTAGTGGTTGCCGGAAAATCAAAAGGAGAACCCTGGAATGAAAAACTGATCGATCTGCGGGTAGATGATCATACCCAACCCCTTGTTGAATTAGATCGATTGCTCAGGCTTTATCGTGCATACGAGCATATGGACAAAGGTGATCTGGCCACAGAAAAAAATGATATGAAAGCAGCCATGGACGAATATCATGCGGCGATGAACATGTTCCCAAAAAATCTGGAGATGCAATACTGGACGGCCATTACGCTGGCCAATAACAAAAATATTAAATACGCTGCTGAAATTTTACATACGATCTATCAGCAGGATGCAAATTGGCGCGAACTCACCAAAAGATTACCCAAGGTTCAATTACTCAATGTATCTGATGAAGAATTGAAATTATTGGTCAGATAAAATAGGATTTGACTTTTCTTCATGAAATAGTCTGAAATTTGCATTTAAATATTCATCATGAACAAACTCATAAAATCTATTTCCACAGGATTACTCTTATTGTTGATCATTTCTTGCAATGCACAAAAAGAAGCGGTATTAAATGCCGATGCTTTTGAAAAAGCAATTGTAAAAGAAAATGTTCAGATCCTGGATGTGCGCACTCCCGGTGAATTCAATTCGGGCCATATAAAAAATGCCCTGCAGGCCAACTGGAATGAGTCGGCTGAATTTGAGCGCCGTATCTCCTTTCTTGATAAAAGCAAACCTGTTTATGTGTATTGCCTGGCAGGTGGAAGATCTGCAGCAGCAGCGAGTAAAATGAGAAACGATGGCTATCAGCAGGTATTTGAACTACAGGGTGGCATCAATGCCTGGAAATCGGCCGATAAATCACTGGAAGGGAAATCCACTGCCGCACAGATGACGGTGGAGACTTTCAATGCAGCCTTGCTTAGCTCCCCTACTGTGCTGGTTGATTTTGGTGCCACCTGGTGCCCTCCCTGCAAAGTGATGGAGCCAGTGCTTCAAAATTTGCAGAAGACCTATCCCAATAAATTTTTATTATTTAAAGTTGATGGGGGAAATGATGAAACCATCATGAAACAATTTGGCGTAACCGCACTTCCGGTATTCATCATTTTTAAAAACGGAAAACAGGTTTGGCGCAAGGATGGAATTGCAGAGGAAAAAGAATTAGCAACACAATTACAATAGCCCAGTTCTATTTCAGGTAACCTTGTTTTTTCCATTGTTGTACGCCCAGTTTCAGCATGGCTGATAATTCCTTGTAATTTACCTGGTCGGCTTTTTTAAAATGAAAGCAGGTCTTTCCTTTCAGGCATTTGATCATCTGCGGAATCAGCGGCGCATAGCTGTCTTCATGATAATAGATCGGGAAAAAGTAAAAACTCACTTTATCGTTCCGCAATACTACCGAACAAAAATACATGCCCGGCACGATGGTCTTCTTGCTTCCATAAGGCACCGGTTTATTTCCCATCAGTTCAAGAACCGTTTTTTCGTTGCGGCTTACCTGCATGGGTGGACTAACTTTCTTCACGGCATCACAGATCAGTGTGAATAATTCGGGAAGGGTATTGTTGGGCATGGCAGTCATAAAATAATTTGCAAATAATTGGTTAAATAAAAGCCTATCAGTCTTGCGTATGCGCTTTTACAAAATCACTTACTAAATAGCTGATCAGTTTTCCTGTTCCCTCATCTTTTCGCCCATCGGCCAATTGTGAGGCCCCTTCGCAGATATGGAGATAAGCCGGTTTGGTATCAGTGGCCGCAAAATGAATATACTGCCGGGCTTGTAATGCAGTGATGCCACAGGGTGTTGCAGCACTGCTGAGTACATTTTCCACCGCATCGAGATCAATTTCAATACCGGTATACCCGTCTTCCGTGAAACCGGTGGCATGGGCTACAGCCTGTATGAAATTTTTGCGTTCATGGATAAATATCTCTTCATAACTGATGTATTGCAGAAAAGGATTGTTATGCATGTCCATCAGTACGTTCTGCGAAACATAATTCTCGTGTAATCCAACGATAAAATATTTCCCGAGGTATCCATCTTCCTCGGCATAACGAAATGCATTACCACTATGCCGACCTTCTGATGCGCTGTAATCAGCATGGGCATCTAGGTTGATACAGTTGATCTGCGAAATGGGAATGACCGATGCTTTATTTAATCCCTTGGCCACGGCTTTGATGATGGGATATGAATTATTATGTCCGCCCCCGATCACGATCGGAATTTTTTTGCAGGAGGCGATCGCTTTGATAATGGTTTCCACTTCTTCATCAATGAGCATAATGGCATGCCGGTACGCATCGATCAGTTCATCCGGATCATAGGCATTGCTATCGATCAGGTATTTGATATCGCCAAAATCAAAATGCCCCAGCACCAACACATTTTCGCCGCTGAAGAAATCATTGCTTTTCTGGTTCAGAAAGGAAGATAAAAAAGGAAGCCATGATGTATCCGTTCCGCCTATGCCGTAATTGGCCCTAACACCAATATCTTCCGGAATACCCAGCACTACATACTTGGCAGAAGATTGCATTAATACCTCGGGCCATTCCCCATCAGCTTTCAGATACTGAACACGTTCTCCAATACGGGTTTCAAACCGCCTGGTGCGGGTGAGCGATAATATATCCTCCTTGGAATAAAACTTGAAATGTTTCATGGTGGGAAGTTAGTAAAATTCTTCATTAACCAGTGCTTAACTGGCACAGGGCAAAGATTATACTTGTTTTTTATAACTTGTATATACATGAAATTACGCCTCCGATTCATATTGATCACCGGGTCCATTTTTTGGGTCAGTTCCTGCGCACAAAAGCAGGAAAAGCAGGCAGAAACTCTTCCAACTCCCGTTCAGCCGGCCATCCAATCGGCACCCGATTCGATTGCCATCAAATCCTCCTGGGCAGTAAATAAAATAGCCCGGCAAGGTCTTGAAGCGGGTGGATACAAAGTGCTTAGCTTTTCTATTGATAGTCTGAGTTATTCCATGGTAACAATGAAAGATTTTTACCTCAACAGAAAAGCAAAAATTGAAAAAGAAAGAGAAACCTATCGCAGTATCAATGAACAATTGAAGAAAAAAGGGATCCTGGTAAATGAGACCAGGATAAAAGAAGATTCCCTTAAAACCAGTATAGCAATGAGAACGCTCAATAAACTCATTCAACAGCCTCCTACCAATGAAAAACTCATTCGAGTGAGTTACCGCTTGATGGCTCAAACCAATGCGGCATCTTATCATACAGCCTACACTATATTCTTGCATGCAAAAGATTATGCAGAGGTCAGCATTAAATTCGCTGATGTAAATCGATGACCTGTTCTATTGCTAACAAATTTGTATTTTAAACGGCCCGGGATCTTTTATCCCACTATTAAATACCTATTTTTAGGTTATCATGCTGTATCGCTTTTTTATATTTCTTGGGTTTGTTGCCGTTTTTCAAACTGCCCCCGCACAAACCCTAACCGGTACCTGGGAGGGTATCATGAGTACTGAATTCATTCGGATCAATATCATCCAGAAGAATGAAGCCATTTGTGGATATACCTATGATTATGAAATTTCTAATCCCAAAAATCATTGCAAGGCTTATTTCAGTGGTTACTATGATAGGAACAGGTCGGTTTGGATACTGACAGGAAACCAGTTCATTGAAAATAGTGGCGGACATGTATTGATGCGCATCCTACTAAACACTAAAAATGGGATCAATTATAAAAATTTGAAGGCTTCTGTTGCGCTCAATTCAATAATGGGCGCGGCGTTTAATTTAGGGGGCGAAGACAGTACCCTGCTTACCCGAATTTCACCAAAACCAACCCTACTGGCTGATGATCAACCTACTTGTTTTGGTATTACCTTAACTAAACCGATTGTAAAAAAACAAGAAAAGTCAACTCCGGTGATCAAAAAATCGATCATCAGCAAACCCGTTACCCTTCCGGTGATAGCAGTTGACAGTATGGTTAAGCAACCAATCATTTCACCGATCCCTGTTGTAAATAAACCCCTGATCACCGAACCCAAAATCATCAATAGAAAGCAACAGATCTTTGGGCATATACCCGTAACCGTTAAGAATATCACCCTACAGGTTTACGATAATGGGGAAATTGATGGAGACTCGGTGAGTATATTTTATAATAACCGGTTGCTGGTGAACAGGCAAATGCTTTCAGAAAAGCCTATCCTGATCAACTTACAACTGGATGAAACCGTTAGTCTGCACCAGATCACTTTATTTGCCGAAAACCTGGGCAGCATACCACCCAATACCTGTTTGGTAGTGATCACGGCCGGGGATAAACGATATGAAATGCATGCCTCCAGTAATTTAAAGGAGAATGCGGTGTTGATATTTGAGTACAAAGGAAAGCAATAGCAATGCGATAACTACAGCCCTATCTTCGCATTCACATTTTCAAGAATGGAAGCTTCCAATGCCATTGCCCTTTGTTGAATGGATGCACCTCTTGCCACAATATCCTGAACAAATGTTTGATCATCGTAACCAGCAGCATTGATGCGCACATTCATAAATGCACCGATCACCGCGGCCCTTGCACAAAGTGCTCCCACACCGGCATCCGTAACAGAATTAGGATTTCCTTTCTGCACCATTTCACTGATCACGTCCATGCTATTGCAGGCAGTTTCCATCACCCTGAAGGGAATTTCAATTGCCAGTTTTGTGGCTTCCTGTATGGCAGCCTTACGTATCTTCTTTTCGGCATCATTGGATTTTGGTAATGCAAAGGCCGTCATGATCTTGTTGAATGCCCTTGTATCAGCATCCACCAGTTTCATCAGTTCATTTTTATATTGTTCGCCCCTTTCGGCCCAGTTGCTGAAATATTCCCATTGATCATCCCAGCCTTTTTTGTGTGAGGATAGATTGGCCACCATCGTTGCTAGCGAAATACCCAGGGCCCCCACATAGGCAGAAATAGATCCTCCCCCCGGAGCAGTAGATTCACTGGCGGTTTCGTTGGCAAAATCGGTAAGGGTCATGCTCACCAGTTTACTGTCTGCCTTATCGGCCAATAAGTATTCAATGATCTTTTCTTCAGGCACGAACGGCGCTATTTCATCAAGTCCCATAGATTTTACAGCAATTTTAATTAACTCTTTTTCGCTCACCCCCACCGAACGCTGTTGTTTGCGGAGAAAATATTTTCCGGCATCCAGCAAGGCTTGTAAAGGCAATAACCCCACCAGTTCACTACCGGTAACGCGTATTCCTCTTGCATCTGCTTTTTTACATACTTCATCAAAAGCAATATGAAGGGGTGTGATATTGATATTGGTCAGGTTAATGGAGATCTGCGCAATGCCATATTCCTCGATATACCAGCCAATGGCTTTCACGGCTTTCAAACTACCCGGTATCTGAACTGGATTACCCGCAACATCATTGACTATTTTTCCATCAACTCTTTTTACCCGTCCTGCTTCACGCACGTCAAAGGCAATGGCATTGGCCCTGCGGGTAGAGGTGGTATTGAGGTTAACATTATAGGCCACTAAAAAATCGCGGGCACCAATAACTGTTGCTCCCCGTTTGGCATCCATTTCTGCGGGACCAAAATCGGGTTTCCATTCGGGTAATTTTATCTTTTTGAAAAAACCTTCATACTCACCTGCACGGATAACCGATAAATTATTCCTGCTGGTATCGGGCTGGGCGGCTTCATATAAATAAACCGGAATGGCCAGTTCCTCCCCTACACGTTTGGCCAGTTGTTTGGCATACTTGGCGGTTTCTTCCATACTGATGTTGGCGATGGGTATCAGTGGACAAACATCAGTAGCGCCCATCCTCGGATGTGCGCCGGTATGACCGCTCATATCGATCAGTTCACCGGCTTTTTTAATGGCCCTGAAAGCAGCTTCCACCACAGCTTCCGGAGATCCTACCAGGGTCACCACCGTACGATTGGTTGCTTTACCCGGATCTACATTCAACAAGCGTACTCCTTCTACCGATTCTATTTCATTAGTGATCTGCTTGATGATCTGAAGATCATTGCCTTCAGAAAAATTGGGAACACATTCGATCAGTTGTTGCATATATCTGTATTTTTTGGCTAATGCCCGTTTATTTTAATTTAATAATGACCTATTTAATAGATAAACTAATCCTTTTCTTTTCGCATGATCCCTGAATTTCGCATCTGCAAATTTACATCTTCACAGCTACAGGTATATTCATAGGCCGCATGATCTCCAATAATTTTTGTGATCGCAACGACCGTACTGCTGCCATTACCCTTTCTTTTTGATTTACTGTCTGACCAGATTTGAGTGATCCTATACCGGCAATCATCCAACCACTCAATACGCAGCACCGTTTTTACTTTTGTTTGAAAATTGACCTCCACCTGTTTATGCGCTTTCCGTGTAACAAAGATGGTATGATTCAAGCTATCGAAATAGGAAAATTTGCCTGCTTTAAAGGGATCGCAACCAATGGGAGCTGATTGACCGAACCCGTAATTTGCCAGGATTACAAAAAAGAAAATGGATGGAATAGATTTCATGAACTACTATACTAGTGAAGACATGCAATACAATTGTTTACGGTTGTTTATTATTGAACAAATTCTCCATTGATCATCACCTGATCGATCAGGTTCGACCCGAAAGCATAAGGCAGATAATTGATGGAAGGCATGGGCCGGGTAAAGATCAGGTTGGCCCGCTTACCAATGGTTATACTGCCCAGCTGATCCTGTAATTCCATGGCAAAAGCAGCATTGATGGTAGCCGCATTAATGGCTTCTTCCGGCAATAATTTCATTTGAATACAACTTAATGCCAGCACAAAATTCATATTACCACTGGGCGAAGAACCCGGATTGAAATCTGAAGCGAGTGCAATGGCACAGCCTGCATCGATCATTTCACGGGCCGGTTGATATTGCATGCGCAGAAAAAATGCCGCCGTGGGCAAAAGGGTGCCAATGGTATTTGAATTGCTCAATAAGCTAATATCCTTGCTGGTCATGGTTTCTAAATGATCCGCAGAAACAGCATCACAAGCGATGGCTGCTTCTATTCCACCAATAGAGTTGAGCTGATTCACATGCAGTTTGGGTTTTAGTCCATATTCCTTACCGGCCTTGCAAATGCGAATCGTTTCCTCTGGAGAAAAGAAACCGGTTTCGCAGAACACATCAATATAATCGGCCAGTTTTTCTTGGGCGATCGCCGGAAGCATTTCGCGTATGATCAGATCTATATAACCGGCATGATCATCCCGATAAGCAATCGGATAAGTATGGGCACCCAGAAAACTAGAGCGAATGCTCAGAGCAGATCTTTCCTTTAATTTCTTGATCACCCGAAGCATTTTAAGTTCTGCTTCTACCGTTAAGCCATAACCGCTTTTTATTTCTATGGCGCCGGTTCCGAGACGACTCAATTCCTCGAGCCGTTTCCAGGCATCAAGGAATAATTCATCTTCACTGGCATTTTGCATTTTGGCTGCAGAATTCAGGATGCCACCGCCTTTAGCGGCGATCTCGGCATAGCTCATGCCTTTTATCTTATCCACGAATTCATCTTCGCGGCTGGCGGCAAATACAAGATGGGTATGGCTATCGCACCATGCAGGCAACACATATTTACCGGTTGCGTCGATGATGTTTTTAGGTAATTGCGGCACTTTCAGTTCCAGTTCGAACATGGCCCCAAATTCAGTGATGATGCCATCTTCTATCAACAAGAATGCGTCTTCAATTCCCGGGAGTATGGCCAATTGGTTTCCACGCAAAGGCTTCTTTGGGTCATGGGTTCCCAGTAAATGGCGTATATGCGTGATCAGCGTGGTCATGTATCTAGTAATATTACAATTGCATCCATATCTCATTTCCGAACTGCTCTAGTCCGGGGTCTCTTGCACCCATTAAAAGTAAGACAGAATTCTCTGATAAATGAGGTTTCACGGCAGTAATAAAATCACTGCGGTTGGCTACAAAAAAAGCCTTTTTCCCAAGGGCCCGAATGCCATCGGTTAATTCTTCGGCCGATATATCCTTGGTAGCAGTTCCTCCTGCATAAAAGATCTCACTCATCCATATTTCATCTTCGGGTCTTAATGCTGCTGCTATCTCACGAATAAAATCATTTTTTAGAAAACGTGTAGGTCCATACCCATGGGGTTGAAACCAGGCGATCACCTTAGGAGCTACCTGCTGACAGGCAGCAATAGACGCAGCACATTTTACCGGATTATGGGCATAATCATCAATTAACCACACGCCATGCTTATTGCCGATCACTTGGTGGCGACGATAAATGCCTTTGTATTGCTCCAGTGCCTTTGCACAAGTTGAAAGATCAACGCCTAACTGATTGGCAACCGCAATGGCTGCCAAAGCATTTTCCATATTATGCTTTCCTACAGTATGGATCGTGAATGGACTGTCTTTTACATGAAATTTTATGGTAAATCCTTGTTGCTGAAAATCAGTGGCAACATATCCCGTAATTGGTGATGCATCGACAGAAAAATCCTGCGCTTGATCTACAGACAATTCTTTTGAATAAATATTCGATCGGTTAACGATGAATTTTCCTTTGGTATTTTTTTTGAATGTAGTGAACAGTTGTATCAGTTCATTGATCTCCTGATGATCTTTATCGACGTTTAAGAGCAATCCGATCTCGGGATGATATTGCACAATACTTCCATCGCTTTCATCCGCTTCGATCACCAGCCAATCCCCCTGTCCTACTTTTGCATTACCGATCTTGCCTTCTTCAATGATGCTTACCAGTCCGGCCCCACTGATGATACTGGGCCGCATTCCTGCATATTCCAAAATATCGAACAACATAGCACTGGTAGTACTTTTACCGGATGTGCCGGCAACTGCAATTGTTTTTTTGCTATCCCCGATCAGGGCCAGTAACTCAGATCTTTTAATGATGGGAATATTCATTTGCCTTGCCTTCTGCACTTCCAGCACCGTTTCTTCAATGGCGGTAGACACTACGATCAGGTTGGTATGTTCATTAATACCTGAGCCATCTTGCAAAAAACATTGTACGCCGGCAGCCACCAATTTATCACGGGTATCATTTTCAACATCGGGTTTAAAAAAACGGTCGCTGCCCGAAACTTGTTTTCCAATACCGGCAAGATACTGGGCAATGGCACTCATGCCCACACCGGCCACCCCAATAAAGAACACCGTTTTAAAATCTTGAATCCCTTTGATCATAAAAAAACTGATTTACTTCAAATTATGTTTTACCATTTCAAATGGATGTGCTTCTGTGGTCAATACATACTTATCCAGATTCAATACTGATGGAGGAGCAAAGATCAGGTAGGCATATTTTAATGTTTCCCCAAAAAAGAAACTCTCCATAGCGTTGGTCTTTTCGTAGGTGGCTACATTTTTCAGACTGGCATATCCCACATCATTCTTGCAATGGGTAAGGATATCATCCACCATTCTTTTTCCTTGCCAGAGATAGGACTCATTTTCGGTCAAGCGAAATAAATAGAAACAACTTTCAAGATTCTCGGGGCGCAGGATATAATAGGGACTGATCACTGCGCCGGTTTTATAATTGAATTCTTCGGGCTCAAGATTAAAATGCGTCCACATATAATAGTTAGCCTGTTGTATTGATTTGGCGGTAGTTGTATCACCTGCATAGGCGCACAATCCAGCGTAAAAAGCATCCAGGGCGCCATAGGTGGTAGCCGTTTCTTTTCCGGTATTCATATCTACATGTCGCATAAACGAGCCTTCGGGAGTAGGGCTGATCAGCCATTTTTTGATGGCGGCATTATGTGTATCAAATGCGATCTTAAAATCGGGATCACCAAATAGTTTCCAGCTTTTGTATAAGTATTCGTAATAAGAATCGATATAGCCACTGATATGGCTTTGGGTACTTACCCATTTTCCGGTAACTACATCAATTTGTTCGCCTACCAGGTCCAGTGCAGATCTTCGGTTATAAACATCCATGATGGCCAGCTTGGCAGCCTTATAATATTTAGGATTTCCGGTAAGGGATGACAGTTTACCAAACTCCATCATCAGGGTGCCGATCTCTGCAGGATTATTGATGCTGTCGCGTTTTTTCCCCGTCTGAAGATTAATATAACGGTAAGGCATATGGGTTCCTGTGCCATAAAAAACAGGTAGCATCCTATCGCCCAGGTCGGTAGCAAGCTGCAGGAATTTTCTGTCGCCATCCAGTTCATAGGCAGTGATCAATCCGGCAAGCAAACGGATCGTTACTTCAAATACCTGTACATCATTATTGACATTGAAATCAAGTTTGGTCAGGATCAGGTCCTTGGCTTCTTTTGCTTCCGAGGTAAGACCCAGTAAGGTAAACGTATCAAAAGCATCCACCGGTGTCATGAGCATGGAATGATTGTACCAATTGCGGGGCTCGCGGGTCAGGGGGCGAAGATCATCGGCGGCCCAGGCATAATCTTTATAGCCTTTCCAGGCATGTTGTGCAGCCTGTTTCACCTTTGCACACATTTCTTTTTTCATGTCGGGGGTAAACTGCTGAGCAAAAACAAAAGAGCTGATGGAACAGGACAGCAGGGCCAATAACAATATTTTTTTCAAGATAGCTGTTTTACAGGCAGCTAAATTAGTGGTAAAATCAATGTTATGGGCATAAAAAAAGAGTTCATTGCTGAACTCTTCCATAGAAATATGCTAATGATTAAATTACCACCTTCTGTTTCCACCACCGCCACCGCGGTTGTTGGAATATCCACCGCCGCCGCTGCTTCTTTCTTCTCTTTCTTTGGCTACAGAAACAGACATTGCTCTTCCTTCAACTTCTTTGTTGTTCAGACCCAGCATAGCGTCTTTTCCTTCATCTTCTGAAGGCATTTCCACAAAACCAAAACCGCGTGACCTTCCGGTCTCTCTGTCGGTGATCACCTTTGCAGAAGAAACTGTTCCAAATTTTGAAAACAAGTCATTCAATTCTGCATCATTGGTGTTAAAACTTAAATTTGACACGTAAATGTTCATAAAAAATAATTAAAAATAAAAAATATAAATACCTGTGCAATACAGAATAAAACAGGCTAAAAAGACGAGAAAACTATTACGGGAGAAAACTTGTAAGAATTGAATCTATCCTGAAGGCTGCAGTTACAGCAATAAAACACAGTGCAAACATAGACTTAATAATCCACAAAACCCGCATTAATCCTGAATTTGCCCGATTTAGCTTGTGGGAACCTCTTCATTTGGGTTAAACTTAACATATGAGCCTATAACTTTAATGCTCAATTATTGTTATTAGCCTAAACTATTAGATCATGAAACCCCTATTCTTTATTTTGATCGCGTTCACGGGCCTGGTATCCTGTGCACAAACACAAAATGGTGCTATAAAAATTCCACTGCCGGTAAAACAGAAGCCGGTATCCAATGAAGCTGTTGCCAATTTTGCAGAAGGATGTTTCTGGCATGCAGAAATTGTTTTTCAAAGTTTGGTGGGCGTTCGGGATGCTGTATCGGGTTATGCAGGAGGACATGTTGCCAATCCGGATTATGAAACTGTAGCATCAGGTTCCACCGGACATGCGGAAACAGTTCAGGTATATTATGATCCCTCGAAGATCAGTTATGCAACCCTGGTAGATGCTTTCTTTGCCAGTCAGAACCCCACTACCCCCAACCAACAGGGAAATGACCGGGGCACAGAATACCGGTCCATCGCCTTTTACCGCACGGCCCAGGAAAAACAGATCATTGAGGCAGCCATTAAGAAGCTGACCGACGGCAAAAAATATAAGAACCCCATTGTTACCGAAATAAAGCCCTTTACTAATTTTTACAAGGCCGAAGATTATCATCAGGAGTATATCTATAATCATCCCGAGAATCCATATGTCTCAAATGTATCGATCCCTGAATTTTTAAAATTCAAGAAAGAATTCAATGGGAATTTTAGATGATGATTGTTCATAGCAATACCATTCCACCATGGCCTTGCATGCAGTTGAATACATTGGATAGGGTAATGTTGAAAGGGATAACGGTTAGGACTATGCGGCTTTTTTGCCCATGCCCATCACCATACCCAAAATAGCTCCGATCACCGCCGTAATAGCTGTATATGCAGCCACATCAGCCGCCATACCTGTTTTGCTGATCACGAGACTGGTTCCATACATGATGCAGTCGAACGAGGCTACACCCAGGAAACCGATCACGCCACCGGTAATAAAGCCGGATACCAGGCTGTTAACCTGTGCCCGTACAAAAATAAAACTGAGTAAGAAACCGGCCAGTAAATTGCCCCCGGCAATATACAGGAACTGGAAATTATCCATGGTACGATCCACGCCAGTAGCAACCCCAGGATGGGCCTGCATGAAACTCATGATCAATTTTCCGTAAACGGCATAACTAAGTCCGAAATAAAGCGCTCCGGCGATAATTCCGCCGATCAATAATTTCTTGATGTCCATAATGCTTGAATTTTGGTAAATGATAAGAACAAAATAATCATTCCTTTCCCAAAATGCAAATATGGACGAAGGGTGTTATACACAATAAATTAACCCAGAATAGATCAATTCAAATAAAAGAGATAGAAAGGGCTTTATTTATCTGATACCGACTTATCGATCTGCTTTCCAAAGAAATAACCCACAAGAGCTCCCACAGCAGCTCCAATAGCTAACCACAATGCAGAAACGCCGGAAGCAAAATATGCAGAGCCCATTCCAAGAAGGGCACAGAAGATTACCGCAACAGTAACAGCACTACGCGATTTTTTGGCATGTTCAAGACTTCCGCCTGACTTATGTTGATCGTGGTGGTGTTTTCTTTGTTTAGATTTTGGCATATTTTTTTATTTTGAAATTACAGAAAAATTTTAGCATTAGCTATTCAGAGAATCAATCAAGCGAGAGTGTTTTAATCTGTTTGATAAAATCATACTGCAGGTCCTCATGCATTCCCTTCAGCAATTTATCAATTTTTTTTATCTGGCCGGTATATAAGTTCAGCAATGCCTGGCTATCCCTGATCGATATCGGACAGGCTTTCAGGGCTCCGCAAAAATGGATCAGCCATTGAATTTCGGCCACCAATGAATCGGTATAACGGGCGTACTTACTGATCATCCGGAGTATTTTACGGGATGATTTCTTTACAAAGTATAAGCTGCTAAGGTTGATGGCAGCCATCTGCAGGTTGATCTCCTGCTTTACATTCTCAATATAGGCCTGCTCATCAAAGGATTCGAACAACAGATAGGTCAGCAATTCCTTGTTTTCCTTTTTAAATTTTCCCAACCGAAGACAAAGGCTGGTCAAATCCTTTATGCTCAGGTTTTCCAATTCGGTTTGAATCTCTTTCAGTGAAGCCGCTTTCATACTGAAAATTACTGATTTTTATGGATCAACACCTAAAGGAAAGCCGGTTCAACTCATGGATAAAATATATCTTTAAAATGTAAAGACACTGTTATGGCCTTAAAAAAGAAACTTCCTTCGCCCATTACCATCCTGATGTTCGTGATCATTGCAGCGGCTGGTGCTACCTGGCTGATACCGGCCGGACAGTACAACAGACTGGCCTATTCAGCAGATACCGGATTTACCATCAATATGGCCAATAAAGACACGGTAGTTCCACTAACACAGCATACCCTCGATAGTCTGCAGATCAAAATATCACTCGAAAAATTCAAATTAGGCGCCATTCGTAAACCCGTTTCCATCCCGGGCACTTATCACAAAATGCCCGCTAACGGACAAGGATGGTTGCAAGTGCTGCAGGCCCCGCTGAAGGGGATCACTGAAACCATCGACATTATCCTGTTCCTGCTCATCATCGGCGGTTTTATGAATATTTTCAACGAATCGGGTGCCCTTGTTTTAGGACTCACCAGTTTGAGCCATAACATGAAAGGACGGGAAGCCTGGCTCATCATCATTCTTACTTTTCTATTCTCCTTTGCCGGAGCCTCCTATGGTATGGCAGAAGAAGCCCTGGTATTTTATCCGGTGATGGTTCCCTTGTTCCTGGCCGCTGGATACGATCTGCTTGTACCCGTTGCCGTTATATTTGCGGGAACCCAGTTGGGCACCCTCTCCTCCTTCACCAACCCCTTCTCCACCATCATCGCCTCCAATGCGGCTGGGGTGAACTGGTCGAATGGCCTCAGTGGAAGAATTTTGATGTTCCTGCTGTCTACGACCCTTACCATCATCTACCTGGTGCGATATGCCAATAAAGTGAAAAAGGATCCTACGGCATCGATAGTTTATCGGGTTGACGGGGAAGTAACTTCACCCTACCCTGCTATTTCAGACACTGAAGCAGCTGTGCCCAAATTAGCAATGCGTACCAAGCTCTTGTTATTGTTATTCCTTTTTACTTTTCTAATAATGATCGGAGGTGTAGTGCTGAAAGACTGGTGGTTACTTGAAATGTCGACCTTATTCCTGGGCTCCTCAATTTTATTGGCGGTGATCCTGCGGATGAAAGAAAAAACATTCATCACCCAGTTCATTAAAGGTGCAGAAGGTTTGTTGAGTGTTGCTTTCATTGTGGGGGTAGCCCGTGGAGTAACCATCATGCTGAACGAAGGCCATATCAGTGATTCAATTTTATATTATGCGGCTCAAATGGTTGGTGGTATGCCGCCTGCACTGTTCATTGTGATGCTCTTGGCACTATTCATGGTGTTCACATTATTCATCTCTTCCTCTTCCGGAATGGCCGTTCTTACCATGCCCATCATGGGTGCCCTGGCCATCATGGTCAATGTTCCGGGAAGAGAGATCGTTAATACTTATTTATTTGGAATGGGCATCATGGGCTTCATGACCCCTACCGGACTCATCCTTCCGTCGCTGGCATTAGTGAATGTAAGTTTGAAAGCCTGGTGGAAATTCATCTCTCCGCTGCTGATCATGTTATTTGTCCTGTGTGCAGTGTTCCTGATTGTAGGTATATACTTGTAAAACTATTATCAAGAGAGCGTTTTAACCAATTTCCCCAGCAGCACTCCATGATGATATACCTGCATGGTATAATTTCCTTTTTGGTAACGGTCGGCATTGATCGAAAATAATAATTTGGGCATTTCTGTACTGCCATGATCAACATGCATTTTATACGAGTAAATTTTTTTGCCTTCCTCGGTATTGAAAACACCTGATTCCCAGACTGAATTTTTGATCACCTGTCCATCCGGCTGCAACAACACGATCATCAGGTCGGAATTATCGAATTGATGATGATTATTCCTGACCACTATCGAGCCAACCAGTTTATCGGTTAAAGCTGCCCGGTTTGTTTCTGTTTCATTTTCATTTCCAATGGCCAGTAAACTCAGTTCAGCAATTGCATAATCACTAGCGATGGTATTCTCTACTGCAGTTTTAGTAGTGAATGAAACCCGTTGAATGCTTCCGTTGTCGGTCAGTTTCCTTTTCCCGGTAAGTTGTTCCAGTAAAGCCGCCAGCTTTTGATTCTCATTTTCTACATCCCGGTTATGGCTGATCAATTCATTTACCCTTTGTTGCAATTCGCCGATCTTCTGTGCAGCCATATTCAAATTGGCGTCGGTACTATGATTGTTCAGTAAGGCTGCGATCTCATTCTTCAAGCGGTAAAATTCAGCCATCTTTTGATCCAGTGCGGTTTTCAACGAGTCGGCATGGTCCCAGGTGGAATCAAGCCTGGTATCGAATTTATTTACCGTGGCGGTATAAAGCGTTTGCAAAGAATCGCGGGTATTGTTGGTTGGAATGAGCAAAGGTTTAGCAGGTACCGGCACCGTGGCTTCTGAAGAGGGGGTTTTAATATAAACACGATACCCCCAGGTCCATAATAACGTGAACGACACCACGAATAACAGAAAGGATACGATCAACAGCCATACCGATTTGGCATCTTTCATGAATGGAAATGTTGAATACTATATGATTGAATGACTTATTTGCTGATCGTCTTGTTCACATACGCAGAAATCCAGCCCACTTGTCCGTTCTTCACCAGGAAGAACTGCTTTTTCTCGTACACCCCTTCAAACTGGCGCATGATCTTCAGCAAGAGCCCGGTACCAGCCATCAGGGCTTTCTGGTCGAACACCTGGTTCACCCTCCTGATCTCTTTGCCTACAACAGCCTTGTCAATGAGGTTATCCGCAATTCCGTGTAAAATAGCCGAATCAGAAATACTGGGATAATTACTAAAGATCCTTTCATTGAATTTTGTCAGTTCATCGTACGTAACTGGTACAACCGGATTATCGGCCAGTTCAGGATACATCAAGGTAGCCAGTGACCAGGCAATTCCACCGCTAAAAGCAATATTATCACTCATGGGATAGGCGCCACTTTCATTAATGGCATACACGATCTCTGAATTTTCAGCAGACAGCAAAACCCGCTCCAGTTGACGATTGTAATTGCCGATCGTTTTATCATTCTCACACCGCTTATCCGTCATATTTACGGTACTCTTGGTTCCCCATCCGATCTGAAAAAGTTTCAGATCGTTGATATTACCCAACGGGAAATAACCACCCTTGGTATTTCCGCTGCCGATATCAATCAGAAAGGTTGTATATCTCCTGCTTTCGGGTACAATACCCAAGTGTGATAATCTGGCTTCCTCCGTTACATCGATAACCGGAACTGAGCGGTTGGGTTCATTAATGGCCTGTTTAAAATCATTGATCAGCTTATTGATCCAATCAACCTTGCCCTCTTTATCTGCCTGTATCTTGATGCCACTGCTGACAACCGCATAAATGTTTTCAGGCGGAATTTTATAAATATTGTTAGCCGATAGGTAAAGTGTTTTAATTCCATTGAGGGTAGACTGATAAGAACCATCTGTAAAAGAAATAAAATCGGTATTGATGGAAGTATCTTTCAATACATTATATGCTCCATTTTTTTGGGCATTCTTACCAATTTCAAGGATACTGAGTTTAACACCTTTGGCACCGATATCAATACCGGCATAGATAGTTGAATTATCAAATTTCAATTTGAAATTTGTTTGGGCAAGTAGATAGCCCGGACAGCATAATAAAATAGCTGCAGCTGAATATTTCAGCAGAAAGTTGTTAAGGCGCATTAGTCAGTGAGTTTACTGATTAAAAATAATACTATTATATGGGAGGGTTAGACCAAGTACCCCAGTTGTGAAAAAAATGTGACTAACAGCTAGTAAAATAAAGTACCCCGCAGTGAGCATTTTAATTTGGATCATGCCTGATCGGAAAATATATTTTACGCATTAACAAACCTTTAGCGATAAAATGAGTCAATAGCATACGTTTTGCTATGATCTAAGTATAAAACCTCTACAACATGAAACATTTTAAACTTTATGCGCTTATCGCTTTGGTATTCTTTTCTTTTTCAAGCATCACAGAATCCAAAGCGCAACAAGTAACGGTAAATATTTCCATGTTCCAGCAGGAACTGGGAACACATGGCCGCTGGTATAATCACCCCAGATATGGGCAGGTATGGAGCTACCATGACCGTAGCTTCCGTCCTTATTATACTGACGGGCATTGGGAATACACTAACTATGGCTGGTCATGGGTATCGGATTACGACTGGGGATGGGCTCCTTTTCATTATGGAAGATGGGAATACGATTCGATGGACGGATGGATATGGATACCCGGTTACGAATGGGCCCCAGCCTGGGTAAGCTGGAGTTCCTATGATGGCTATTACGGATGGGCACCTTTAGGGTTCGGACTTAACCTGAATATTTCTTTTGGAAGCATCCCGTATGACCGATGGACCTTTATTCCACGACGCAATATGTGCGACAGGGATATCCGCCGATATTATGTTTCATCAGAAAGAAATTATGGATTCAGACATGCGGTACTGATCAATAATCACGAAAGGAATGAAAGAGATGAAAGATATTTCAGAGGCCCTGAAAGAAATGAAGTGGAAAGATATACCACTAACCGGATCGAAGAGCGCAGGGTTGATGACAGAGAAAGGAATGGCTTCAGGCCAGAACGCAATGACCGTAATGTAGAACGTGACCGGAATCAATCTGATAATATGGTTAGGGATAGAGATAGAAGAACGAATGACCTGCCGGTTAGAACGGAAGATAACAGGAAGCCTATTCGTGAAGAAACCAGGAAACCCAATCAGGAAAATAATAACCCAACAAATGATAATCGGGTTAATGGGAACAGGGAAAATAATATCCCCGGCCGCCCACAAACTATTGACAGGCCCAATCGTGACCAACGAACCCCACCCATCAGGGAACAGCGGACCAATGAAATAAGAAGGGATAATGGGAATGGGAATGAAAGGACAAAACCTACAGAAACCAGAAAGGAAAACAATAATCCCAAAGGAAATGGCCGAAAAGGTGATGAGTAACAGGATCGTATAGAAAATATGCCGCGGGGGAAGTTTTAACTAATTTCCCCCGCTTGTTTTTACATGAAGAAAAAAACAGATTTTAACCTTATCTTCATGGCCACTTAAACAGGCATATATCGATATGAGCTTTACTTACAGATCAATAATCAATAGGTCCGGGATCAGTTTTATATACCTGTTTCTGTTCACCCTGATCATGGGATTCAGCAAAACTGCCAAAGCTCAATGCCCTGTGAACATTGATTTTGAGTTGGGTGATTTTACCAATTGGAAATGCTGGGTAGGTACACACTATATCCTGCCTTCTAGTAAGGATACAATTGATGTAGGCACCATACCTGTAGCCCCCATTCCCGGTCGCCATGCCATGCTATCCGCTGTTCCAGGTAATGGCATCGACCCCTATGGTTTGTTTCCAAAGAACTGTCCAAATGGGAGCGGCCATTCCATTCAACTTGGGAATACCACTACAGCAGGATCTTCTATTGCACAGGGGGTATCGTATACATTTACCATCCCTGCCGGACAAAACGAGTTCAGTCTCATATATCATTATGCCGTGATCGTACAAGAAAGTGTGGCTACTCCGCATACAGAGCCACAACAAGCCAGTTTAACCATTGAAGTAAAAAACCTCAGCGATAATACATTATTAGGGTGCTCTTCATTCTCTTTTCATGCTACTAGCGGGGTGCCAGGATTTTTCCCGTCTACGGTTAATTTTAATGTGAAATGTAAAGACTGGGCGGCCAGCACCATCAACCTTGATGGCATGGCAGGAAAAACAGTTCAGCTATTCTTTAAAACGGCCACATGCACTTTTGGCGGACATTTTGGATATGCCTATGTAGATGTAAACCCTGAATGCAGCAGCTCATTTGTAGGCGCAACATTCTGTCCGGATGATACCGCCATCAATGTTACTGCTCCTTATGGATATCAGAATTATACCTGGTTCAACAGCAGTTATACCCAGATCCTGGGCAATACACAAATCCTGCACCTGAATCCCCCACCCCTTTCTGGTTCAGTTGTACATGTTGAGGTGGTTCCCTATAGCGGTTATGGATGTGTAGATACATTGACCGCTAATTTGCTGGATACACTTACCATACAACCCTATGCAGGAAAAGACACAGCCTTATGTTTGGGCAGCGGTGCCGTGCAACTGGGGGCTCCACCGGTACTTGGACTCGTTTATAAATGGGTGCCCGCTACTGGTTTAAGCAATCCGGATATATCCAACCCGATCGCTAACGTTACCGCATCCACGCAATACGTTTTATTCGTTTCACATGATGGTGGAGGATGCCTCACTACGGATACGGTGAATGTTAACCTCATTCAATATGATACTACCCTGCAGGTTACCGGTCCTTTGGCGCAATGCTCAGCGGGTAGTATGCCTGTTGTTTTAACGGTTCCTCCGGGTGCCGACAGCATTCAATGGTATCGGAATGGTATAGCCATTCCCGGCGCTAATCAGGTACAGTATACGGTAACCCAGTCGGGAATTTATTATGCATCACTCATTAGTTTTGCCGGATGCAGTTTTGATACCCGGATGCAACAGATCGATATTTTTCAAACACCGGTGGCCGATTTTTCAGTGAATAATCCGGACCAGTGTTTCAATGCACATTCGTTCATATTTGTCAATGCCAGCACTCCCCCTTCCGGCACACCTGTGTACAGATGGGATATGGGCGATGGCACAATTATAAACACTGCCAATGTGGTATATAGTTATGCTACTCCTGGTACTTATCTGGTTAATTTCAGCATCACCGGCGATGGCGCATGTACCAGTAGCAAATCAATAACCATTCATGTATACCCAAGTCCGAAAGCAGGATTTAAAGTCAATGCCCCCAACCAATGCTTTAAGAATAACTTTTTTGTATTTACCGATACCAGCAGCATTTCTGCCGGAGCCCTGCAATATCATTGGGACCTAGGCGATGGCACGCTGGCCACCTCACAAAATATTTCGCATAGTTATGCGGCACCGGGGATCTATACCGTAAGTCTGAGAACCGATGCCACCGGTGTCTGTACCGACCAGTTCATCACTACCGTTACGGTGTATCCCAGTCCGATCGCTTCTTTTTCTGTGAATGCCTTGAATCAATGTTTTGTAGGACATCAGTTCATCCTCACCAATGGCAGTACCCCTGCAGGTGCTGCTTATCTGTGGACGATGGGCGATGGCAATCAATACAGCATTACCGATGTGAACCATAGTTATACCCTTCCGGGTGCCTATACCATTAAATTACGGGTAACTACCACCGATGGCTGTCTGGATAGTACAAGCACTAACGTTAATGTATACCCGATGCCAACCGCTGATTTTCTTGTTCAACCCATCTGTACAGATCTAACCGTGCCGTTGATCAACAAAACCATCAACAATACGAGTTCAACCATGAATTATTTCTGGGACCTGGGCAATGGACAGTTATCCGGAGTGCGTTCCCCATCTTATAGTTACAGTGCGCCTGGAACCTATACCATTACCCTTTCAGTAAATACAGTTCAATGCCCTGCCCCCTTGAGTACCAAACAACTCAATATTGTGGTAGACGCACCTTTGCCTGGCATCCATTACCCCGATAAAGATGCAGTGATGTTCTTCCCAGAACCGCTGGAGGCCCGGATATTTGGAAACACGGTATTATGGAAACCCGCTACCAGTCTTGATTTTAAAACCAGTTACAAACCCACATTCCGGGGTCGTGATCCACAATTGTATTTCATAGAATTGAGGACCAATACAGGATGTTTAACCGTTGATACCCAATTGGTGAAGACCCATAAAAAGATCGAGATCTATGTGCCTTCCGGATTTACACCTAATGGCAATGGAGTAAATGATTACCTGCGACCTATTTTAATGGGATTTGAAAAAGTGAATTATTTCAGGATCTATGATCGCTGGGGAAAATTATTATTTGAAATGAAATCAGACAGACCAGGATGGGATGGCAAGACAGGCAATACGCCACAGGAAATGCAATCAGTGGTTTGGATGATCGAAGCGGTGGATGTGGATGGTGTAGTACATCATAAACAGGGTACTACAGTGATCATCAGGTAAAATCTAAAATGGAATGGAGTGTAGCTAATTTATATCATTCAGAAATGATATTCCAGTGGCTAATTATTTCTTTGCCTTCTTCAAATGATTGCTCTATTTGCTTTATCAGCATCTAAGTCCTTCAGCATTTCAATCAGCACAGCCCTTTCTTTAACGCCGGCATTATTGGGATCAAAAGAATGCATATCTGTTCTTACATTTTGAATATCGGCTTCAGAAATTACATCGTTGATATCGCGCAGATGCAGGTGTATCTTTTCGTAGGTAATCACATCTGCATAAGACTTGGAAGAAAAAGTAATGGTTTCCTTAAGGCGATCATTCCAGCGGTTAATTTTAGACATAAACCTATTATTTAGCTAAATGTAGCCATAACCAATCTGCCAAAACTAAAAGCGGAAAGAATTAATCTAAAGATAACATTGAAGGCAAAAAGCAATGCCTTTTGGAATTCAGTGCTGCCATATGCTAAAAACAAGGAGAAGTAATAATTCAGTTAGCCATCAACGGCCTCTATCGCGGTTAAAGCCACCACTATTCCTTCCAGGCTGTGAACTTCCGCGCTCTTCCGCTTCTTTCACCACCAATGGCTTTTTACCCAACGAAATATCATTCAGATTCTCTATTGCATCCCTGGCCTCAGTGGCATCGGGCATATCAACAAAGGCAAAGCCGCGGCTTTTACCATTTCTTTGTCAATAGCTACTTTGGCGGATGCCACGGTTCCGAATTTCTCAAATATCTCTTCCAATTCAGCATCATCAAGATCATAGGGTAAGCCAACTACAAAAATCTTCATAACTTCTTTTTTTTTAAAAGTACATAATTTATATCAGTCGCCCGATGAAATGACCGTTTATTACCGGAAAAGCATGGCGAACTCAGTTACTGGATCAGTTTTTCCAAAAAGACAAATTCCAGCGGCTCCACCGGGATACCAAATCGATGGTCAGCCGGAAATGGGGCCCTTTCTCCAGTTTCCCGATATCCATGGCGCAAATACCAGTTGATGAGTTCCTGCCTTACTGATATCACCGTCATAAAAATACGGGGACTGTTCTTGCTTTGGGCATACTGTGTGGCGGCCTCCAATAATTGTTTACCTATGCCAGCATTTTGTTGCAATGGAGATACACTGAGCATACCCAGGTATATACCTTCTTTTTTCTGTTGCAGGCATACACAACCAGTGAGCACATTATTTTCCGATTGATATTTTAAGAAATCTGTCAGAGGATCATCCATTAATAGTGTCAGCGACGGAATGTCGGTGCGCCGCTCCCCCTTGATGATATGCGCTTCGGAGGTCCAGCCAAGGGTAGATATTTCGCCCCGGTAGGCACTGTTCAAAAGCGATTCCAGTGCGGTTATGTCTTCGTTTGTGGCTATTGATATCATCGCCAATAAAGATATAACAGAAATGGAAATAATTTTTTACCGGCAATAAATAGGCATGGAGTCAGTAAAACAAAAACCTTCGAGTAGTCGAAGGCTTTTGGTACATCGGTCTTTGTATAGGATATTGTAATTAGGTTTGGATTGCTGGTTTAATCATTTATAACAGCAACCACAAATTTACCCATGTCTATAGCGCATTTATGTAGTGCAGGATATCATTATGTTGTAAGAAGAGTTCTGTATTTCCCAAATTTAAACCCCCGGTAATCCCGGGGGTTCAGATACTGTTTCCCATAATAAGATATTTGATTTAATAGCGGTCTAGGATAGAATTGGATTAAATCGATTTGGATATTTAAGACTATAAAATTAATAAGACAATTCAACCAAATTTGTAGGAGCATTAACTAAGTTATTGTAAGAAATATTCGGTCGTACTGTAATCAAAAAAGGCCCTGATCGCTCAGAAGCCCTTTAGATTGTTTCCCATTCAAAAAATATTTTTATCCAATCTGCCTGTAACTCAATACTATACTGGTTCAAATTATGAAAAACCTCCGGATTCGAAGGTTTTTCATACTTAAGTTTTCACACGATATTTGTTAAAATTATCGGTTTTGATAGGGTTCCGAATTCATCTAATTAATGTCCTAAATCAGGGTATGGATTAAAGACAAAACAAAACTACATGTTGGATAATCTTCTTTATGTAGTGCTGCCAATGATTGTCTTGTAGTATTTATCCTACATTAATTTATTTATAGATTTTCAAGGTGAACCCGTGCCAGTTAAATGCTTCCAAATCTTATTATACTCAGTTTTAGCGTGCTTTTCGGCTGGTTTTTGTTCAATACCTCAAATTCAAGGCAAATCCTGTATTTTTATTTTATGAAAAAATATTCTACTATATACTTAGTTTTCATTTACTGTTGTAGCACCATTTTGTGGCCAACAGCATCCTTCGCACAAAACCAGTCAACCCAGGTGTACGATACCAGTATTAATTTTGAAAACCGAACCCTACTCCTATTACAACAGCTTAGTTCGGATGAAAAAGTAGCTTTATTACAATATAACCAACCGGCCATCCCCCGTTTAAATATGGCTGCCTACAATTGGTGGAATGAGGCCTTGCATGGCGTTGCCAGAAATGGACTGGCTACCGTTTTTCCACAGGCAATTGCCATGGCAGCTACCTGGAATACCAGTCTGATCAAAAAAATGGGCGATATAGTAAGTACTGAAGCCCGGGCAAAATATAATGATGCCATTCGAAAAAATGGAGCTACAGCACAATATCAAGGCTTAACCTTCTGGTCGCCCAATATCAATATATTCCGTGATCCAAGATGGGGCCGCGGACAGGAAACTTATGGTGAAGACCCTGTACTTACTGCAAAAATGGGAACGGCTTATGTACTGGGTCTTCAGGGTGATGATAAAAAATATTTGAAAGTAGCAGCCACTGCTAAACATTTCGCTGTGAGCAGCGGCCCCGAAGCAACCCGACATTCTTTTGACGTAACCGTAAGCCGGAAGGATCTTTTTGAAACCTATTTACCAGCTTTTGAAGCCCTGGTAAAAAAAGCAAAAGTAGAGGGTGTCATGTGCGCGTATAACCGTTACAGTGGTACTCCCTGTTGTGCCAATGCAAATTTATTGCGTGATATCCTGCGCGACCAATGGGGATTCAAAGGTCATGTGGTAACCGATTGCTGGGCCATTTCTGATATGGTGGGCTTTCATAAAACCTATGCCAATAACGAAGATGCTGTACTGGCATCACTGATGGCAGGAAGTGAATTGAGTTGCGGCCCCGAGATGGGTGCTATGAAAACATTACTGCTAAAAAAACCATCCTTGATGGCAAGGGTCGACACTGCAGTATATCATTTGTTGCTTACCCGCTTCAAACTGGGCATGTTCGATCCGCCGGGAGAACAGCCTTGGTTGGGGCTCGGACTAGCAGATGTGAATACCCCGGCCAATAAAGCAATGGCCAAACAAGTTGCACTGGAAAGTATGGTGCTGTTAAAAAATGCCAATCATATTTTACCCTTGAAAAAGAATGCAGGTACACTGGCCATCATCGGCCCTTATGCTAACAATACCGATATGCTATTGGGCAATTACAACGGCACTCCTGCTGCTCCGGTTAGTTTTTTAGCAGGCATCCGCTCAAAGCTTGGCAAATCCACTTCCGTTCTTTTTGCCAGTGGTTGCAAAACACCTGAATCCAAATACAAAGATGCAAATGAACAAAAAGACAGTCTGCAAAAAGCCCTCTCCATCGCCTCAAAGGCAGATCTGGTAATAGTTGTGGCGGGCATTTCAGCGAAACTGGAAGGAGAAGATGGGGATGTAGTAACCGGTATTGAGGGCTTCAATAAAGGAGATCGCACCACACTCGACCTTCCAAAAGATCAGCAGGAAATGTTGAAAGCATTGGCCCATACCGGAAAAAAGATCATATTGGTACTCACAGGAGGCAGTGCAGTTTCGATCAACTGGGAAAAAGAAAATTGCCAGGCCATCATTGATGCTTGGTATCCTGGTGAAGAAGGAGGAAATGCATTGGCCGATATTTTATTCGGTGATTATAACCCCGCTGGCAGATTACCGGTAAGCTTTTATACATCGGCAAATGACCTGCCAGCCTTCGATAATTATGACATGAAGAACCGAACATACCGGTATGCTGAAAAAACACCACTGTTTCCTTTTGGGTTCGGACTGAGTTATACCAATTTCCGATACGACAGCATGTCGATTTCATCACAGATCATAAACCGCGAAGCCGTTTACCAGGTAAGGGTAACGATAACGAATACCGGCCAATACGATGGCGATGAAGTTGCTCAGTTATACCTGAAAAAATTGAACGACAGCACGCATATGTTCCCCCTTATAGCATTGAAAGATTTCAACCGGGTATTCATCAAGAAAAACAGCAGCACTACCATTAGCTTGCTGTTGCCCTATGAGCAATTGCAATATTTCAGTGAGGAATCCAATACAATGAAATATGCTCCGGGCGAATACGAAATCATGGTGGGTAGTTCCTCTAGCCAGATCAAATTATCATCTGTAATCAAACTTTAATTCGTCCATGATATAAGTCAGTTCCCCTTTTGACTTTGGTCATATTTTCACTGCAGCATTCGGCTGAATTTTGAAACACTACTAAGGATAGCCTAAAACTCTTCCGAGGCATACCTGCAGATTAAAATTTAAACGTAAACGAATGAAAATAGAACAGTTGTACACGAATTGTTTAGCTGAAGCGGCGTATTATATTGAAAGCAACGGCGAAGTTGCCATCATTGACCCATTGCGTGAAACCGAACCCTATATGGCCATGGCCAGAAAGCGGGGTGGAAAGATCAAATACATACTGGAAACTCATTTTCATGCGGATTTTGTAAGTGGCCATGTGGATCTGGCGAAGAAAACAGGTGCTAAGATCATTTTCGGGCCCACCGCAAAACCTTCTTATAAAGCGCATATTGCCCGGGATGGTGAATTATTAAAACTCGGCAAGATCTATTTTAAAGTATTGCATACACCAGGCCATACCCTGGAATCAAGTTGTTTTTTACTGATTGATGAAAAAGGTAAGAACCATTCCGTTTTTACCGGCGACACTTTATTCATCGGTGATGTAGGCCGGCCCGACCTGGTTCAAAAACTTAATGCCGATATTACCCCACAATTGCTGGCAGGTTATTTATTCGATTCTTTGCGGGAAAAGATCATGCCCCTGGGCAATGAAGTGATCATTTACCCCGGACATGGTGCTGGCAGTGCCTGTGGCAAGAATATGAGCAAAGAAACGATGGATACATTAGGCCATCAAAAACAATTCAATTATGCATTGCGAGCCGATATGACCCGCGATAATTTTATAGAGGAAGTTACTACCGGACTCACCGAGCCTCCACAGTATTTCCCTTTGAATGTATTGAGAAATGTGAAAGGTTCCCGCGAAAGCATCGACAATATCATCAGAAGAGGAAGCAAATCACTCACACTGAAAGAATTTAAATCCATTTGGGAACACCAGGATGCAGTGGTGTTGGATACAAGAAGTAAGGAAGCTTTTGTTCATGCCCATATTCCCGGAACCATGTTCATTGGGGTAGATGAAAGTTTTGCTCCCTGGGTAGGAACACTGATCCCTGATCTGAAACAACCGATACTTTTCATTGCTGATGAAGGACGAGAAGAAGAAGTGGTTACCCGTTTGGCAAGAGTTGGATTTGATAACGCGAAGGGTTACCTGCAAGGTGGTATTGATACCTGGAAAGATGCCATTCATGAAACCGGATTAATTGAAGAATGCCTGCCTGAAAAATTTGCCCGGCATTATGCGGAAGAAAGACATGGCATGAACCTGGTGGATGTACGCCGGAGAAGTGAATATGAATCAGGACATATCATCGGTGCAGAGAATTTCCCGCTGGATCATTTACAAAAAGAACTTCGTCAGATGGATAAGTTCAAAAAATACTATGTGCATTGTGCCGCCGGATACCGTTCAGTGATCGCTGCATCTATTTTAAAGTCGGCCGGATTTCATGATATAATTAATATCCCCGGAGGGTATAAATCACTTAGCCAAACCGGACTTGAAAAAACAAAGTACACGGCGCCTACCAGCATGCTTTGATCTTAACTACATTTGATCACGATCGCATATTTACCCGCATTTTTTATCGGGGATGAATGGATCATGATCTGATTGCCCTGCTTTTTAAAAGCCAGTCTGGTTTTCGTTCCCAGAATTTCAGCCTTGCTAAAATTTTTCAGCGCTGGCTGATAAATCTCCAAAGCAATTGGCTCAGCTGGATCCTGCATCAAAAAAATATAAGCCGAATTACCGCTATTGGAAATGGTCATGAGTGTGGCGGGATGCACCTGATCCATCAAAGGTTTAGTGTTGTAGATAGATTCTCCATTGATGTTCATCCAATCCCCTATCTCCTGCAGTCTGGCATAGGCTGTATCATCCCACCTGCCCTGTGCATCCGGACCAATATTCAATAACAGGTTTCCACCCCGGGCCACAATTTTGATCAATGTTTGAATTAAGGAGGCCGTTGTTTTGTAAGTATCTCCGGGCACATGGCTCCAACTGCCTGCCATGGTCATACAGGTTTCCCAGGGATAAGACAATAAATGATCGGGTATCTGTTGTTCGGGGGTGGTATAATTTTCATAAACACCTCCCACACTGCGATCAACAATGAGTAATCCGGGTTGATAACGCCTAGCCATACCCGCAATTTTTGCCATATCAATATCCTGTTCAAACTTAATGCCACGCTCCCATTCAACACTGGTATCGATGCTGTTCGCCGGGCGTACCCATCCTCCATCGAGCCATAGGATATCCATCTTCCCATACCCGCTCATTAATTCCTCAATCTGGTTGTAGGTAAATTGTTTAAACGCCTCCCAGCGTTGCGGATATTTTTTGGGGTCATAATTCGTGTTCCGGTCCTTGGGTGGAAAATAAGGCCACCAGTAGTTTTCATTATGCCAATCTGGTTTCGAGAAATATGCTCCCGTAGCCAACCCTTCTTTTCGGAATGCATTAAAAATTTCGGCGGCTATATTCGCACGCGGATGGGAAGAGAAGGGCGTGTTGGGACTGCTAATTTTATAATCCGTTTGCCGGGTATCAAACATACAAAAACCATCATGATGCTTGGTGGTAAAGATCACATATTTCATTCCCGCATGCTTAGCCGCTGCTGCCCACCTGGCCGGATCAAACTGTACCGGGTTGAAACTATGTTGAAGGGCCTCATAGTTTTTTTTATACGCCTCGTATGTTTTTCCATGTATGCTGTCGCGTTGTGTCCAACCTTCATCTTCCGGACAAATGCTCCAGCTTTCCACCACACCCCACTGGCTATAAGTTCCCCAATGCATGAGCAATCCAAATTTCCAGTCTTGCCAACCAGCAAGTTTATTGATCACCAAACTATCCGTGGGCGGGGTATAATGATTTTGTTGCCCAAGGGCAATAGAAGCATTGAATAAACAGCAAAAAAGGAACAAACTGCGCATGAATACTTATTTTGGTTTGCTGATATCATAATGCACATAGCCTTTGTTGGCATAGGCCGACAAAGCGGTTTGTGCCGTCAATGATATCTTCACATTCTTATGGAGTTGATCCTTGGGTACGTCAAAAAATGCCATTGCCTGACCGCAGGCTATGAATTTGAAATCGTATCGCATGAAACTATCGATCAAATGTGTGTTAGGATTATCGCCTTTTTTAAATTTTTCACGGAAGGCCGCATCGTTCATGATAGAGAAAAGTGAAGGTCCATGGGTAAGCACCACTGCATGAATATGGGAAATAGGAATACCCGAAGCTATATGCAGGTTTACGATGCGGGCGATCTCCACCAATCCTTCATTCAATTCTTTATAAGTAGTATCCTTCGAACCCATGGTAAATTCAAACAACAGGTTGTATTGATCCTTTGGGTTAGGTATCTCCGTAACTCCTTGTACCGGTATAACGCCCGACCATAAGCCTTCTTTGAACAACGGATAAATAGCGACCTTGGCCAGTTCAGCCATTTTAATACTGTCTTCTTGTGCTGCTTTGATACTGTCTTGCTGTGCTTTTGTGGCTTTCTCCTGCTGGGCAAAACCAGTTTGAAAAATAAACAACAACAAAATTGAAAAAAGTAATCTCGATTTCATAAATAATTTTTTAGTGAGGGGAATTAGTCTGGCAACCAAGATATAACTTAAATCATGAATATCATAGCCGGCATAAAATAAATCGGGAGAAAATAATTATGGTTCGTCGGTTTGATAATAAGAACATTCAGTCAATCAGAGGTCCTTCACATATTGGGTTTGATGCTCCCCTCCCATTTTTTTGAACCCCATGGTTTTCAGAAAGAATTCATGATGTTTATTGCTTACCTGTTCGTAGCGTAAATGGCGCAGGCCCTTCGACAGGAGGTATTTCTTTTCACGCATAAAGATGAATTTGCCCACTTTAAAATCGCGGTAACGCGGTACGGTATAATTGATTTTGATCACGGCTGTTCCATCGGGGGCAGGCGTAGCAATGAAAATATTAGCGATCACCAGGTCGCGTAATACCATAAAGCAAATATTACCTTCCGCTACTTCATGCACATAATCGGGGAAATAATTATGAATATCTTGTTTATAGAATTCCAGGAATTTATGTACCAGGGGTTCGGAACCATTGATCTCGATCAGATCAAAATCCTCTGTTCTGCGATAGATTTTTATTAGGTAATACAAGTTGATCACCAATAAAATTACATTGGTAAGGATAATGGGAAAGGCATGGATCATTAACCCGTAAATGATGAATGATAAACACCCAAAACTGTTTAGCCACCTGAATTTCAGGTCATTGTTTACCAACAAAGAAATGGCCAGCAAAATGGAAGCCAGATAGCCTATCCCTAAAATGATCAATCCGCTCATGCACGCAGTTTTTTAAGAAAGTGAAATTAATTGTTTTTTTACAGGCTTCCGCTTATTTGTTCTTTAAAAGAATCTATGAAAGCCGGGAAGGTTACTGAAGAAAATAAATAACTTCACAAAAAATAATAGATGAGTATACATATCAGTGCAAAACCCGGTGAGATCGCACCCGTGGTATTGATGCCCGGCGACCCGCTCAGGGCCAAGTATATTGCTGAAAATATGCTGGATAATTTTATCCTGGTAAGCAGTACCAGAAATATATTATTCTATACAGGAAATTATAAGGGGATACCGGTAACGGTTGGAGCCAGTGGCATGGGTTGTCCGTCAATCGGTATTTATTCTTTCGAATTATACCAAGATTATGGAGTCGATGCCATTATTCGTATTGGCACAGCCGGGGCATATAGTACCCAGCTTAATCTGTACGATCTGATCAATGTAGCATCGGCCTATAGTGAATCCAGTTATGCCAGTGCTGCTTTTGGCTTTTCGGAAAATTGTATGACTCCTCAGGGAAAGGCTTTTGATATCATTAATGATACCGCCCTTGCATCTGATCGGGTGCTGGTAAAAGCGCATATTCACTCTAGTGATGTATTTTATCGGAAGGATCACAATACACCGGCCATTGCAGTCGAAAACAATTGTGTAGCGGTAGAAATGGAAGCTTTTGCATTATTTGCCAATGCCCGTTATCTGAATAAGATGGCGGCCTGTTTGCTCACCATCTCAGATGTGATTCCCACAAAGGCCTTTATCAGTGCCGACCAACGGGAACGATCACTAGCACCAATGATTGACCTAGCGCTGGATTCAGTGGTAAGCATTCATCAAAAAATCGCCTTCTAAGAAGTTAATTAGTTTTTGGAAATCATGCTATTGGCATTCAATAAAGCTGCTGTAGCCATGATTTTTTTGGCGAGTGGAACTTTGATCGAAGGATCATTAAAATAATTGCTTGCGTCAGGATGATCTTTTAAAAACGTATTCATCATTTCTTTCGTGTAAGCATATATTGGGCCATCATCGCCCGACTGTATATAATATTCATCGATCATTCTTGCTCCTACATTCAATTTTTTAGTATAAATATTCAGGTGACCTCTTGCTATCCGGTTGGCAAAGCCTGGTAATGCATCAAATGCAATATAGGATTTACGTCCACTGGCAAATAGCTCCTGAGACACGGCATATTGATCATTGCTTTGGTAAGCGATGATCTCGGTGGGATAAATTTTCTGTAGTTTATCAGCCAGCAAATGAGGAGCCATTAATACTCCAGTAACCATTTGCAAACTGGTAAAATAATGCTTGCTTCCATCTTTTAAAATGATGAAACAGCTTTGTTCTGTTTGACTGGAAATTTTGGTTTCAAGATGATGGTTGATCACCGTATCCTGGCTTACGGCACAGGAGTAAAGCATTGGTACAATGCTTAATAGCATCAATATCAGGGTATTGGGCTTTTTCATAAAACTGGTATTGGGTTACTATAATAACGGATATCTATATATTTTATTGTATATATATTTTGCGGGTTTTACTAATATATAAGAATATATGGCACGGAATATTCCATATTAGAAGTATTTTATTGATGATGTAATAACTTTATGCAACAAGCCAACTTAGCTCAGTTGGTAGAGCATTTCATTCGTAATGAAAGGGTCGTCGGTTCGATTCCGATAGTTGGCTCT
>Ga0194037_1000151_pt1 | contig 51725 bp, 45 predicted proteins | sample JunL306m_MetaG_FD_148653 | JGI IMG/M metagenome (GOLD analysis project Ga0194037, IMG submission 148653) | Anoxic zone freshwater microbial communities from boreal shield lake in IISD Experimental Lakes Area, Ontario, Canada - Jun2016-L304-6m | ecosystem: Environmental > Aquatic > Freshwater >... | reverse complement strand
CCAGGTCGAGGGGTGATCATGCATTCTGACCGGGGCAGCCAATATGCAAGTAAAACCTTTAGGAAGAAGCTTGATAAATATGGACTGATCCAGAGTATGAGTGGTAAAGGAAACTGCTATGACAACGCTGTCACAGAAACCTTTTTCAAAACCCTGAAAACCGAATTGGTTTATGATGAGCACTATAGTACGCGAGAAGAGGCCCGACAGAGCATTTTCGAATACATTGAAGTATTTTACAACCGTCAACGGAAGCATTCATTCTTAGGATATAAATCACCCGTTGATTTTTTACTTAATAAACAACAACCCGTGAGTATGGCTTCTTAAAGTGTCCATTTTTTTGTTGCAACTCCAGAAATAGCGGAATGATCACTCGCCTGCTGTTCCTTCAGGCGTGCTTCGGCAAGAGACCGTAACTCTGATGGAGAAAGTGGGCTGTTGTTGTCTGGCTTTTTTGCCATGGGGAGCAAATGCTTGTTAAAGACAAGAAATGAATTACCAGCTTACAGGTGATGTCGATTGTCTACATAATTGGACTGTGTTATTCGCATTTAAAATACGAATAATCTACCGAATAGTAATACATACCACCTGTCCCAGTGAGAGCCAACAGCTATGGATTTGGGGTATGAACAACAAATGGCACAACCAACCTTAGCATTCGCTGGTGTTTGCTGCGCCAATGCACGGACTGCCACTCAGCTATATCGACCATGTATATCCTGTTGAATTTCTTAAACTAAAACAAACATAGCTGGAAGCGTGGAATAATTGTCGGGCTTATCCTTACAATAATTAAAGTTTTTGCTCATCTGGTGCGCTTTAGTGCTCCTCAACCGGTAACTGAATCGTTAACCTGGAACTGTGATTTCTGCACCTCCTTGTTCTTTGGTTTTATTGAGGAGATACCTTACAGAGGTTTTATAATGCAGAAGTTTGAGGCGCGTTATGGTTTCTGGTTCTCCAATCTTTTTTCTTCACTTCTTTTTCTATGCATACATCTCCCTGACTGGATTGCATTTCACCTTCTCAGTGTAAATTTGGTGATTTCAATATTTATCTTTGGTACTGCGATGTCTATTGTGTTCATTTATTGATAATTTATACTTTATACTTTTTTCGACTGAACTATATGCATTTCAACTGATATTGCTATCTGAATCAGTGCATTTATGGCATTAACTGAAATAACCATAAAAATATCTCTTCAAGTCGATGACGAAAAAAAAAATGCGCCGTATATTATTATTTAATAATAAATTATAAGGAATTATTTTTGCAGCAACCAGACACTTGTGATTTAATGTATGTTATTTTCTGGAAAAACTGATTCTGTATGAAAACGGATATAAATCTGGAAACAAACCATGAATCGCCATCTTTCAAAAATAGCGTTTGCATTGGCAGTCGTTATCATTCTGGGAACAGGAACCTTTATTTTCTTCAGTTTAAGCACACTCATCGAGAGCAACCGGAAAGTCAGCCATACCCTGAAAACGATCAACAGCCTTGAACATCTTCTGACGCACCTTACGGAGCTTGAAACAACCGAGCGAGGGTACGTCATTACAGGAGATGAGCGCTATCTCGAACCTTATTTTTTTGAGCTTTCACCTGACGGCATACAGCAGCAGCTCTTCGACCTTCGTCAATTGAGTGCAGGCGATCCTGTACTGCAAAGCTCCCTTGCTTCGCTTGTTCCGCTTGTTTCAAAAAAAATCCTCCTTATGGAACAAGTCATTAATCTGAGAGTTGCCAAAGGGTTTGATGTCGCTAAGGCCTCGATAACGAGCAATATAGAAAATGACATGATGAAAACGAGCCTCAGCCTGATCAACACAATGAAACAGCGCCAGACAAGGATTCTTCAGCAAGCCTCCACTGACGCTTCTGCAAGCCTGCACTACTCGATAGTCTCAATAGCCGCAGGGGGAGGAGTGGGCAGCTTTCTGCTGCTGCTTTCGCTGATCCTGCTCAATCGTGAATTCACTGCAAGAAGGCAGGCTGCAGAGGCATTGCAGCAACTCAACAGCGAACTCGATCATCGTGTTGAAGAGCGCACATCAGCGTTGCGCGATTATACAGAAAAACTGCGATTGAGTGAAGAACATTTCCGCCTGCTGGTGGACGCTACAAAAGAGTACGCGATGTTCATGCTTGACCCGCAGGGCGAAGTGCTCATCAGGAATAAAAGTGCTGAGCCGTTGAAAGGCCTTGCAAATCGCGCTCTTCTCTCAGAGCGGATAAACTTATTCATTGGCCTGTGTCGACGGAACAAAACGATGGCGGCGCTGATGATATTTGATGTTGTTACAAGCAAATCGGGGTACGAAGGGCAAGGCGAAGGAATAGCTGAAGAGCTGCTGCTGCAGGTAGCAGTACGTACTCTTGGAGTTCTGCAAAGAAGCACCGATACGCTGGCTCGTCTTGGTGCTGATCAGTTTGTTGTGCTGGTGTCACCGATTGTTGAAACAGCAAATGCTGTTATGATTGCAGAGAAAATCCTGAAAGCCATACAAGAGCCTTTCGAGATTGAGGGTCATAGTATCACTACCCTATGCAGTATCGGTATCGCTGTGTTTCCTGATCATGGTGAGAATGAACAGACTCTTATGGAGAATGCTGATGCAGCGATGCATGCATCGAAGAGTCGAGGGGGAAATATCGTTACGCTCTACACAGACCCGGCTGTTTAACTTCAGCTTATTGTGAGTGCAATGGATTTGAAAATGCCGATTATTCATGAAAAAGCTTCTGTTATCCGTTATTTCAGTTCTTCTTTTCTTTACCTCGCTAAGGGCTGAGATTCAATCCAATCCCATAGAAAATCCTCGTGTAACTGCAGAACAGGAGAGTGTTCAGGCTCAATCCAATTTCGGGGTAATGAGGAGTGAGAATGTTCTGGAAAAAAATAATGATGTCGAATCTTTTAAAAAGTTTCAGCTTATGGCTGCGGCCGGAATTGCCCTTGGTCAGAACAATCTTGGCGAAGCTTATGCAAATGGCAAGGGAGTTGCCAAAAACAATCAAGAGGCCGTTACTTGGTATCGTCTGGCTGCCCAGCATGGATTTGCAAAGGCTCAATACAATCTGGGCATCATGTACGAGCGAGGCTTGGGAGTTCCGCAAAACTTAAGTCTGGCAGTGCAATGGTACCGGCTTGCAGCAGCCCAGACTGATATTACAATTCGCCCGATTTATGCAATTATTTCTCCTGTCGGTGACGAAATCACTTCGATTACCGGGGATATTGTAAAGGACTATCTTCGGTCGGCGACAAAGGGTATTGCCGTTGCACAGAACAATCTCGGAGCGATGTATGAGATGGGTGATGGAGTTCCAAAAAATTATACGGAGGCCGTTCACTGGTATCGTCTGGCTGCCGCACAGCACATGGCAATAGCAGAGTATAACCTTGGTTCCATGTATGAACGTGGTCTTGGTGTTCCACAAAATTATACGACAGCGGTTCAGTGGTACCGTCTTGCAGCAGGACAGAATCTTCCAATTGCCCAGTACAGCCTCGGATGGATGTACTCGATGGGTCAGGGTGTAACAAAAAGCGATGTGCAAGCCCTGAAATTGTACAGTTCAGCTGCCCAGCACGGGCTTGTAAGGGCTCAGTTCAATTTAGGTGTGTTGTATCAGAATGGCAGGGGGGTTCAACGTAACATTGCCACAGCAGCAAAATGGTATCGGCTGGCCGCCGAACATGGACGTATGAAGCCTTACAATGATTTCAATGTCGGATACTACAACAATCCTACATTAGCTTTTGACCAAAACGACAAGGAGGTACTAAAGCTGTATTATGATGCAACAGTCAAAGCTCTTCCACAAGCTCAATTCAGCATCGCTGAACTCTTATATCAGGGCACAAAGGTTAAACAGGACTTTGCCATGGCAGCAAAGTTCTATCACAAGGCAGCTGACAGTGGGTTATCAATGGCCCAGTCCAATCTTGGATTGATGTACTACAAAGGCGAAGGAGTAAAGCAAAATTATACTGAAGCTCTGAAATGGTTTCGCCTGTCTGCAGATCAGGGATCAGCCGTTGGTCATCACAATCTTGGATGCATGTACTATCAAGGCCAGGGAGTTGCACAAAGCTATACAGATGCAGTTCAGCACTATCGAATAGCTGCCGAAAAAGGCCTGTCACAGGCTCAGTTTAACCTTGCCAATGCCTGTTATAAAGGAGAGGGAGTTGCCAAAAACCCTACTGAAGCAGCGAAATGGTACCGTATGGCAGCCGATCAAGGGCTCGCCAAAGCCAGGGAAGCACTGAATCGCCTGAAACCATGATCCACAGCGTGCCCTATCAAGCTCCCTTGAGTGTTATATAATCGGCGATCACCCCTAAGGCTTCCTGCAAGATGATATCCTTGCTGCTATCATCAGGGTGACTCCATTTTTTATCAATTTCTTTTAGAGCATCCATTTCTGAACGATAGAGTGACTCCTGAAGGGTTACACCCGTTCGACTCCGAATCTGATCAAGAGTATTGAGATCACCCAGATACTGTTGATACAAGATGTCTTTTAATGAGCGTTGCTGAAAGTTGGAACGGAGCACATTGATTTTTTTGACGTTCGCCTCATTGCTTTTTTCATACAATGCAGGCGAAATGGAGCTCCAGGGCAAACTGTTACTGTAGAGTTCTTCTCCTACACGCTCAGCGTTAATCATGGATGGAATAATAATATCAGGCTCAATACCTTTATTCTGGATACTCTTTCCTGATAAGCGGAAACACTTTGCAATAGTAAATTTAATCGATCCATGTTCTGTCAACTTTTCGGTTACAGGAATGGTAATGATATTTTGAATAGTGCCTTTGCCATAGGTTCTTTCCCCGATGATCAAGCCGCGTCCGTAATCCTGAATTGCCGCAGCAAATATTTCCGAGGCTGATGCTGTATAACGGTTAACAAGCACTGCAAGAGGACCTGAATATATTTGTCTGGTATTTTCATCGCTGTTAAAAATTGCGAAACTTACTTCGGCATTGCTCATCTGTCCATAGGGGCCGCTGGAAATAAAAAGTCCGGCAAGTTTAAGAGCTTCTTCAAGGGCGCCGCCACCGTTATTGCGAAGATCAAGAACAATACCATCCACTCCATCCCTCTTTAATTCGTTTACAATCACTGCCACATCGCGGCTCATACTGAGCACCTTGCCAACCTTCTTTTCCTGAGCTTCAAAATCAAGGTAAAATGACGGGATGATAATCATGCCTATTTTTTTACCATTTTGCTTAACAACGCGTTTTGATACAGCTTTCCCTAAAAGATCAACTTTTTCCCGTTCGAGTTCCACAATTTTTGCTGCCCTTCGATCCACCGAGTTTGATGGCAAAATTTTTAAATGTACCTTGGTGCCTTTTTTGCCTCGAATGAGCTCAGCAATATCAACAAGCTTCCTGCCGAATACATCCTCAATCCGTCCATGTAAACCCTGGCCAATGCCGATAATTTTATCTCCTTTTTTCAACACTTTACTTTTATATGCCGATCCACCCGGAATAATCTCGGTAACCACAACAAAATCGCCGTCGGTGTCGAGCATAACACCGATTCCTTCGACAGAGTGACGCATTGAAATCTGAAATTCTTCAGACTGCATTTTAGTGAAATAACTTGTATGCGGGTCAAAAGAAGAAGCTATTGCTTCCAGATATGCATGAAAAGCATCTTCAGAACTTTTCGCACGTAGAATTCCTTCTCGATCAGTCAAACTTTTATAAAGACCAACGCGAAGCTTCTTGTCGTTTTTTTCTGCATACGACATACTGAGCCATCGATATTTCAACTCTTTTAACCAAAGCTGGGACCGTTGGGTGTGGCTGGAAGGCCATGGTTCTTTTTTTCGATCAAGGACAATAATTTCCGGCTGTGAGAAATCAAAATGAGCCACGGCAATAGCATCATGCATAAAATTGATTTTCTCAAGTGATCGATTAAGAAACAGGTTATAGATGGCAAGCCCGGCATTTACCTTACCGGCAAGGCTTTCATCAATAATCCGATTCCCATACACATTTTTCAGGCTGTCAACTTCAGCGGTCAAAAAAAGGCTTTTACTGCCATCAAGATTATTAAGAAAACGATCCATTATTGCAAGGGAAAGAGAGTCCTTTGCTGCTATCTTGTTCAAGTGATTGAGCATTAAATATTGGGTCACATACTTGCAGGTGTTCTGCTCTGTAACTGTAGGCTGGAGAGCTAGGACGCCCTGAAGGGCTTTATTTGTTTGAGAATAAAGTGCAAAGAGAGGTGTCAGTCCTCCCAGGAGAAAAACGACTATTGAAAAGAGTCTTTTTAGCATGTACTGCTATCGTTACGTTCTTAACCTGAATAATTCAGTGCGACGTGAAATCGCGTATGGGAATTGCCTGGTAGAACGGACCCGCTGTTCAGTCAGCGGAACCCACCGACACATGCAAGATAAGCAATTGCTTTGTGTGGAGAAGTCGGAAAAGTACCCACAGGAAACTGTAGGCCAACCCCTGAGGGGAGGTTGAATCTGCCAGTAATAGGCGGAGAGGGGCGAGCCAAAGTTAATGACAGGCTCGAACAAAAAGGTAAGCGAGGGAGTTCCCTTGAATTTGGACTTACACTGACGATAAACCCCGCCGTCGAAAAGACAGAACCTAACTCATTCGGATATTCGTTACGCGGAACACGAAATTGTGGGTACAAGATCGGCGAGAAAGCGAATGCCATCCTGTAATCGGATGGATTAAACTCATCAATTAACTTTGGACACGAAATACCTGTGATACGGCATATTGCATACCGTAAATGCGGTAAAGGATATTTATCAGGGGAAAAAATTAGAACGCGTGTTGAGATGTCCATAACTTTCAACAGGATATCACACAAACAGTTGATATTCCTGACGCTGATTTGTGTTGCCGACCGACAAAGGGATTAGGAGGTATTTGATACAGTCACCAGGAAAAAACCGACCGAAAAAACAGTAAATATTTTTAGAATATAGACTTATATGGATTTTCCACCCTTTCTTATCCTTCAACCCGTATTGTATAATATTTGTAATATATTGATAGAATTATTTCATCTGCGACATTCCCTTTAGGGTGTCCAATTCGTCCAGTTTTATGCTCGAAAATAGAGGAAATTCTATCCCTAAGCCCTCATGAATAAAGGGTCTGTAAAAAATAAAGACCACTATGAAAGCAGTGTGTAATTTTGTCTTAAAGAATGGTGTATTTTATGGTATAAATTGATTATTCATGCCTCTTTCAGATTTCCTTTAAGCTTTTTGAAAACCAACTGAATTACTCTACTTACTTCTTTGCTTTGTTGCTCAATAAAGGGAATATTCGAAAAGCATATCTTACCTTAGGTAAGCATTCATGTCTACAAATGGAAAATCCCGGAACCGCTGAAAATAACTCTAACACGATATCCTATGTTTTCTGAAACAACAACTCGCATGACACGCAATAACGTTGCACTCCTTGGTATTGCTCTTTCTCTAACGCTCTTCAGTCCCACTCTGCATGCTGCCGATGTACATTCCTATGCTCAGGAGATACAAAGGGATGTCGCAGAGAATAAGGTTTATTTGTTAGAAAAAATTCGGCAAAAAGTTACCATCCCTTCTGAAAAGACGGTTCTGGAAGCACTCCTTTCCGAAGACGGACCAAAGGCAATTACGCTCTACAAAAAACAGTTGAAGGAATATCCGGATCCAGCAGTCGACAAAATCAGCACATCACGATTAGCTGCCTACACGTTGGCATTGGAAGGCAATTCTGTACCCATGTCGAAGCGCTCAATCCAGCAACAATCAGCCAAACCGCAACCGCCAGCGGTGATCGAAGAGCCTGTTAAGGAACCTGAACAGCATTCGTACAAGCCTGAAGCGAAAACATCAACCGCTTTAATTCAAAAAGAAGACTCGACGAAACAGTCCTCCACAGCACATATAAATACCTTTAACCCTTCTGAGGAAACACCCGGACTTAAAAAGGTTGTTACCACACCCAAAAGCTCTACACTGCAGTTTGGTAGTTTCTCAACCCGCCAGAATGCAGAAACTCTTGCTGACAAAATCGCTCAATATGCACCGGTTGAAATCGTCCAAAAAGGGCAGATTTATAGAGTACAGCTGAAACAACACTTCTCATCAAAAGAGGAAGCCGCAGCTGCAGCAAAAAAACTGCCGGTGAAGGCAATTGTAATTCCATCAGTATAACCGCAGGAAAAGTTGAATCCAAGACAGAAGACCCTGATGAAACGAGAGACAAAAATCATCGGACAATGCACACTTATCTCGCAGCTCAAGCAACTGGCTCTTCAGGTTGCTGAAACCGATATTACAGTATTGATTATTGGAGAAACTGGAGCAGGCAAAGAAGTGCTGGCACGTTTTATCCATGCCAACAGCTTGCGTGCCGATAAAAGTTTTATCCCCGTTAATTGCGGTGCAATTCCTGCAGGTATTCTTGAATCTGAACTTTTCGGTCATGAAAAGGGAGCATTTACCGGAGCAGTTCAAAGCAGAAAAGGATACTTTGAAAGTGCCGACAGAGGCACGATTTTTCTTGATGAAATCGGAGAAATGCCTCTGGAGACCCAGGTGAAGTTTCTTCGAGTTATTGAAACCGGAGAATTTCAAAGAGTAGGCTCATCTGAAACTATTTATTCAGACGCTCGTATTATTGCGGCAACAAATAAAAACATGTATCAGGCCGTAGCTGAAAAAAACTTCAGAGAAGACCTTTTCTACCGTTTACGCAGTGTTGAACTTCAGATCCCGCCTCTCAGAGAAAGAGGCAAAGACATCCTCCTGCTTGCCGAAGATTTTATTCATGAGTTTGAACGCAAGCACAAAATCATCTTCGAAGGCTTCAGCCCCGACGCGGCAGAAATGCTGATGCGCTATCCCTGGCCGGGAAACGTCCGGGAACTCAGAAATCTTACCGAATCCCTTCTTGTGCTTGAAAAAGGCAAATACATTACACCGGAAATCCTTGAAAAACATCTGGTTCAGAGAAACAGGTATAAAAGTCTCGTCCATGATCCTTCCAAATCAGAAAAAAACGAACTTCAGATTATCTACAGCAGTATTATCCAGCTTCGCCAGGAAATAAGTGAAATCCGACAACTTCTTCAGCATGTTATTCAAACCAGACCTCCGCAACCGCTTCTGCTGCCCGACATCTCAGCAACCGTTCCGTCGAGCAGTCCGAGCCTTGAAGTGTCTTCTGGAGAAAACATTCATAACCATGAACCCGCATTACTGCATTCATTGGACGACATAGAAAAACAATCGATTGCGGATGCGCTGGAAGTATGCCATAGAAACAAACGACAAACAGCCAAGGCTCTTGGTATTACAGAACGAACCCTTTACAGAAAAATCAAGGCTTACGGATTGTAATACTACCCTTTCTGCCTTTTGATAAAAGCAAAAAGAAATAACCCTGCGGCAAATGCCAACGCAGCTTTCGGAAGCAGATCAGGATTGCGGGTATAAAAGGTCATCTCCTTTTCAATAGGCACTTCGGCTGTCAATGTCTGCTCCTGCCACCAGGGAATTTCATTAATTATCTGGCCATACTTATTGATGATAACAGTCAGTCCCGTATTAGCACAACGAGCCATCGCCCTCCGATTTTCAATACATCGAATTCTGCCAATGGCTAAATGCTGGTAAGGCCCGTACGAAGTTGCATACCACCCGTCATTGGTCACAAGAGTAAGAACCTGCGCACCTTTACGCACAAACTCTGTAACAAGACTTGGGAAAATGGATTCATAGCAGATAATGTTGGCAATGTTCACTTTTCCATACCTTGCTGACTGAAGCTCCATTATGGTAGTATCACGACCTTTTCCCCAGCCATTTATACCGGAGAGGGAAAACGTTAAATGACCTAACCAGGGAAAATAATCTACATAAGGAACCCTCTCTGCAAATGGAACAAGGCGCATCTTTCTATAGATCTGAGGTCTACCATTACCGGGAACCAGCAGCATCGATGCATTATAGGTTTCGAAAGAACGGTTAATTGACTCATCGTTTTTTCCTGGATGTTCAGCATCTGGGGTACCCCCGACAGGATAGTAAATGATATCTGAAAAGCCGGTCAAGAGTGCTGTATTCCACCCTCGGAGGGATAAGCGCAACTGTTGCAGATCATCAGCATAGGTACTGTCAAGAATATAGAATGGAATAGCAGTTTCAGGCCACATTACAAGATCAGGCCGATTTTCACGAACAGCCCTGTTCGTCATCCGATAATATCGCTCCATAATATCAGCCCCGTTATTTCTCAGCCATTTTTCATGGGGATTAATATTCGGCTGAACAAGAGTTACGCGAAGCCGATAATCCTCTGCTGCCATAAGACCCTCTCGATGAAATACCCCCGCAGCATAAAGGAGCGGTGCAACAATCATAAGCGCCATAACAGCAACAGCACGAAAAGCATCTTTCCTGCTGCCTGTCAACGCCAGAACCGCAAGCACATTAAACCATACAAGCCAGAAACTTACCCCCCAGACACCGGTAAGGTCAGCATACTGAATCATGAGATTCAAGTTTGACTGAGAATTTCCGAGAGTAAGCCATCCAAGCGAAAGGTCCTGCTGCATATAAGCCCATTCCCACGCAACCCACAAAAAAGGAAGAGAAAAAAGTGCAAAATGGTATCCTGCAATTTTTTTTATAGCGTAAAAGCCAAACAAGGGCACTGTCAGAAAAAAAGCCTGTGCAATAATGGTTAAAATTCCTCCCGGCAAAGTCGCCAGACTGACCCACCAGAGGCTGATCACACAAAAGATGAGCATTGTTATATAGACTCGGCGAAACAGATCCCCTGCTTTCTCCACTGAACGAAGAGAGAGAAGCAGTGGCACAAGAGCGACCCAGGCAAGTAATTCAAGACGGATAAAAGGATAGGTAGGAAACGACACTCCGAGAAGAACTCCACTCAAAACGGAGGCAGTGTATCGAGAATGACCAAACTGGGTCAAGGTCTTAGTGAATGAGGCTATCAAACGATCAAAAAAGTTAAAGACTGATAAAAACAGAAATAACAAAATCTAGTAAAATCGTAAACCGCTGAAAGTATAAGATATTTCAGAGAAACAGATAATTGAGTTCAAACATATTTTACTTTATTTATTGATTTTTATTCTTTAAATTTATTCTAATCTGTTATTTAACAGGAATAATCTCCAAGAACTTTCCTGAAAAAATTTCCAATCTCAACGCCATCAGAAAAAGGAGAACTCATTATGGCTCTTTTCGGCACTAAAGACGCAACCACAGCACACTCGGATTATGAAATCATTCTTGAGGGTGGTGCGAGCTCATGGGGCAAAGTTAAATGCCGGGCCAAGGTCAACGTGCCTCCGGCACTACCCTTGCTGCCAGCTGACTGTAACATCAAAATCAATGTAAAGCCATTGGATCCTGCAAAAGGCTTTGTACGGTTTTCAGCTGTTATCGAGTCAATTGTTGACAGTACAAAAAACAAGCTGGTTGTCGAGGCTGACATTGCCAATGAAACCAAAGAAAGACGGATTTGTGTAGGCGAAGGATCAGTTACTGTTGGCGATTTCTCTCACACGTTCTCCTTTGAAGGCTCCGTTGTAAACCTCTTCTACTACCGTTCAGATGCAGTCCGCAGAAATGTCCCGAACCCGATCTACATGCAGGGACGTCAATTCCACGACATCATCATGAAAGTCCCTCTTGACAATAATGATGTTATCGACACTTGGGAAGGCACTTTAAAAGCACTGCAGACTACCGGTTCATTCAACGACTGGATTCGTGAATTCTGGTTTATTGGACCAGCATTTACAGCATTGAACGAAGGTGGCCAGAGAATTTCAAAAATTGAAGTAAACAGCATCGGCACCCAGAGTGGCGAAAAAGGGCCTGTTGGTGTTACAAGATGGCGTTTCTCACACGGCGGTTCCGGTATTGTCGACTCTATTGCACGCTGGGCAGAACTTTTCCCGGCAGACAAGCTCAACAGACCGGCATCAGTAGAAGCTGGCTTCCGTTCAGACTCACAAGGCATTGAAGTTAAGGTTGATGGCGATTTCCCAGGCGTTTCAGTTGATGCAGGCGGTGGGTTACGCAGAATTCTGAACCATCCTCTTATTCCACTGGTACACCATGGAATGGTAGGAAAATTCAACGACTTTACTGTAGATACACAGCTGAAGATCGTTCTTCCTAAAGGCTATAAAGTCCGCTATGCTGCTCCTCAGTTCCGTTCTCAGAACCTTGAGGAATATCGCTGGAGTGGTGGAGCTTATGCTCGCTGGGTCGAACATGTATGTAAAGGCGGTACAGGACAGTTTGAAGTACTGTACGCTCAATAATGTCCCCTGTTTATCGAATAAAAAGACCGGTTTTTTGCCGGTCTTTTTGTTTATCTCATCTGTGATCATATTTATCCTGCATACACTACCCGAACAAATGCAGAATATCTTCGATCTCCTCTTTTATCTCCTGCAACAGCACCATACGTCGTTCATCAACAACATTATGACGATTCTTTTCCTGCCCGATTTGTTTCTGCAACTTTAAAATTTCAGTGGTTTTATGATCACCCGCAGTGTCATTAAGCACACCCCGGACAATTTCGCTGGCCTTTCCGAGTTTGTACCCTTTCTCATGAACCAGTTCCTTGATGTTGAGTACCATAGCAATATCACGATTCGTATACCGTCTATTACCTCTTGTATCTCGGGCAGGAGCCAGTTCATTAAAAAAACTTTCCCAATACCTGAGAAGGTAAGCCGGAATACCGGCGATTTTACTGACCTCACCGATCGAGTAATAGTTTTTGGTTGAATCAAATGCCATAAAGCCTTGAAATGGGTGAAATTTTGTTTTACCTAATTCTATTATACATTATACCGTCACTTCAAAAAAATATGACGGATGAAAAATTTACTCAGCCTGAAACCTTACCTGCTCAGGTATAAGAAAAATCTTGTTGCAGGTTTTATATATATAGTTCTTACAAACCTTTTCGCTGTCATAGGCCCAAACTATATCGGAAAGGCTATAGACACCATGAACAGGCATTTCATCCTGGGCGATGTTCTCAAGGATGCCGGCCTGTATTTTCTTTATGCACTCCTGAGTGGTTTTTTTCTTTTTCTTGTACGCCAGAATATTATTGTCGCTTCACGAAATATTGAATTTGACCTGAAAAACGACTATTACAACCATCTTCAGAAGCTGTCCCGCAAGTTTTACAACTCCACCAGTACCGGCGAACTCATTTCAAGAGGCACCAACGATCTAAACGCCATCCGGGAGTTTCTCGGTCCCGGCATCATGTACTCGTTCAACACCTTCTTCAGGCTTTTTTTTGCTCTGATAGCAATGCTTGCCCTTTCCCCGAAACTGACCTTTTTTGCACTTCTGCCAGCCCCTCTCTTAAGCTATTCTGTTTATAAAATCGCCAGTTTAATGCAAAAGCGCTCCAAAAGCATTCAGGAAAGCTACGCAGCCATAACCAACCTGGTACAGGAAAACCTATCCGGTATCAGAGTTGTAAAAAGCTTTACCCGAGAAGCTTACGAAATTAAACGATTTGAACTCCTCAACAAGGAATATTACCGTAAAAACCTTTCGCTCGGAAAACTCCAAGCACTTTTTTTTGCATTTCTGACTTCTCTCACTGCATTTTCCCTTATCCCAGTTGTGTGGGTAGGAGGATTGAGCGTCATTGACAAAAGCATGACCGTCGGAGGTATTGCTCAATTCATCGTCTATGTTTCAATGCTGAGTTGGCCGATCATATCAATCGGATGGGTCACCAGCATTATCCAGCGCGCTGCATCGGCACAAATCAGATTGAATGAAATTTTGGACATCAAACCCGATATTACAGACGAAAAAGCTGGCATCTCCCCTATTGAAGAATTTCATGGATCCGTATCCTTCAGCAATGTTAGTTTTCACTACCCGGGCAACAACAATAATCTGATACTCAAAAACATCACCCTTGACATTGCTGCCGGATCAAAAGTAGCTATAGTCGGTGCGACAGGTTCAGGCAAAACAACTCTTGTCAATCTCATACCAAGACTTTACGATACTGTAGAAGGCTCAGTGCTTTTTGATGAGCAGGACATTAAAAACCTGCCAATGCAGACGCTGAGAGAACTTATCGGCTTTGTTCCCCAGGTTAACTTTCTGTTTTCCGACACCATTGAAAACAACATCAACTGGGGCAGTCGCGATAACGACGCTGATCAAGTCATTGAAGCAAGCAGAATTGCCATGCTCTATGATGACGTTGAGGACTTCCCCGACGGATTCGAGACTATGCTCGGTGAAAAAGGAATCAACCTTTCAGGCGGACAAAAACAAAGAGCATGCATTGCAAGAGCAATAGCATGGAAACCAAAGCTCCTTGTGCTCGACGATGCACTTTCAGCAGTCGACACCGATACTGAAGCCAAGCTCTTTGACGCGCTTCTGCAAAAGCTGCCGGAAACCACCATAATATTGATCAGTCACAGAATTTCAACAGTCAAAAACTGCGACCGCATCATTGTCCTCAAAGATGGCAAAATTGCCGAAAGCGGAACGCATGAAGAGCTGTTACAGCAGCAACAACTCTATGCGGAACTCTACAATCAGCAACTTTTGGAAGACGAGATATTATCCATATCCTGAATGCCCTGAATATTTCGGGCCCCCTCACAAATGCGTTGATCAACAGGTAAACGACTCTCTTTTCCGTGAGAACGTCATCTTCACTCGATGATCACCTTCACCTTCGCCGCATTGGCAATCGCCTTTTGTTTCACGGCATGTACGTCGCTGCCCAATTGATCATAAGCCAGCATAACACCCATTCTCCGGTAAGGACGGGTGGTAGGTTTTCCGAAAATTCGAATGTCGGTACAAGGCTCCGTCACGGCCTCTTCCACCCCGATGTACTGAGGATTACTACCTGCTTTGTCTGCTAAAACAACGGCACTGGCACCGACCCGCAGCATGGTGATTTCCGGAATCGGCATACCTAACACTGCGCGCGCATGCAGCTCAAACTCCGACAGGTTTTGCGTGCCTGCAAGCGTAACCATCCCGGTATCGTGCGGACGAGGAGAAAGTTCTGAAAAATAAAGCCCGTCATCGGCGAGGAAAAACTCCACACCCCATATCCCTGATCCAGTAAGCGAACGAGTAACCTTTTCCGCAATCTCCTGAGCCTCTTGTAAATGCGCATCACTGATAACACAAGGTTGCCAGCTCTCCTGATAATCGCCCCGCTCCTGTCGATGCCCTATTGGAGGGCAGAAAAGCGTCACACCGTTTTTTTGTGTCACGGTAAGCAATGTGATTTCAGTATGGAATTTCACAAAGGACTCCACAATCACTTCAGCAATATCACCCCGCTTGCCGCTTTGCGAATAGTTCCAGGCTTTTTCAATATCCTCTTCGGTTTTGACTGTTGACTGCCCCTTGCCCGATGAACTCATAAGAGGCTTGACTACGCATGGGATGCCAATCTCCCTGACCGCCGACTGTAACTCCTCCAGCGAAGCTGCATAACGATAACGTGCGGTCCGGAGGCACAGCTCTTTCGATGCCAGATCACGAATAGCTTTACGGTTCATGGTAAAGTTGGCGGCACGAGCCGAAGGAACCACCTGTATACCTTCCTTTTCATAGTCATAAAATCTCTCGGTACGAATGGCTTCGATTTCAGGAACTATTACATCCGGTTTATGTCTGGACACAATGGCATCAAGAGCATTACCGTCAAGCATGTCAATCACTTCGCGCTCATCGGCCACCTGCTGGGCCGGCGCATTATTGTAGCTGTCAACAGCTATCACATAATGCCCAAGACGTTTTGCCGCAATAACAAATTCCTTACCAAGCTCTCCGCTGCCAAGCAGCATGATTTTTTTCAACATTCTGATGTATTGTTAAATCGTGTTAAAGCATTATCGGAAATTACATGAAGACAAACCAATCATACAAGTTCCCTCAACTGTCGCTGAAGATCTTTGCGTGAAAGGCCATACATATGAACATACAGCAAATTGAACATGAGCACTGCTGAACGCAACCGCGGAGCACGCATAGCCCTCTTAAGAGCATTCTGTACCGTAAATACCCGTTTAGTCAAATCCGTATAACTTGGAATAAAATCTTCAAGGGTAATCCGTTGAGGTCTGTAAAGCATCTCCTGTCCCCATGAAAACCTGAATGCATCATGATCATCCCGAGGATGGAGCAAGCGCCCTTCATCTGCAAGACGATCAAACACGCCAGTACCCGGAATCGGCCGTAAAAGGTTGATACCGGGTACATCAATACCGGTTTCATCAATAAACGCCTCAATTCTTTTCGGCAGATCAAGGGTATCTTCATCAAGACCATAAATAAAACTGCCATAGACACAAATACCGGCGTCCCTGATATTTTTGATGCACTCCACCTGTCGTCCAGATGGATTATGAAACTTCATGTGAGCATGATTACTGCCATCATCAAGACTTTCAATCCCGACAAGAAGCGCGCCACAACCTGAACGGGCAAATGCATCCAGCAACCGGGGCTTTTCACCGAGAGCAGTTGTAGCCTGGCCAACCCAGCTGATTCCAAAAGGCACAAGTTCATTGAACAGTTTTTCAGCATAAAGCTCGTCAGCATTGACCGTATCGTCCAGAAAGAAAAAAATCCTCTTATCCTGCTTCAGAAATGTTTCCACTTCCCTTAAAACAGCAGATATTCTTCGATGACGAAGCCTGTGTCCATTCATGACATGCACATTGCAAAAGTCACAGCTGTAAGGACAACCCCTGGTAGTCTGGACCACATTAGTCGTAAAATAACTTTGTATATCAAGGGCATGCTTGTCAACAAATCGATCAACTGACAGATCCGGAAACGATGCAACACGGTACTCTGGCTTCAGCCTGCCGGCAAAGAGATCTTGCTGCACCTCTGTCCATATTTCATCCGCCTCACCTATCACCAGTACATCCGCATGATCCCTGCACTGATCAGGAAAAATAGTTACATACGGGCCACCAAGAACCACTTTTATCCCTTTTGAACGAAGTACCCGGGCAAGCTCAAAGGCTGGCTTCACGGCCCCGGTCTGTACACTGATACCAACAAGATCCCAGTGACGATCAAGAGGAACTTTCTCAAAACGCAAATCACAGATTGTCTGACTGATTCCTGCAACTATCTGCGAACTGAGAATCATAAGCGAAAGTGGAGGAATAGCAAATTGAGCACGCCTGATAACATGACTCAGCACACCATCTTTCAGCGAGTTGATAAAACTGAATCCTGATGAAGCATTATCCAAAAGAGATGTACCATCAACACCACTGTCAGCCTGAATAAAAATCAACAACACCTGCTTATCATGTTCCATACAACCCTTCATCAGTTAATTCTGCCTGTTCTAGCCAGTTCCTGTAGTTTTTTCAGCTCAAGCAATGCATCAATCGGAGTCAACCGATCAAGGTCAAGAGCCTCAATTGCATCGCGAAGAAGGGCATCCGACTCTTCAAAAAGACTGATCTGCAAACTTTTAATCTTTGGAGGACTGTCAAGTGGAATTTCAATATCACGTTTCTCCATACCGGCCAGTATTTCTCTAGCCCTGGTTATAACTTCCAGAGGCATTCCTGCCATTTTAGCCACCTCAATACCATAACTGTTATCTGTCGAACCCCTGACAATTTTTCGTAAAAATATAACCCTGTCAGTCGTCTCCACTACAGTTGCATTGTAGTTCACCACACCGGGAAGACGGGTTTCAAGCTCAGCAAGCTCATGGTAATGCGTAGCAAAAAGAGTCCTGGCCCGAATAGAGTGACATATATATTCACTCATCGACCAGGCAATCGACATTCCATCAAAAGTACTGGTACCCCTGCCAATTTCATCAAGCAGCAGCAGACTTCCGGTTGAAGCGTTATTAAGAATACTGGCCGCCTCATTCATTTCGACAAGAAAAGTACTTTCACCGGATGTCAGGTTGTCCGAAGCGCCAACCCGGGTAAAAATCCTGTCAACAAGCCCTATTTCTGCACGTTCAGCCGGAACAAAACTTCCAGCCTGTGCCAGCAGAACAATCAAGCCGGTCTGTCGCAGAAACGAACTTTTCCCTGCCATGTTAGGGCCGGTAATGATCAGCATTTTCTGCTTTTCATCAAACAAACAATCATTCGGCACGTAGGGCTCATCCGGACTCAACAGCCTTTCCAGGACAGGATGACGACCATTAACAATAACAAGCCTTTCATGCTCCATAATCTCCGGCTTGCAATACCCGTATTCAGCTGCAGAGAAAGCAAACGAACAGAGAGAGTCGATTTCCGCGATAATAACCGCATTCTCCTGTATGGAAGAAGCATCTTCAGCAATGAGCGCACAAAGATCATGGAAAAGCTGCGCTTCAAGAACCAGGCTTTTTTCTTCAGCATTGAGAATCTTCGATTCATACTCTTTCAATGATGGAATTGTATATCGATCAGCATTAACAAGTGTCTGCTTTTTTTCATAATAAGGAGGGACCTTATCACGATTCGCACGACTTATTTCGATGTAGTAACCAAAAATCTTATTGAAGCTGACCTTGAGTGAAGAGATTGAAGTGTTTGCCCGTTCCTCCTGCTGAATCTCCATAAGACGATCCTTTGCCTTCGAAGCTATATTGCGGAGTTCATCAAGCTCAGCGTGATAGCCAACACGGATATATCCTCCGTCCCGCATTGATGCGCCCGACTCAGGATCAACAGCCTCTTCAATACACCGGGCAAGCTCCTGAAGAGGCTTCAACGTTGCAGCAAGCTCCTTGAGCCTTTCCGATCCGGCACCACAAAGCAGCTCCTTTAGACGCGGAATGACAGAAAGGGAACAACCAAGCTGCCGAACCTCTCTCGGAAGAGTACGGAAGGTTGCAATCCGTGCAAGAGAGCGTTCCAGATCGTTGATGCCCGATAACTGCTCCGAAAGGCTATCTCGCAATGCTTTGATCTCAACCAGCTCTCCCACTGCATCAAGGCGCATCCGGATATCCTCAATTTTTTTCAGAGGCCTCTGAAGCCAACGCCTGATAAGCCTCGCGCCCATTGGATTTCTCGTACGGTCCATCACCTGGAGGAGACTGCCATTCAGGCTGCCATCCTGCATTGAAGAGATAATTTCAAGATTTCTCTTTGTCTGCAGATCAAGCGTCATATACTCACTGCTATGCAACTCTCCTATCCGGGTAATATACTGCAGGCTGTTCTGGCGGGTCTCTTCCAGGTACTGAAGAATAACTCCCGCAGCCACTTTACCAGCACGGTTCCCCTCAATACCAAAGCCTTTCAGTGAGTGGGTTTTGAACTGTCGCGAAAGAATCTCCTGAGTATGATCTTCACTGAACATCCACGCATCAAGTTCAGTGACAAGAGTCTCCCTCCGTAATATGGATTTTTTTTGAAGCTCAAAGCGCGCTCTCTCCGATGCAGATACCAGTACTTCTGAAGGATGAAGTGAAAGAATAAAATCAGTAAGTTCTTCAGGCTTAATCGAAGCTATTCTGAATTCGGCTGTAGTCACATCAATAAAAGCTACACCACAAAGAAGCGCTCTTCCTTCTTTGACAAATGCGACCGCACAAAGATAATTATTATGCCTGTCGTCAAGAATCTTATCGCTGTAAGTAACACCGGGCGTAATAATATCTGTAATTTCACGCCGAACAATCCCTTTTGCCGAAGCAGGATCTTCCACCTGATCACAAACCGCAACCTTGAACCCTTTTTTTACAAGTTTGGCTATGTATCCTTCGCTTGCATGATGAGGAAACCCCGCCATCGGAACTTCGGCAGAACGTTTTGTTAAAACAATATTAAGAGCAGTCGAAACAAGCTGCGCATCGTCAAAAAATGTTTCATAAAAATCCCCAACTCTGAACAAAAGCAAAAAATCAGGGTACCGCTCTTTCACCTCCAGATACTGGCGCATCATCGGAGAATGCTCTTTCTGCACCATACCCTCTTCTTTACTCATATCATCTTAATCAGCAATTAATCTGCTTACAGCGAAACCAGACCGCTGTTCTTGAAAACAAGCTACTTCAGAGCATCTAAATATACAAACTCGCGCAAAAAGAGGTGTTGACTCCCCTTACATATCTTACTTTCACACAATAACAAAGCGCATTAATTAATGGTATGCAAAGCTCAGGGTTACGCCACCAGCCTTTTTCTTCTCTGAACAAAGTAATGTTCTTTCGTATATTTGATTTTGAGTGAATTAATGCTATATTTGAGACCTTTATCACTAAAATATTTGTATACGATGCAGGCGCTGATCAAGATTTCCGATAAACAATTTCTGGTAAAACAGGGGGATACGCTTTTCGTCCCTAAACAAAAAGCTGCAATTGGCGATACCATGGACATCAAAACCATGGCTGCTATTGACGGAGCAAATACAGTTCTGAATCCTGCCGGAAGCATCCAGGCAAAAGTTCTTGGCCATGTCAAGGACGACAAGGTTATCGTTTTCAAGAAAAAACGCAGAAAACGCTACCAGTCACGAAATGGACACCGTCAGCAGATGACTCAGATCGAAATTATTTCGCTTTAAAACAAAGTTCAGGATCTCTAACGTTAATTTTTTCTCATGGCTCATAAAAAGGGTGGCGGATCGACTAAAAACGGTCGCGACAGTAATCCGAAATATCTCGGAGTTAAAGCAGCAGGAGGATCGACAGTCGCTGCAGGAACAATAATCGTTCGCCAGAGAGGCACTGTTATCAAGCCGGGCGATAATGCTGGATTAGGACGTGATCATACCATTTTTGCACTTATCGATGGTGTTGTAACCTTCCGCAACGGGCGTAATAATAAAAAGCAGGTCAACATCCTCCCGTGCTGAAATCGACTTGCAATAAAATAACCCGATACTAAATAAAAGCTGCCTTATTCAGGCGGCTTTTTTTATTATATGGGCAGTACTTCTTGCTGAATCAGCAGCTGTATTTGTAACATGATCGACCATATACCTTTAAAAAAAATATATTTCCTATGAAAATCACCGTTATCGGAGCTGGCAATGTTGGAGCAACAGCAGCTCTTCGTATCGCAGAAAAACAGCTCGCAAAAGAAGTTGTTCTGATTGACATTGTCGAAGGCATTCCCCAGGGCAAGGCTCTTGACATGTATGAATCCGGACCTGTCGGCCTTTTTGATACCCATGTTTTAGGATCCAATGACTATAAAGACTCAGCTGACTCAGATATCGTTCTGATTACTGCAGGCCTTGCAAGAAAACCAGGCATGACACGAGAAGACCTCTTGAATAAAAATGCTGCGATTATAAAGGAAGTCACTACCCAGGTAATGAAATACTCACAGAATCCGATTATCGTGATGGTTTCAAATCCGCTTGATGTGATGACCTATGTGGCCCAGGTAACCAGTGGACTTCCAAAAGAACGTGTTATAGGTATGGCTGGAGTTCTTGATACAGCGCGTTACAAAAGCTTTATTGCTGAGGCATTGGATGTCTCAATGCAGGATATCAGTGCACTGGTACTCGGCGGACACGGTGATTCAATGGTCCCTGTTGTAAATTATACCAATGTTGCAGGAATACCGTTAACAGAACTCCTTGCACAGGATAAAATTGATGCCCTCGTTGAGCGTACAAGAAATGGAGGCATTGAAATTGTCAACCATCTCAAAACCGGTTCAGCATTCTATGCTCCAGCGGCTTCAGCTGTCGAAATGATTGAAGCAATTGTCAAGGACCGTAAGCGTATTATCCCCTGCACAACCTGTGTTGAGGGTCAGTATGGCATCAACAATGTCTTCTGTGGTGTCCCCGTCAAGCTCGGAAAAAACGGCGTTGAACAAATCCTAGAAATCAACCTCTCGGCTTCTGAACTAGAAGCTCTCCAGCAATCAGCTGCTCTCGTTGAGGAAAACTGCAAGAGCCTTGCACATTTGTTCAACTGAACTCTGAAAGTCTTTTAAATGAAAAAGCGGCTGTTAAGCCGCTTTTTTCATAATCAGATGTCCCCCATTACATCTGATCAAATCTCACTGGCGTGAGAAGTTTCATTAATATTTATGCAACTCCCATGCCAAAAGAAAAACACGCCTATAAACCAACCCTATAATAGGTTATGATATAATATTTTAACACCTATCGTTCATTCGAGCATTCGAAGCATTAATAAACATAGAGAAAAAATCACTGTCTCATCTTATACATAAATCATTCAAATATGGGACATTGTCTCAACAATATGATACTATGATCAAAGTAACTCCGGTTCTTCATGAGTTATGCAGTGAATGGCCCCAAGCCCCCAAACAAGGTCGAAACAATCGATACCAATGACATTTCTTTCAGGGAAACATTCCTGAAGTATCTGGATAGCTATACTGTCTTGAGAACATCTGTATGTTGGAACAAGAACTACTGTATTGGCGATATAGAAATTTGCATAACTTGCTGGCAGTCGATCCCCATGAAAATAAACAGGTGATGGCATAGGAAGTGTTAACACGTTCAACAAATTTCCATTGAGATCTGTATAACGTTGCAGCCTCCTGTAATTCTCCTGCAAAGGCTTATAGTTATCATCAGATGGATCTTCCTCTACAGCAATAACAACAGTGTTTTCATTGACAAAACGAGCCATATCGTCCACATGGCCGTCAGTATCGTCACCAACAATACCATCGCCAAGCCAGAGAACTTTTTCGATACCGAGATACGTTCCAAGTTTCTGCTCAATCAGCTCACGATTCAGTCCGGGATTACGATTGGGATTCAGCAGGCAAGCCTCGCTTGTCAAGAGGAGGCCTTTTCCATTAACATCAATAGAACCCCCCTCAAGAACCATCCCGGGTGACACAAGAGGCAACTTCTGCAAGGATGCTATCCTTTCGGGAACAGCATTATCCTCAGCATAATTTTTATATTTTTCGCCCCAGGCATTGTAATCCCAATTGATAATAATTTTCTCAGTCAGGCCATTTGTCCGCCGAAAGACATAGTTTGGGCCATGATCCCTGCACCAGGCATCATCGGTGGGTATCCGGTGAAGAAAAACACGCTCCATCAAAAGCTTCTCATGGCCTGAATTGACAAGCAACGCCAGCACTTTCCGTTCCATTGCTTCATCAAGCACATTGATATGCACCTCCTCAGAAGAACTCAGCCATGAAATAATTTCAACAAAAACTGCCGGAACTGGTTCAAACTTACCTGGCCAAGTTTCAAGCCTATGGGGCCAGGAAAGCCAAGTTGCCTTATGCAATGCCCACTCTGGCGGCATGAAATAACCACACTCTGTCATAAAAATTCAATCAGTTCAGGGTTTTGCAGCAGAATATTCTCTCATGCGCATTATTCGCTGCATCACCGGGGGATGAGAATAGTTGAGAAAAACATAGAATGGATGCGGTGTCAAGTTCGACAGATTATTACGTGACAACTTTTTCAACGCATCACAAAGAGTTGATCCCTGAGCAAAAGTAGAAACTGCAAAATAATCAGCCTCATACTCATGCTTTCTTGAAAGAGCCTGTATAAAAATAGAAAGTATCCATTCCACAGGAGTGTAAAGCAGCATAAAAAATATCAGGCTTCCATACACAGAAATGTTCTTCATAAAAAAAGCATCAAACAACTGCCTGTTATTCATGAACAGTGAAAGGAGAAAAAAAAGCGCACCAAGATTGCTGAAACTCAGAATCATATTGATGATGATGTGCTTTTTTTTGAAATGCCCGATTTCATGCGCCAGAACTGCAACCAATTCATGTACCGGATGACTGTTGATCAGTGTATCAAACAAAGCTATTCTCTTCCGTTTTCCAAAACCGGTAAAAAAAGCATTTGCTTTAGCAGAACGTTTTGATCCATCAAGAACAAAAACACCTGAAAGAGGAAAATGTACCTTTGCAGCATACTGCATAATAGCACTTTTAAGTTCTCCATCTTCAAGAGGTTCAAACTTGTTAAACAGTGGCATTATCCAAGTCGGAGCAACATATTGAAGCAGAAGAGATACAGCCGTAATCCCACCCCAGGCCCATAGCCAGGCCATGGATCCAGTTGTTTCAAAAAACCAGAGCACTGCAGCCAAGAGAGGCGTTCCAATAAGAAGACTTAGAATAAAGGTTTTCAGAATATCCGTTACAAACACCTTAGCAGTTGTCTTGTTAAACCCGAATTTTTCCTCAATAACAAATGTTCTGTAGATACTGAAAGGCAGATCGATCAATGACTGCATTAACACTAGAGCTCCGATATAAATCACACCGGTCACAACCGGATTGAGTCCATACCCCCTTAGAAATTGGTCAAATACATTAAACCCACCCAGAAACCAGAACAAAAGAAGAACCGACAAATCAACAGCCCCGCTGAAAAGAGAAAAATATGTTGTAACACCAAGATACTCCCGCGACTTTCTATACGCTTCCTCATCATACACACCTTTAAACTCAGCTGGAAGTTCAGCTCCAGCCGCTTTGAGATTCAGAAGTTCCGAAACCAGTTTAACAAGAAAAGTAAGGATCAGCGTAATTAAAACTATGTCACCAAAAATGTTCATAACAACAGAATAAATTTAAAAAAAAGAACGACCATCTTTAAATGTCGCTCTTTACTGTTCATTCGTCAAGAAACCGCTTTTGCAACTCCCCATACGTTTCAATCCGTCGATCACGTAAAAACGGCCAGTGCGATCGGTAAAACTCTATTCTGCTTCTGTCACAATCGGCAAGAAGTATAGTTTCATCTAAAGGCGAAGCCTCAGCTATAACCTGACCGAACGGATCACTGACAAAACTGTTTCCCCAAAACTTCAACTCATCCTCTGTTCCAACTCTGTTAACTGCAGCAACAAACACACCGTTAGCGACAGCATGGCTCATCTGTATGGTTTTCCAGGCTTCCTGCTGTGTAAGTCGCACTTCAGCCGACAGCTCACCTGTCGACCACCCGATCGCCGTAGGATAAAAAAGAATTTCAGCACCTTTCAGAGCAGTCAACCTCGCAGCTTCAGGATACCATTGATCCCAGCAAATCAAAACACCGATTACAGCATAGCGAGTTTTAAACACTTTATATCCAAGATCACCTGGCGTAAAATAAAACTTCTCATAAAATCCCGGATCATCTGGAATGTGCATTTTACGATACTTGCCAAGATAACTTCCATCAGCATCAATGACGGCCGCAGTATTATGATACAAACCCCTCGCTCTCACTTCAAATAACGAGGCAACAATTACCACCTCCAACTCACGAGCTATCTCCTGCAGTGCAACTGTTGATGGCCCAGGGATTTGCTCCGCATACCTAAATCCTTCATAATCCTCAGTCTGGCAGAAATAGCGGGTAGAAAAAAGCTCCTGTAAACATATTATCCGCGCACATCGAGATGCAGCTTCCCGAATTTTCTCACAGGCATTAACAAAATTTGCTGCTGGATCGCGTTGACAGGCAGTTTGAACAAGAGCAATGGTAACTGTATCGGATTGCATAACGGAGCGCTATTATTGAATAAGAAGGCCGGAAGCCAACAAAATTCCGTGAACAGTCATCAGCTTTCCAGTACCGGCAAGCACATTGTTGAGCTCCTTTCCCTCGCTTGCATAAAGCTCCTTGATCATCTTGAAGGCAAGAGGTAACGATAAAAGAGAAAGCATACCCCATGCCGAATAACCATTCAGCCAGAGCATACCAGGAACAAGATAAGCAAGAACTGTCAAAGCGATATAAAGTCTGCGTGCCCAAGCCCCACCAATGCGGGCAGGCAACGTCATTTTGCCAACCTTACGGTCGGTAGCAATGTCCCTTATATTGTTAACTAGAAGTATATTGACCGAAAAAGACCCTGGTGCGACCGCCGCAATAAGTACAAAAGGATTGAGATTAAGAGCCTGAACATAGTAGGTACCACCCACTGCAACCAGTCCGAAAAAAATAAAAACAAAAACATCCCCAAGCCCTGAGTATGCTATTGGATATGGCCCCCCCGTATATGCCCAGGCAAACAGTATCGAAATAACCCCAATAATAAAAATCGGCCATCCTGCAGTGTAAACAAGATAAAGACCAAGCAGAAAAACACAGCTCAGCAAAGCAACCGATACCTTTATCATTGTGTTTTCGCTGATAATCCCTGCCGCTACTGTTCTAGTCGGGCCAAGTCTATCTGCGGTATCAGCTCCCTTTCGAAAATCATAAATCTCGTTGATAAAATTAGTACCCACTTGAATACCAAGCGCGCAGATAAGAGCCACAAAAGCCGGGATCAGACTGAATTTACCAGCTGCGGCAGCAAGAGCAGAACCAAGAACAACAGGAACGGCTCCTGCAGGCAACGTTTTCGGACGGATTGCAAGCATCCACGCCTGAAATGATAAAGGAGCAGACAAATCTTTTTCAACTGTTTTCAGACGCATTCTTTTTTTCCTTTACCTTTTTCAGACTACTGAACGTATGACGAATTTTTTCTCCTGGTTTTATATACGTCAAACTATGTCGCACAGCCATGGCAGCATCACTCAAGCCAGTCTGAATGATTTTAAGTTTTCCTGTGTAATAAGCGATATCACCGGCAGCGTATAGCCCATCAACTGATGTTTGCATATGGCTGTCAACAACGAGCGCATTTTCATTCAGCTCAAGATCCCACTCTGCTAGAGGCCCAAGATTTGACTTGAACCCAATCAAAAGAAGTAACCGATCAGCTTCCAAACTGAATACCCGGCCACCCTTCGAACGAAGATGAACCGCTGTAAGCACATCTCCTTCCTTATCAACTCCCGTCACTTCTGTATGAAGAAAAACATCAACACTGCCATCTTCCTTAGCTTCAAGCACTTCTCTTGCAGTCTTTCCATGACCCTGAAAATCATGCATTCGATGAACAAGTGTTACTTTAGCTGCAACATTCAACAGACCTACTGTCCAGTCGAGGGCAGAATCACCTCCACCGACAATCACTACCTTCTTACCAGCAAAATCAACGACATTCTTGACAGCATAAAAAACGGATATTCCTTCAAGATGATCTATATTGTGAAGTTGTGGAAGTTTTCGAGGCGAAAAAGCTCCCAAACCAGCCGCAATCAAAAGAGCCCTTGAAATAAAAACCCTTCCTGACGAAACAGTAACCTCAAATGATCCATCATCAAGTTTGCGGTACTTGGTAACCATCTCACCCAAAATAACTTCCGGATTATACCTCTCCGTCTGCTTCCATAAACTCTCAACCAGTCCCGCAGCAGGAACTTCCTGAAATCCTGCAACATCATAAATATGTTTTTCAGGATAAAGCGCTGCGAGCTGCCCGCCAAGCTGAGGCATGCTTTCAATAATCCGACAGCTGATATTGTTCATGCCGCACTGGAAAGCAGCAAAAATACCGGTAGGACCACCACCGACGATAGTGAGATCACGAATCTCTTCACCGCCATCAAAGTAAAGTTTATTTACGGTCATTGAGTTCAAGAATACCGGATTACTGGATATTATCCTGACTATGGGCTGTTTCAGAGTTTGATTTTTTCAAATAAATCATCCCTTCAGGATCAACCATACCATAAAGGATAGTCATCAGATGACCCTGCTCATCAAGCTCGTGAATCTCTACGTGTATTGCGTCTCTTTTCCTGACCTGGTTTCCCTCGTTATCTTTGAAATAAAATAGTGCCCTTACTCCGCCATGAGGAGTGGTTCCGTCAAACTGGTAATTACCATCTTCAAGTTCGTCAAGTGCACACCCCGGCGAAGACGAATCTATCGGACATGAGGCACACTGAGAATAAAAACCCTCCGCTGAATCAGCGAATTCACAAATAGGAAATTTCATAATCTTTAGCTCTTTATTTCAAGACCATTAGGTGCCTGCAAATATAAACATTTAAAAAATATTGTTGTAGAGTTCGAACTTTATTGATTTCTTATGTCACGGTTTCAACAACGAGAATTAAGCTGTATAAGTAATGTTAGCCAAGCGGATCATACCCTGTCTTGATGTTCGAGATGGAAGAGTAGTTAAAGGAATAAACTTCGAAGGATTAAGAGATGCTGGTTCAATCCTTGAACAGGCACGATTCTACAACAACGAACTTGCCGATGAACTTGTGTTTCTCGACATTTCGGCCTCCCTTGAATCACGCAAAACAACGCTCGAAGAAGTCCTTAAAGTTTCCGGAGAAGTTTTTATTCCTCTCACTGTCGGAGGAGGCATCAACTCCGTTGAACGTGCCCGAGAAGTTTTTCTGCACGGTGCCGATAAAGTTTCCGTCAATACTGCAGCAGTCAACGATCCACAGCTTATTACCCGGATTGCCGAAAGATACGGTTCACAAGCCGTTGTAGTTGCCATCGATATAAAAAAAATCGGTCCCGATTACCTTGTCCATACCCATTCAGGAAAAAATCCGACACGCTACGAAGCACTTGAATGGGCACATATGGTACAGGATCTCGGTGCTGGAGAAATTCTTCTGACCAGCATGGACCGGGATGGTACAAAAGAGGGTTACGACAATGAAATTCTCATGAGAGTATCAACTTCAGTACACATTCCCGTCATCGCATCCGGAGGTGCAGGCAATCTTGAACACCTTTACGATGGATTTACCAAAGGGCATGCCGATGCAGCACTTGCCGCATCAATCTTTCATTTCAGACAGCACTCAATCCGTGAAGCAAAGGAATTTCTACGGGAAAGAGGTATACCTGTAAGGCTTTAAGCGGCGGCATCTGCAACTCTGGTTCGCCTGCTGTTTCTGTTCATGATGCATCCTGCGAACAATGCGAGTCTTCGAAGTCAATCAACTGACTCGTCTTCCAGTCGTTTTCGGATATTGAGCAACTCCTTCCGATGCTCTGAGTTGGTTTCGGGATAAGATAACTTGAGATTCGCCAACGTCTTAAGAATAAGTTGCGAAACAATCAGCCTCGCATTTTGTTTGTCATCCGCAGGCACAACGTACCAAGGCGCTTGCTTTGTACTTGTTGCGCTAAGACAGTCATCATAGGCTTGCATGTACTGCTTCCAGTATTTCCGTTCTTCAATATCGGCAACACTGAATTTCCAGTTCTTCGCCGGCGAATCAATTCTATCCAGAAATCTTTTTCTCTGCTCTTCTTTTGAAAGGTGGAGGAAAAATTTAACAATCCGTGTCCCGTTACGGAAAAGATGTTGCTCCATATCAATAATTGATCGATAACGGTGTTCCCATACTTTCCCCCCATTGATCAGGCTATCCGGCATACCCTGTACTGAAAGTATTTCAGGATGAACCCTGACAATAAGTACCTCTTCGTAATAAGAACGATTAAATATACCGATACGACCCCGCTCGGGCAGACAAATGTTACTCCTCCACAAAAAATCGTGATCCAGTTCCTGTGCAGAGGGATGCTTGAAACTGAAAACCTGGCACCCCTGAGGATTCACGCCAGACATCACATGTTTGATGATACCGTCCTTTCCCGCAGCATCCATTGCTTGAAAAATCAGCAGTACTGCATAACGATTATCAGCATAATGAACTTGCTGCAACTTGCTCATCCGCTCAACATGGATGGCAAGCATCTCTTTATACTCTTTTTTAGAACCGTAAACCGGATCGATCAATGTAGGGCGCTTGCTGAGATTCACCTTTTCACCTTCGCGAATCCGCAGAGCATCGAGGTCAAACCGCATAAAACTGGTATTGAAATAAATTGAAATCTTAGCACATGGATGACACGATAGAGAGTATCCCTTGCAAGTACTCGCGAGATAGAGATATTTTAAGCGAAATTTAAGTTTCGCCTTACTCTTCTTTAAGAATCTCTAAGGTACATTATGAGCAATTGAAGTAGAAAAGTCAATTAAGATTAAAATTAATTAAAATTTATTTACACTATGAACACGGTACCCTTGAAATCTTGGGCGACCCCTCTTGCAATCGGAGCGTTTACTATTTCTGCAGTAACCGGTCTTCTGATTTTTTTTGATATTGAAACAGGTATCGTTGAACCGGCACACAAATGGTTAAGCTGGCTGTTAATCAGCGGTGTTATTCTCCATGTACTTTTAAACTGGAAACAATTCACCGGATACTTCTCCCAAAAAACAGGCAAAGCAATCATCGGGATTGCCATACTTTTTACAATAACTTCCGTATTGCCAATCTTCGGAAAGGATGAAAAAGAAAATCCAGGAAAAATTGCTGCACAGGCACTTGAATCATCATCGCTTGAAACCTTTGCTCTGGTAGTCAAAACCACACCGCAACAACTCATAAGCCAACTTGGAAAAAGCGGAATCCTTGTTAAAGACGCATCATTGACTATTCATGAAATAGCGAAAAATAACAGGAAAACCAACAAAGCTGTTCTTGGTACGCTGTTTCAGCAGGTAAAAGGTTCAGGAGAAAAAAACGAGGATAACGATTAATTCCGGACAAATCAGCACATGAGACTTCTCATTATAGAAGATGAACCAGGCATAGCCGGTTTTCTTAAAGATGGGCTCGAAGAAGAATACTTTGCCGTCGATGTAGCTTACGACGGCAAAAATGGTCTCGATCTTGCCATGACCAACGACTATGACCTTATCATCATTGACTGGATGATTCCTGCTTTAAGCGGTATTGAAGTCTGCAGGCTAATTCGCAAATCCGGGAATGTAATCCCGATAATATTTTTAACTGCCAAAGACACAATGGAAGACGTGGTATTCGGACTTGATGCTGGAGCCAACGACTACATAAAAAAACCTTTCGCCTTCGAAGAACTGCTTGCACGTATCAGAGTCCAGCTAAGAAATACAACCCAGATCAATGACTCATTGAACGCAGGCCCCCTGACTATAAATCCAGTTACTCATCAGGCGTTCTGCAATTCCAATGAAATTACCCTTACCCCTAAAGAATTTGCCCTTCTTGAATACTTGGTCCGCAATAAGGACAAAGTCTGTACCAGAAGTCGCATCATCGAACATGTCTGGGATATCCATTTTGATTCCGACACCTCTGTAATAGATGTTTATATCACCTTTCTCCGCAGAAAGCTCGACAACGCAGAATGTGGAAACATTATTCAAACCATTCGAGGTGTAGGTTATATCATTCGTGAATCATGAAGACAGATTATGAATACTGACACAAAACATGCGATAAAAAAAACCTCCATTTTATTAAAAAAATGGTCAGTGATGAGTTTACGTCACCGCATAGCTATTTATTATACTATTGCAACTGCTTTTCTGATCGCTCTAGTCTTTACAATAATCTACATCATGGTTGAAAGAACCGTTTATAAGCAATTCGATGATGTCATCAACACGGAGATTTCAGAAATATTCTCAGATGCGCACATAACAAGCCATAATTTCACAAGCTTTGCACAGTTTAAAAATTGTATTGACGATAAAAAGATTGATTTCAGTGACAAACCGCATAAAGAGGATGAAGTGACAAAAGTTGACTTGGAATTTACTCAGTTAGTCAACACTGCCGGACAAATCATGAATCAATCGGCAAATCTTTCACAGACCGTCCTAGAATTTAAACCGGGCATAACTCGCGCAATTTACTTTAATAGTACGCTTAGCGGATCAATAGTTCGCCAGATACAGCTTCCCCTTTTGAATAAAGACGGCATAATAAAAGGGTATCTGCTAATGGCGGTTCCCCTGAAAAATGCCGCTATTGTCTTGCGTGACCTGCAGAATGTTATTCTATTTTCATTTCCCGGTATTATTGTAACCCTATTTATCCTTACCCGCTTGATCGCAGGAAGAAGCATACGCCCTATAGAAAAGGTTATTGCGACCGCGGAACAAATGACACAGCCAAACATTAATCAACGAATTGGGCTTCCTTATCATCACGACGAACTGTATCGACTGTCTGCAACCATCAACGCACTGCTCGACCGTATGCAAAACGCGTTCCAGCGTGAAAAGAAGTTTACGGCAGATGCATCACACGAGTTGAAAACACCGTTGTCGGTGGTCAAAGGGACACTTGAAGTACTGGTTCGGAAACCAAGAGAAAAAGAGCACTATGAATCCAAGATACAATTCTGTCTGAAAGAACTGGACCGTATGGCACTGCTTATCGATCAACTCCTGATGCTTGCCCGATACGAAAGTAACAAGACGAACCCGCAGATAGAGGAAGTATTGCTCCACAATACCATTGATACCATCGTATCAAGATTGAAGCCAATGGCGCTTGAAAAAGAAATATCATTCCGGGTTGATAGCCTGGAAAGCGACAAGGTTGCCGCTGACCCCGGTATGCTTGAAATGATTCTAGAGAATATTATCTCAAATGCCATCAAATATTCTCCGGAAGGTTCATATATAGCGATAAAAGTTGAACGCGACGGGCGTACAATGCTGTGCCACATTTCCGATCATGGCATCGGAATACCCCAGGAAAAACTCAATACTGTTTTCGAGCGTTTTTACCGCGTTGATGAGTCCAGAAACTCAGGCACAGGAGGGTTCGGACTGGGATTATCCATTGTCAAAAGACTTGCTGATATGCAACAGATCAACGTCTCGGTTAAAAGTATAAAAAATACAGGAACTACGTTTACCCTTAAATTCCCTTCAACGTAACAATTATCTTTGTCCCCATTGGATAACAACCCTACTGGCTCAAAGCCCTATTAAGAAAATCAATCAAAGGCTTCGCTGATCTGAAAGTTTCTGCAAGCAAAGCAACAAACCCGGAATCGATTACTTCATTATCGCAAAAGAACCGCTGAGTGTAATACCCTTTAAATTTGAGATAATCTATTGCTGGACTTGTACTTTCATAACCTTTTGGAGGTCTGACCAATTTTCCAGAAGCTTTAACACCATCAGGAAAAGAAAAAAGCAACTCTTTGTTTGAAACAACCGATTTCCACTCAAAAAAAGAGGTATCAATTTCTCTTCTTATCTGATCCAGGATACCAGGTTCAGGCATATAAATACCACCACCGACAAATGTTTCTCCAGGTGCTACATGAAGATAATATCCAGCATATGGACTTTTTCTGCCACCCTTATTGATAAAAGCGAAAAAGTTGGTTTTATATGGCGTCTTATCTTTTGAAAAGCGTATATCCCGATTAATACGCATAATACATGTTTTCGGATCAATATATGACGCGACTATATCAGTATCGAACGATGCCAGCACAGCAAGTAATTGAACCACCGTATCCAAAAAATCGGCATAAACCTTCTGATACTCTTTTTTATGTTCATCAAACCAGACCTTGGAATTGTTGGCTTTCAGGTTCGAGAGAAATTCAAGGGTTGAAACGGTAATCATACACTGAAAATTTATTGAAATTCTCAAGAGAAGGAACTGATCAGGGGCGATCACTCAAAGTGTTTCCAGGCAAACTTGAACCGGAAGGTGAAACGTCATGATCAAGACCTTTTTTTTCTGAACTGGTAACAAGTTTGTGAAGAAGACCAATGACAAGAAGTGAGGCAAGCAGAAGACCATAATGCCAGAAATTAGTGAGCAACTCTGTATTCTGTCCAGCAGTTGCCGTTCGTACCGGCTCAACAATCAGTTGCCGAAGAAGAGTTATCATGGCGACTTCAATAAAAACAGTAACATGAAACACTCCCGTCTGTACATAATGGATTTCAGCCGAAATCAAACTCGATAAGGTCCATACAATGAAGAGCGTCCCCAATGACTGAAGAAACCCGTGAGCAAGATTATTTATTTCAACAGAATGAACAACAGCTACAGAAAATTCCCATACCACCATCATACTTGCAAGTACCAGAGCTACTGCCAGAAAAGCGTGAAGAATATGATTAAAAGACCGCAAGGCACTTAAGAGACGATCTTCGAACGATGACATCATGAACTGAATGCATTAGGAGTTACATTAAAAAAGAGTCGGTAATCTTAAAAAAGCAAAACTGACATTTCCAGCTATGCCTCGACTTTTTGCAACCTTGTTTACTTCATTGTAATAATTAAGATCAGTGTTTGCAAAAAATGAGGATTGAAACGATAGCTACAAAATAAAAACATGGATTCAACACCTTTTTCAATAACCATCGATGTACAATTTGAGGATATCGATTTGCTGGGCCATGTGAACAATACTATCTATCTTCGCTGGGTACAGGAGGCAGCAATGGCTCACTGGAGCACAATAGCGCCGGAGAGTGAAAAAGAAAATCTGATCTGGGTAATACGCCGACATGAAATTGACTATAAAAAACCAGCCATCATGGGCGATACTATCATTGTGCGAACATGGATAGGAGGAGCATCCCGATTCGCATTTGACCGCCATACCCATATGGTAAGGGCGTCCGACTTACAACTTCTTGCTCTCGCCAAAACAGTCTGGTGCCCAATCAATAAAAATACAGGAAGACCGACTGATGTGAGCCCGGAAATCCGCTCAATCTTTTCCATTTCGACATAAACACTTCTCAGGAATCATTGGAGAGTCTGCTCGCCGAATGTACATTATTAGATAAAGAATAATTTTGAGGTAATAAGTATGCTTGCATGAATGAAACAACAATAAATCGACTGCAACAGGGTGAGGTACTCATCAACCTTAGCTATCTCTCCGGCGATGTGGTTGGCATAAGCAGCACAATACTTATTGACGCACTTCCTGCAAAGGTTTGGATGGCACTAACCGATTACGATAACCTTAGCAGATACCTGCCAAAAGTGTTGTCAAGCAAACTTGTTGAACGCAATGGAAGCGAAATTAGTCTTGACCAGACTGGAAAAACCGGTATTTTTATTTTCGAAAAACATGTTCATTTTCGTCTGAAAATCAAGGAAGAATACCCCAATAAAATCACCTTTGAACAGATAAAGGGAGATTTTGAGGTATACCAGGGAGAATGGATTCTTGAAACCATTAAGAGCATACAAGGCACATTGCTCTCTTATAATGCGGAAATCAAGCCGCTATTTTTTGCACCGCCAATCCTGGTTAATTTTATACAGCGTCAGGATATGCCTGGAATAATGAACGCTCACAAGCAAAGGGCCGAATCCCTTTAATAAGAAAATGATACAGCAGAGAACATTGGATCAATACGATGTTTTCATTTGCAACAATACACATTTGAAAAAAAATGATTACTAATAAACCAGTATGCGTTACCGGTGCATCCGGATTCATCGCAGCATATATCGTTCAAGAATTACTTGCAAAGGGATATCGCGTCAAAGGAACCGTACGCAAAAATCCTGCAAATTATCCCTACCTCCTCAACCTTCCAGGCGCAACCGAACGACTTGATCTAGTTGAAGCTGAACTACTGAGTGTTGGAGCGTATGACAATGCCGTCGAGGGCTGCGACTATGTTATCCATACAGCAAGCCCCTACCAGATAAATGTTAAAAACCCACAGACCGATCTTGTGGATCCCGCTGTTAACGGAACTGAATCAGTACTGGAAAGTTGCTTAAAATCAGGCAATGTTAAACGAGTAATTTTTACCTCTTCGATTGCTGCAATTACCGATGAACCTGACAGTACGAAAATTTTTACAGAAAAAGACTGGAACACCATGTCTTCCCTTGATCGCAACCCCTATCAATACTCTAAAACACTTGCTGAACGTGAAGCATGGGACTTCATTATGAGAAAACGTCCTACTTTTGATTTCGTTTCAATCAACCCTGTGATGGTAATAGGTCCTTCACTCGGTCCATCGCTTAATACCTCCAACCAAATGATAAGGGACATCATGGTTGGCACCTTCCCCGTTATCATGGACATTACCTGGGGCTTTGTTGATGTAAGGGATGTCGCTAAGGCACATATTCTTGCCATGGAAACCGAAACAGCAAGCGGTCGTTACCTTTGCTCCGCAGAAACACTGCATATGAAAGCACTCGTAACTTTACTTAAACTATCAGGTTTTGATAACTATGCTTTACCTAAGATTGATCTTTCAGGAAAAGCAGGCACTCAACTGATGAAATTGCTTTCTTTCACTCAACCAAGAGACACCGGTATGTTCATCCGCACAAACATCGGACGGATAATGCGGTGCGATAACACAAAAATCAAACGCGACTTGAGAATTTCTTTTATGTCCGTCAAGAACAGCATTATTGAAACCGTTAAGGACATGGAGAAATGGGGACATCTAACCAAAAAAAATAATAACAACTAATCACATTTTGGAAGTTTATATGCAAACATTAACGATAAAATTACACCAGTTCATACTTGCACTCATAGTCATACTGATAACATTTGTATCTTATCCATCCTTAGCACTGCAGATCGAAACTTCAATACCAGATTCTCTATCACAAGTAAAAACAAGGCTGTTAAACGGCGAAGTACTTGTTACTCTTTCCGACCTTCAGGACGGAGTTACTGGAGTTGAGGGACATATCTATATTGCCGCACCTCCAAAAAAAGTGTGGGACGTCATAACTGATTATGACAATCATAAAAAATTTGTGCCGAATATTATTGACAGCGGCCTGCTATCGGACAATGGCAGCGAGAAGGTGATGTTTGAGAAAGGGAAATCGGGAATGCTGTTCTTTCAAAAGACAGTCAATATCAAAATGAAAGTTTGGGGGGAAGTCTCAAAACACCTTAATTTTCAGCAAATTACCGGCGACTTCAAAGTCTATCACGGAGAGTGGATCATTGTAGAATACCCAAAGGGACCGGGAACATTTCTTACCTACAAGGCTGAAGTAAAACCAGATTTTTTTGCTCCCCGGTTTGCAGTAAAAAAAGTTCAACAACACGATTGTCCTCAAATGATGTCAGCAATGAAAAAACAGGCTGAATCAGTCTTGTTGACAGAGCTCAAAAAAGAAAAAGTTACAGTCCAATGAATTGAGATATCGGCGATCGACGGAAAAGAGTACGGTCACCGACAACCCTTGAACTCTGTACCTTTCTACGTTTTTTGAGTGTGCCCGCAATCCGAAGAACATTGTAGTTCATCGCACGAAAAACCGCTCCGGATTTTTTCAGACCATCCGGAGTCTGAGTCAAATACATAAACGCTGCCGCAACGTCAAGCAAGAAACGCAACGGAACTACCCAGAACAACCCCACTACGCTCCTGTTTTTCAACAACATTGTAATGTTGTTCCGATGATTGAAATAAATTTTTTCCACCGATCCGCCTGATAACGAAGAGCCCCCTTCATGCATCACCACTGAATTAGGAACTGAACATACATGATAACCAGCAAGCTTCATACGCCAGCAGAGATCAATTTCTTCCATGTGCATGAAAAAATCATCATCAAACCCCGCGAACTCCTCAACCACAGTTCTTTTCACAAACATGGCAACGCCCGATGCCCAAAAAATATCCCGCCTGCTATCATATTGCCCCTCATCAGACTCAATCCGGCTAAACGTCCGCCCAAGACAGTAAGGATACCCAAGCCTGTCAATCAAGCCACCAGCTGCACCAGCGTAGTCAAAAACCTTACGAGCTTTTCCATCATCTTTCAACGAAAGAATTTTAGGCTGCAGTGCACCAATGCGGTCATCCTTAAGAGCAGTAAGAACAAGATGCTCAAGCCATAGAGGATCGTGAACAGTGTCATCGTTCATAAAGACCACGTAATCAGCTGAAGAAACTTTCAAACCCTCGTTACAACCACCAGCATACCCCATATTTTCCGGGAGCCTGACCAATCGCGTGTTCCTGTACCGTTTTACAAAAAAAACCAGACCTGCCTGCTTCCCTCCGTTATCAACCACTACAATGTTCATTGAGGGATAGAGGGTTTTCTCAAGCGAATCAAGACATCGCTCAAGCATGTCAAGCCGCTTGTAATAAGGAATTATAATATCAACAGACGGGTAATGCTGTTCAAGCGCATTCATAAAAAGCATAGGCTACCGGAGCGTTTTCCAGAACTCGCCAGCTAAACGAGCAGACTCTTCAGGTGTTTTTGCACAGGCAATATGCTGAAGAAGTGCAGTACCAACAACCGCACCATCAGACAAACGCCACATATGTTCCACACGCAACCTGTCCTTTATGCCAAAGCCGACAACAAATTTCTTTCTGGCATGCTTGCGTACCCTTTGCAGATAAGTATCGACTGCCGCCTCTGTTGAAACATCTGATAGCTTGGCCGTTCCTGTCGTAGCATTAACAGCAAGGCAGTAAGAAAAATCAGTCGACAAACTATCAATAAGCTCTATTCTCTCTGGCGGAGTAACCGGCGATACAAGAAACACAACAGTAAGTCCACACTCTTTGGCCCGTGTAAGAAAAGCGGCAGCCTCCTCGGGTGGAAGATCAGGAATAAGAAGCCCGTCAACCCCTGCGTTAACGGCATCTTGCAGAAAACCATCAACTCCATAGGCTATCATGGGATTGCAGTAACCCATAAGAAGAATTGGAGCTGTAATATTTCTGCACCCCTCGCCCTGTCGAGCCCTCCGTACTAATTCGAGAAGTTGTTTTATGGTCACACCGTTTCGTATAGCGGTATGAGCAGCATCCTGAATTACAGGGCCATCCCCTATAGGATCAGAATAAGGCATCCCAAGCTCAATGATATCAGCTCCGCTCTCCTCAAGTGCCTCAAGGACAGGCAGTGTTGAACCTGCAACAGGAAACTCAGGCATATAATATGCTATCAGCAGCTTTTTATCCTGCTGCAACAGGCGGGTAATTCTGTTTTGGGACATAGTGTAGCTTTAGATCAGCGCAAAAGTTGTGGAATAACGAAAATATCAAGCATCATGGACATCATAGTTATCATATGCACCAGAACGCTGCCCCACACATTCCTTGTTTTCAAAACAAGATAACCACCAAAAATACCTATTGGAAAAGCCATCATAGCCATCAGAGCACGCTCTTTCATCCCAACAGGCGCAACTGCAAAATGGTTGACAACATAAAACATTGTTGTTAAAAGCACTGTAAGATGCTTGTTGACCCCCTTCTCGATCATCGCAGCAAACATAATTCCTCGCCAGAGAAATTCTTCAGCCAGAACAAGAACCGGAAAAAAGTAAAGCATCGAACGGTTGACTAAAATAAACTCCATCCCAACCATCGGTGCCCCACCCTTTTTATAGTAAATCACTGTATTCATGATATCCATGCCAAAAAGCAAAAGACCGGCAAGACCACCCCACAAAAGGGACTTCTTAAGATTTCCACCGGCTAGATACATATCCTGCCATTCACCATTCTGTTTACCCCGATACAATACAAGCCCAATAGAGCCCAAAACATAAACAACCAGCGCGGGCCATTCACGAATCGATGTAAAATGACCAGCAAGTCCAACAACCCAAATCAGGGCCATGAGACCGAATGACAGAGTAAGCCTTGCTGAGAGAGATTCTGAACCAGAAGAGGAAAGCGATGTCGAAGAGCTCATGGATGAACTGATTTATGGATGATAACGAGAGAGATCTCTCACATTCGTTCGAGATGACAATAGCGAATGCAATAAAGAGTTGACAAGGCTGCATGAGGATCTCTTTACTGCGAGTCTAAATATACTCAGGACGATCTTCATATTCAATGGGATCGCGCACACCGACAAGCTCAAAAGCTCTGAGCCTGCGGGCACAGCTGTCGCATACTCCACATGCTTTTCCCTCGCTTTTATAACATGACCAGCTGAAGCCAAAAGGTACGTCAAGCTCCATTCCTTTAAAGACAATGTCTGATTTCTGCATTTCAATAAGAGGGGTATGAATTTCGATATTGGTGTCAGGCTTGGTGCCAAGTTCTATAACCTTATTGAAGGCATCATAAAAAACCTTGCGACAATCAGGATAACCGGAAGAGTCCTCTTCAACCGCCCCTATATAAATCCTGTTCGCGCCAATCACTTCCGACCAACTGACCGCCATCGACAAAAATCCGGCATTTCGGAATGGCACATAACTGGTAGGAATAGATGAACCATTAAGGTCTGCCCCACTCACCGGCATGGAATAGTCGGTCAATGAAGATCCACCGATCTCTGCAAGGAAATCAGCATTAACTTCAAGACGTTGTTCTATTTTATAGTGACTGCAGATGGCACGAAACGATGTCAACTCTTTCTGCCAGGTTCGCTGGCCGTAATTAACATGCATGGCCGCCAGTTCAAGCCCCTGGTCATTTGCCATCGCTGTGGTAACAAGACTGTCCATTCCTCCGCTTATAAGGACTACAGCTCTCATGGTTTACAAATAGACTTAGTTTCGAAATTTTTCTGAAAGGTATACAATTCTTTGGTATTCGAAAGCCGGCCGAAAAATAAAAAACCAGCCCGAAGGCTGGCTTTTTATTATAACAAACTGGACAACTCTTAATACATGCCGCCCATTCCACCCATTCCACCTGGAGGCATTGCTGGCATGTCAGATTTTTCTTCCTTGACATCTGTAATTGCAGCCTCAGTGGTCAACAGAATGCTTGCAACTGATGCAGCGTTCTCAAGAGCACTTCTGGTTACCTTAGTAGGATCAACCACACCGGCTTCAACAAGATTTTCGTACTGTTCAGTTCTGGCATTGAAACCAAAATCACCAGTTCCGGCCTTAACCTTCTCCAAAACAACAGCACCATCAGTGGTACCGGTGTTTGCCACAATCTGGCGAAGAGGCTCTTCAAGAGCACGACGGATAATTTCGATACCGGTTTTCTGATCTTCATTGTCAGCAATAGCTCTGTCAAGACCTTTGATAGCACGGATCAGAGCAACCCCGCCACCAACTACGATACCTTCCTGAACAGCAGCACGAGTTGCATGCAGAGCATCTTCAACACGAGCCTTCTTCTCTTTCATCTCAACTTCTGTTGAAGCTCCGATGTTAAGAACAGCAACGCCACCTGAAAGCTTTGCAAGACGTTCCTGCAACTTTTCAGTATCATAATCAGAGGTTGATTTTTCAATCTGTCCTTTAATCTCGTTGATACGAGCCTTGATCTCTTCGGCGGTACCTTTACCTTCAACAATGATAGTATTATCCTTGTCGACAGTAACACGACCTGCCTGACCGAGATACGATATCGTTGCGTTTTCAAGCTTGTAGCCCTTCTCTTCGGAAATAACAGTACCACCGGTAAGAATCGCAATATCCTCAAGCATGGCCTTACGGCGATCGCCAAAGCCAGGAGCCTTGACTGCGCATACTTTCAGAGTACCTCTCAGCTTGTTAACGACAATCGTTGCGAGAGCCTCGCCTTCGATATCCTCTGAAATAATAAGCAGAGGACGACCAGACTGTGCAGATTTTTCAAGAATTGGAAGAAGTTCCTTCATGTTGCTGATCTTTTTATCATAAATCAGAATTAGCGGATCTTCGAGCTCAGCATCCATAGTTTCAGGATTGGTCACAAAGTAAGGTGAAAGGTAACCACGGTCAAACTGCATACCTTCAACAACCTTAAGCTCAGTATCCATTCCTTTTGCTTCTTCAACGGTAATAACACCGTCTTTGCCGACCTTATCCATAGCCTCAGCAATCAATTCACCGATTTCAGGATCATTGTTGGCAGAAATAGTACCAACCTGAGCGATCTCCTTTTTACCAGTGATATTGCGGCTGATGTTTCTCAGTTCCTGAACCACCTCTTTTACAGCACGGTCAATACCTCTCTTCAAGTCGATAGGACGAGCACCAGCAGTAACGTTTTTCAGACCTTCACGGTAGATAGCCTGGGCAAGCACGGTAGCTGTAGTAGTACCGTCACCAGCGACATCACTGGTTTTCGATGCAACTTCACGCACCATCTGAGCACCCATGTTCTCGAAGGCATCAGAAAGTTCAATCTCTTTTGCAACGGTCACACCGTCTTTTGTGGAAGTAGGAGCGCCGAATTTTTTATCAATCAGAACGTTACGTCCGGCAGGTCCGAGGGTAACTTTCACAGCATTTGCCAATTTGTCAACGCCGACTTTAAGTTTGGCTCTGGCTTCAGCATCAAAAAGAATATCTTTAGCAGTCATTGTAACAGATTCCTCCTGTAAGGTTTTTTAAAAGTTTAGTATCGGATTAGCCGAGAATAGCAAAAATGTCAGACTCGCGCATGATAAGGTAATCCTCACCTTCCACGTTGACTTCTGTACCGGAATATTTGCCATAAAGTACTTTCTGACCTACTTGGACTTGTATTTCAAGCAGTTGGCCATTATCGGCAATCTTACCTGCTCCTACCGCTACGACTTCACCATATTGCGGTTTTTCTTTCCCTGTATCGGGAATGAAAAGTCCACCTTTGGTTTTTTCCTCTGCCGGTGCAGGTTTAACAATAACTCGATCAGCTAAGGGTTTCAAGTTCATTGTCTTCTCTTGTTTGGGTTTTAGATTAATAGTAAGATACTATTCGAATGTACATTGAGTTTTAATGCTTTTAGCACTCAAAGACATCGAGTGCTAAAAGAACACTTAATAATAAAAAATATATTATCCCTTCCAAACAGTTTCTTTAACCCGGAAAGCATATTTTTCACTTTTTCAACAAAAATGAGTTCAAAACAAACAATGGATCATGCACTTTATTACACCATCGGCAAAGTTGCTATGGAAAAACTCTCCAGCATTCTTTCTAAAATGCAGGATGACACAGCTACCCCCGAAGACCGGCTGCTGGCCGTCCTTTTGCAGGAAATCTCTGCACTGTCCAAAAACCGTCTATCGGTTGCAGCCAACGAAACCGAGTTCAGCAACGATAGCTCTGTATGGGTTGAACGCACCGCACAGACGCACTTTCCGCATATAAGACTCCACGGCGGCGCACTTGAAGACGATCCGATAAAAAGCTGTACCGATTAAGTTGAAGTTGAAAACCCCAGTTCAACCCACAGTCAACGTTCAAATGAAGGTTTGAGATATCGACCAGTCAGAGAATGCTCCATAGCTGCAATCTCTTCTGGAGTGCCTTCCGCTACAATACAACCTCCTTTATCCCCTGCACCAGGCCCGAGATCAATAACCCAGTCAGCCTGCATGATAATATCTGGATTGTGCTCAATGATGATTAGGGTATTCTTCTGTTCAAGAAGTTTTTCAAAACACAGGATTAACTTGTTGATATCTTCAAAATGAAGTCCTGTTGTCGGTTCATCAAAAATAAAAAGCGTATGAGCCACATCAGCATGAGCAATAAAGCTTGCAAGTTTCAGACGCTGAGCCTCCCCCCCCGAAAGAGTACTCGACGATTGGCCTAACCTGATATAACCAAGCCCCACCTCATCAAGTACCATAAGTTTTCTTGCAATGCTCTTTTCACCACGAAAAAAAACAATAGCTTCCTCAACAGTCATATCAAGCACCTCAGCAATAGAAAGGTCTTTGTACTTCACCTCAAGGGTTTCCGGTTTGTAGCGCAGACCTCGGCAATCCTCACACACAGCCTCAATATCTGCAAGAAACTGCATCTCAATATGCACGCTTCCCTCTCCGGCACAGGTTTCACAACGACCGCCGGGAATGTTGAAGGAAAAATAACCAGCCTTTAACCCTCTTTGTCTGGCATCCTTTGTCTGAGAAAAAAGAGTACGGATATCATCGAATATCTTGAGGTAGGTGACAGGATTACTGCGGCTCGATTTTCCAATAGGCGACTGATCAACGTGCTCGACCCGATCAACAAGCCATGTGCCCGAAATTGAGCGATGAGTTCCAACCTTTTCCTTCAACCCGACTTTTTCCTTCAGAATACCCTTATTAAGAATATCGTTTACCAGTGTAGACTTTCCTGAACCACTCACACCTGTAACACACGTCATAACTCCGAGAGGAAAACGCACATCAATATTCTTCAGATTATTCTGCATCGCACCGGTAATTTCTATGCAGGAAGTAAAATCCGGCGTTCTGCGAACCTCCGGTATAGGTATCCGTTTTTCACCATTGATATACTGGGCAGTCAAAGAAGTCCCGGACTCCTTCATTGTTTCTATCGATCCATGAAACACCACTTCACCACCAAGTCGCCCCGCGAAAGGCCCAAGATCAATAACCTCATCAGCAGCCTCAATAATCTCACGATCATGTTCGACTACAACAACGGTATTACCAAGATCACGCAGCCGCCGCAGCAACGTAATCAGTCGGGCAGAATCACTCTGATGCAGTCCAATACTCGGTTCATCAAGGATATAGATTGCTCCGACAAGCGGAGAACCAAGAGAGGTAGAAAGGTTAATGCGCTGAAACTCACCACCACTCAGTGTATGAGTCAATCGATCAAGGGTGAGATAATTCAAACCCACATCAAGCAGATAGCCAAGGCGCTTTATAATTTCCTGCAAAACGACTTCTGCCACTTTACGATCAAAAGGCGAAACATCAAGATTTCGGAAAAAGTCGGAGGCCTCAGCAATATTCATGCGCGAAACCTCGCCGATATGGCATCCCGAAACCCGCACAAGCCGAGCGTCAGGATTAAGACGACTACCCTCACAATCAGGACAGGTCGCATAACCACGGTACCGACTTAAAAACACCCGATAGTGCATTTTATAACCGGCATCTTTCTCTATTTCAGCAAAAAATGGCCAAATCCCCTTATAGCGCTCATCAGAAAGTCCTTTCCAGATTATCTCTTTATGGGCATAAGAAATCTTTTCATAGGGAACATCAAGCGGAATGCCGACAACCGGAGCAACTGCAAGAAGCTGCTTCAGATTCCAACGATACTTTTCCGAGTTCCAGCACGCGATAGCACCTTCTGCAAGCGTGAGCGACTTATCAGGCACAACAGCATCCTCATCAATACCGGCAACCCTACCAAAACCCTGACAAGTATTACAGGCACCTATCGGAGAGTTAAAGGCAAAAAGCTGAGGCGAAGGCTCCTGATATTCAACACCATTCAATTCAAGTCTGTCACTGAACAGAAAGGTTTTTCCTCCAATCACCTTCAAAACAGCATAGCCTCCGGATTCATTGAAACACGTTTCCGCAGCCTGTGACACCCGGCTGAAAACCTTTTCATCGTGCTTCGCTACAAAACGGTCAACAAGAACCAGAAGGGTGGAAAGTTCAGATTTCGGCATCTCAAGCACCCGCCTGCAAATCTGCTCACTGTTAAGGTCAAGTACCTCATCCCCTGCAACCACTCTGAAAAACCCTTTTTTCAAAAGATTTGCTATTTCATCCTGCACCGAACAAACATGTTGTCCGGCATCATGATGGGAAGGGAAAAAAAAACCCGCATAAAACTTCGTGCCATCATCAAAAAAACCAGCCTGCAAGCTTACATCATCTGGAGTATGCTTCAAAACAAGCTCATTTGTATCACGCGAATAGATTTTGCCAATTCGCGCATAAAGCAGACGGAGATAGTCATAAATTTCCGACACCGTACCGACTGTAGAGCGCGGGTTTTTAGGAATGGGTTTCTGTTCGATAGCTATCGCCGGAGCGATTCCCTCAACACTTTCAATATCAGGACGTGGCATTCGTTCAAGAAACTGCCGCACATAGGCTGAAAGAGACTCCACATACCGGCGGTGACCTTCAGCATAAAGGGTATCAAACGCAAGGCTTGATTTACCCGACCCGCTGACGCCAGTAAGAACCACAAAACGGTTCCGGGGAATGCAAACCGAAATATTTCTGAGATTATGAGTATTGATACCTTTGAGGACGATATCGGGCAGACTCGTTTCAGCGACTGCTGACTGTTTGAGTCTATTATTGGTCATGATTCAAAATAATCTTGTGTATTAATGATGGGACAGGAAAAACTGTAAAAAAGAGTACGGTCAACATCCTCGGAGGTAATAAACGCAGAACTGATGGAAGGAAAAAACCTTTTTTGCGACTCTGTGTTCACCTGTCTATCTGCTGAAGTAAAGACTGAATCGTTGTCTCTGCCAGGAGATCCTGAATTTTCCCCTGCAGCTTGTTCATATACCCCCTATGAGTGCATGATGAAAATATTTCACAGCTGTTTGTCTTAACACCACAGTGCACTAAATGCGGTTTTCCCTCAATGGCAATAGCAATATCAGCAATAGTTATTTCAACTGTTCGCCTGCCAAGCATATAACCGCCTTTCACACCCTGAACAGATGAGGCAATACCAGCACGCTTGAGACTCTGCATAGCCTTCGAAAGAAACTCCTGAGAAAACCCGATTTCATCAGCCATTTCCTTAACCGTAACAACCCTGTCTGCCCCCTTGGTTGCAAGATAGGTAACCGCATGGAGTCCGTATTCAAATTTTCTGGAAACCTGAAGCATATGATAAATTATCTTATAAAAAGGACAAATTTAACCCTATTTTTCATGTAAACCAATAGCTTAATATTGCCACACAACGGATATATTGTTTTATAAGTTTTAACCATACGACAATTTTATTGATTGTTACCTTATGATGAGTGCAGTGAAAGATCAATATTTTTTATGGCAGTTTTCAGCAGAAGACGAGGCAAAAATCCGATATCAGGAATTCGGTCAAAATAATCCAAAAAAAACTCCGTTACTGTTTCTTCACGGCTACGGAGCAATGATTGAACACTGGAACCTCAATATTCCTGAATTTGCACATGAGCATAAAATTTATGCCATGGACTTGATTGGATTCGGAAAATCACAGAAACCAAATGTACGATATTGCCTGGAACTGTTTGCCTCACAGATTGAAGCATTTCTTTATCTCAAAAAAATAGATAAGGTTATTATTATCGGCCATTCAATGGGAGCAGCAGGCGGCATTTATTTTGCACACCATAAACCAGGCAAAGTTGAGGCACTCATCCTGGCAAACCCTTCCGGTCTTTTTGGCGACACCATGGATGGCATGGCAAATGTTTTTTTCGGCCTCATAGGCTCCCCATTGATTGGCGAAGTACTATTTACAGCTTTCGCAAATCCCCTTGGAGTCAGCCAGAGCCTTACGCCAACATACTTTAACCAACACAAGGTTGATATAAAACTGATCCATCAATTCACCCAACCTCTTCTTGACAAAGGAGCACAATGGTCTTATCTCTCTCCCTCAAAAAGACCTAACGACTTCAGGCTTGATAATCTCCCAAAGCCATGCAACTACAAAGGACCAGCCTTCCTTGTCTGGGGTGCTGAAGACATAGCATTGCCCCCGCATAAAATCATACCTGAATTTCAGCAACTGCTGCCAAAGGCAGGAGCATTTATTATCCCTAAAGCATCACACTGTATCCACCACGATGCCCATGAAGAGTTTAACAAGCGGTTGAAAATAATCCTTCAGACTATTCAGCAAAATGCTTGCGAATAACCTAATATGAGGCTCCCGTGCCGGTTTTGATGCTGAAATCGCTAAACGGCGGTTTCAAACCAATTTGGAAAGCATAACTCCGGAACTGCCCAAAAGGGATCAATAAAACGCTCATCTGCCAGCAATCCAGGTCCCGATTAAGTCGCAGCATTGGAAAAACAAACTGATTATTTTGGATATCATATCCGGTATTCATTACCATCTGCCATTGTTTAGATAGCGACTCCTTTACCGATCCATTAATCAGCGAAGTGGTAACTGGAGCAAGGGGATTACTTTTATCTGATTGCAAAAGCAGTGAAAACTGGAACTCCCATGGCTGGCGGAAATCAATGCTTCTGAAGTATTCGTTATTAAAGCGCTCAAGAAATATTGACTGTGCTGAATTCGGTTGTGCAGTATTGGGCACAAAAAGCGGTGCGGGTGATGAATACCATGGTAAAACAGAAGACTTAGCATCACTGTTTCCCTGAATACTCAGACTCATATTCAGAAATCCCTTGATGAAACGAAATAATCCGCCTCCATCCTCGTTATTGAGACGATCAACCCTGATACCGGTCAACGGATCGTAACTGTAAACATCATACATTGTCCCCGCACTGAAAAGAACATTCGGTGACAAGGCATTGCTCGATGCTGTAAAGGAAAGCGGAGCCAGATGAAGAGCGTCAGCTTTGAAGTTATAAGCAGTTGACGCGTTTAATGACAAAAGTTGCACCGTCTCTTCTCCAACAAGAGCCCCCTCTTCATCAGTCTTCACAGGCCCTCTTACTTTCCCTTGAATAAGATTTTTTAGAGTAATCCCAACAGTACTCTGCCCTTCGGGTAAACCTGCGTAGGTAGTATTGCTTAATCGGCTGAAAAGCTGAAGATCAGTCCAGTCATAAACATTCCCATAATAATTATATGCTGTCCCGGAAAAATGAGGATTCCAAAGATAGCCGAGAGTAGGAATAAAGGTGTGGCGAAGTGCATTAAGCCCAAACAGATTCTCAAGAAACCCTGTCTCAAGAGTACCATAAAGCCTGGTACTCGCATCAACGGCAAAGACCGTGGTCGAAAAATCCTTGTTGGCGCTATCTTGAGTGAATGAATGAATAAACGTCAGACTGGGATTAACATTGAAATAACGAAACAACGTGGATTGCATTCGAAGAGGAAACACCACACTTGTACCACTATATGCATCGTAGAGCCCGGTCATCGGCTGCGTCTCTTGAAGAGAAACCCCTTGAGTAAAGAGAGCTTTATTTCCTTCTGAAAATTCATGATAGTAACCCAACTCAACATTGGCATTAGCTGAATAACCCGAAGACATAACGGTGCTCGGCGAAGTATATGACCCACTATATGAAGCTCCGCTCGACAAGGACACATCCGACCTCCAATCGTCAACGGGAACACTGGAACGAAATGGATACATCCTGTTCTGATAGAACGATGCATCGATAGTTTGTGTCGCAATAAGAGTGCTTAAATCTTCAGACCGATTATAGGTAATGGATGCAATGCTGTTCTCATTATTAAAGGTTTTTGCCAATCCTGCACGAGCATTCGATTGCTGGGTCACCATGGTTATCGAATTATTCGAATTCAGATCATAACCTTGCGGTGGGCCCTGCAGTTGAACATTGACATCAAGTCGAGTCGAGGAATCGAAAACCTGATTGTGAATAAATTTCGCATTCCAGTCACTGTATGTTGGATAATGCAAATACTCCCCTCCAATCTCCCCCGAAAAAACATTACTCTCTTTATAACGAAACCTCTCACCAAACCCCCAACTGCCATTTAACGATATGTCGCTGTTGAGCCTGAGATCCATATAATCATTAATGGCCCAGAAATACCCTAAATTCGACAAACCGTAGCCCATATCCGTGTTATGACCGAAGCTGGGAACGAGAAACCCCGACGACCGTCCTTCCTTCAAAGGAAAGACCATATAAGGCAACGCAAGAATCGGTATCGATGGTAAACGCTCAGAAAATATCTCCGGTCTGACATACAGGATCATTGGTCTGGCAATAATCCTGTTGTCAGGAATAATGGTCATCTCAGAAGAAGAAATCCACCAATGAGGCGACGGGTCCTCGCAGGAAGTAAACGTACCGTCCTTGATGAACATTTCACCATTTTCAAGCCTTTTAACATTCGCTCCGTTAAAAATAACCTGTTTGGATGACGACGAAATATTTGTCGTCTCCCCTTTTTTTGTTTTTAAATTGTAAGTTATGGCTTCAGCATTGAAACTCCCCTGCCGATCAGTATAGACTGCAGGCTCTATGAGCTTTTTCGATGAATCAGCAATACCAAAAGCCCGAAACAATGATGTATCAAGATCAACAATAATTTTGGGAGCTTTTATGCTGGTATCTTCCTGGTCGATACGAGCCTTTCCCCACAACTCCATTTTCCGTTTATCGAGATTGTAGATAACAGAATCCTTCGCAGAAAACAGCACCACACTCTTAAGGTCTCCCATACCGGAAAGCGAATCATGCGGCACTGTCTGTTTGTTCGGACGTTCCTGTTTCGCCTTTTCTGGCCGTTGAAAAGCATGCAGCACCCCCGAAAAAAAAAGAGGTACAGTCCAAATAAAAAAACAGAAAATGGCCCGTTTCGGACTATGCAGATAGTTAAATTTCAAGGCAATATTGCTTCGCTACAGAAATGAAGGTGGTCACTTACGAAAGATGAAATATATGACTTAGTAAAGAAGATTTTATGGTGGCTTTCAAAAAGAAATGTTCTAATCCCCATTCACATGGCCGGATAATTATCGGAACCGCTTTTGATGGACGTTTTTCTTCGTATTACTATTTGATGGGGGATCTAAGGAGAGGCTATTGCTCAGCATTCAGGTCAGAGGCATGAAGGAGCCTCTGACCTTGATTTCAGACTATGTCGACTTATCAGAACTCGTATCTGATTCCAGCCAGAATGTTGTTACCTGCCCAGCTCACCTTTTCGTGATTAATGCTTGAAAGCCCTTCTGGCTTGAGATACTGGTACCCCAGATCAAGGGTAACATTCGAGGCAACCTTAACGCCCACACCGGCACCGACTTTCCAAGCAAACACGGTCTGTTCGACATAATGATCAGCGGTTTTAACATCAGCCATACCCACCCCAGCAGTCAAATAAGGTGAAAACTCTGACCCCAGGTTAAAATCATAATACCCGTTAGCCAAAACCGTCAAAAAAGATACATCTGCATATTCTGGGTAGTCGATATACGCGTGCTGCTGATAGCCAACACCAAGTTCAACCCTAACCGGTTTAAAATTGTAACCAATTGCACCATTGCCAACAACGCTGTTATCCAGTTTGTAATCGACACCATCAAACGCAGCATTCCCTTGCAGTCCTAAACCGATAGAACCGCTGACATAAGGGTTGGCAGATGCAGAAGAAGCACCAAGGGCTGAAAAAAGTATGGCAAGAAAAAGCGTCTTTTTCATGTTCGCACCATTTAAGATTTTTATAATTCAACACTTAACCCTCAAATGTAATCAATTCCATCAATTCCAGTAATATTTTTCTCATCCTCTCAAGGCCTGTGATCACGTATTATGTATCTTATAGCGTAGTTTGATTTGTTGCCAAGCCATCTGTTTCTCAAAAAATGGATACCATTTAACTAAGAGAATAACGATGAAAATAAATATTTGGCAAGCTTTAGGATTTTCCGGAATGCTGTTGGGCGCTCCCTTTTTTGAGACCAGGGAAGCCCATGCTGAAGTTGGTGTAAATATCTGCATGGATTGCAATAATGAAAAGGCGCCCGACCCCAATAGTGTTTTTCTGCTTGGAGGTCTGATATGTGGTGTAAAAGCAGAACTGAACCATGCGGAAACCTATAAAACTATTCTGGTCGACCGTACAACAACAATTTTAAACTCTGAGAGTATTTGATGACTTTACAGGATAAATATATTACTTTTACAAAGTACTGTTCTCTGCGATTCCACAGAAACTCTGCGCCGGAAAAAGCTGTAACTATTTCAATAATAACTCGTTAATTTATTGCCATCTCATGGTGCCGATAGTCTATTCCGCACCCGATTCCGCTGGACATTTCGGTAGTTTCGGAGGCAAATTCATCCCGGAAACCCTTGTAAAAAATGCTGCCGATCTTGAATCGGAGTACCTCAAGGCAAAAAACGATCCGGCATTTCAGTCGCAACTGAACCACCTCCTCCGTGATTATGTAGGCCGGCCAACACCGCTCTATCATGCCGAACGGCTAAGCCGGACGCTTCAAGGAGCTCAAATCTACCTCAAACGTGAAGACCTCTGCCATACAGGAGCACATAAAATCAACAATGCACTTGGCCAGGTACTGCTCGCCCGCCGTATGGGTAAAAAAAGGGTAATTGCCGAAACCGGTGCAGGACAACACGGAGTTGCCACCGCAACAGTGTGCGCTCTTTTCGATCTTGAATGCATCGT
>Ga0194037_1000150_pt1 | contig 51962 bp, 43 predicted proteins | sample JunL306m_MetaG_FD_148653 | JGI IMG/M metagenome (GOLD analysis project Ga0194037, IMG submission 148653) | Anoxic zone freshwater microbial communities from boreal shield lake in IISD Experimental Lakes Area, Ontario, Canada - Jun2016-L304-6m | ecosystem: Environmental > Aquatic > Freshwater >... | reverse complement strand
TCTAATTTCAGAATTATGCTCTACCATCGTTACCAATTGCTCTGTAATTGGTTCATGTTTTGTTTCTGTTAATTTTTTATCCTGCGCAAGTACGTTACAACTCAAAAAAAACAGTACCGTTAAAAATGACGGTAACCAGATCAATTTTTTTCTCGTCAGCATATTCAACCCCTTTTAATGTGATGGTTATCATTCCCAGGAATGGACTTGGCCGTAAAATTCTATTGTCTTGTAAAGTCCCTTCCGTTTCTGGTAAGTGTTTGCCTCAAATATAAGATTATGTATCGAATAGAGCGGAAAACGCGCTCAAACATCTTGGATTCCAAACGGCTTCTTGACGTTTGGAAGTGCATTTATAATACCGTAAAATAACACCAGGCGCAGGTCTTCACCACCTCGGTAGGTCACATTATCCTTTATATCGTAGCTTCTTCTTGTTTGAATATCCCAACTCAAATATTTATAATCTAACACATCATAAAAAGAGGGAAGTCTTCAGAAGAACATATTTAAGCTGAACAGCGTAAATAATGGATATACTGACTATGAAAAAAAACCTCAAGCGTATCATAGAGCTTATCGATGCCGAGGAGTATAAAGCAGCTCATGATCAGTTGTCGATTCTTATAAAAGCATTCCCTGAGGTCTGGCAGTTAGAAGTGGCATTTATAGAAACAGGGATTGCCCATGTGATGAAGGTGAAGGGGCCGGAACGCAGACTAAGTATGGGTTTTTATTCACAGAGTGCTGTATGGCGACTTAAGGATGTGTTAGGGCAATCGGGTGCAGGTGAGTGTCTACGGACTTTGCATAAACTTGTAGATTTTACCGCAACAGCTCGATTTAATTATTTAAACTGATGGGGCTGCACGCCTCATCAGCTTTACCTCACTCACACGAACAGATATATGGCTGATACGATTTTCATGATTCACGGAATGCTTGGGGGGCCGTGGTACTGGGAAAACTATCGGAAAAAGTTTGAGGCAGACGGATACCGCTGCATCACTTCAACATTGCGTTACCACGATATGGATCCCCGCAGTGTTCCACATCCTGATCTTGGAACAACAAGTCTCCTTGATTATGTTGAACAGCTCCAAACCGAGATCGACCAATTGGACGAAACGCCTATTGTGATGGGCCACTCCATGGGAGCACTTCTTGCCCAGATACTTGCTACACGCATTAAAGCTAAGGCCTTGGTGCTGCTTACTCCAGCGGCCCCTTACGGGATAATGGCTCTGACGCCCTCTGTTGTCAGAAGTTTCTGGAGTGTACAGACGACGTGGGGTTTCTGGAAAAACCCGTTCCGTCAGAAATTCAGTGAAGCTGCCTATTCAATGCTGCATTTGCTGCCGGAAAAGGAACAGTGGGAAATATACAGTAAACTCGTTTACGAATCAGGCAAGGCAGCCACGCAAATTGGTTACTGGTTTCTTGACCCTTATAGGACTTCAAGTGTCGATGAGTCCAAGGTTACCTGCCCAGTTTTAGTTGTTTCCGGAAGCCTCGATCGTATCACCCCGGCATCGGTCGCCCGAAAAATTGCGAATAAGTATAAGGCCGTGTCAACATATAAGGAGTTCAAGAATCATGCACACTGGGTAGTTGGAGAACCTGGGTGGCAGGAAATTGCAGACTATGTTGGTTGTTGGCTAAAAAAGCAGGGGATATCATCCCTGTTACCCGAAAAATGACTTTTTATTAACACAAATCCCGTGTGGGTGTTGTTTATTTCTGAATATATTTGAAATCAATTCGTCCACCATATGAATGTCGTTATTCCACTAATCTATGCAGAAGTTCATCCTATGAAAGTATCGGTTTACCGGCATACAACTTGTGTATAATCCCACTTAAACAGCCTTTTTCGATACACTCATTATCTTCAAAATATACGCCATGATTTCTGATGCCGAAAAAGCTAAACCACTGTAAAATACCTTTAATATTTATACCGCCAGTAAACACAATATTTTCGGGGATAGGTCCAATCTTTTCATCATTATAATATGAATCTCCCATTTTTTTTATTGAAACCGAATGATCTGCTTCTTCATTTTCAGCATCATCCCTGAAATTTGAACCAAGAATGTCAGAAGGGGAATATACATTAAGCCATTGTATTGGTACATCTTTTAACATCCCTCTACCCTCAAAATAGTACCCCCAAAACAACCTGATAAAATCGTATGGACACCCAATTGTGGTTAAGCTATATATATTATTGACTCTTAAAGATGGCGAATCACCATAAGGAAATATATTATCTAATGCAATGACGCTGCCCATACTGTACGAAACCACATGAATACGTTCATAATTATTTGACGATATATAATCAAGCATATCAGCAAATCGACCAGCTATAATATCTTTATACTCTCCTAAGCTTATATAATCAATAACACCCATAAGGGATTCAACCATGCTTGTGAATGTTTTTTGATAGTCAGGTACAAATGATTTTATAAGTGCAGATATTATAACAAAATGACCACTATACACAACTAATATATTTAGTGGATCTTCGATTTTAATATTAGATGTCCATTTAGATATTTCTATACCCAATGAAGGTATTACGGATTTTACAACACCGGCAACGGCTATTATTACAATAATCATATAAATGGATAAAAAAAGCATAAGCAGCATAGCATAAGCGATCTGGAATTGCTCAGATAATCGCTTAGACCTTACAGTAAAAAAGGAGCAAAACAATTTATAGTATAGATTAATCAATGTAAAAAAAAGCATCATACTCTTTTTAAAATTATTTTTTCTTGCCCATACATTTCTGAGCGTTTTCGCATACTCAAAATAATATATATCTGCTACCTTGTTTTTATTTTCACCGTTATTTCTGATAATAGATCTCACAGACTCCATGTCTGTTTTAGAAATACCTGACTGATAATGCTTATCATCCCCACTACGAACCACATCATAACTTACATGTGCTGATAATGTATTTCTGTCAAGTTCAGCAGCAAAGCGTTCAGCAAAAAGATCGACACCAATATGATTACCCATATCTGGAATAAAGATAACCGCATCAGTATTATTATGAGTGGTTATAGCCATGATTTAAATTATTAACAGTTTGAGGTAATTAATAAAATACTTCAACACCGGATTGACACATCGAAAAACAATAACGTGCAAGGGGGCAGAATTTTGTTCAAATAATCGTAGGGCAAATGTTGAACGTTATACCATTTTTACGATATCGTATTACATCTCCTGGCTGAAGCGAGCTATCGGCAATCTTTAGGCAGTTGTCTTCAAGAACCCTGTTCACGTCGGACCGGGTTAAAATCGTAAACAACATCCTCGACTGAAGACGCACAGGGGCACGTTTCAGTGCACGATCAAGGTAATCGATTGCTTATTCAAGCAAGTCTCCACCCAGATAATCATACACCTGTCGAGGATGCACATTTCAAAATTGCTCGTAATCCTATCAAATATTGAGCAAAAGTTCGGGTAACTATAGAACAACTGTCCTTGAACTCCCTGGTATCGAAAGGACTACCGGATGAAACCTGGCTATCGGAAAGGGCAAGCAGATTACAGACATGGAAACCTGAAGTCAATGCCTGCTTAATTTGTTACGCGATTTTCCGCAGCAAGTCATTAATTCGTAAAAAAGCGACTCTGAGGAACAAACGAGCGCTTGTTGATTTTTAAGAAAATTGCAATCCATCTTCAAATGCTTTTCAATAAACGCCGAATAAGAACATGAGCATAAGACATCAGCAAAAACCATCATTGTAATTTATATATAAATTTACTAATTTACGTTCATTGAGTATAGGTATATACAGATCTAAACTATGCCGTACTGAGAAGATTACTGCATGCAACTATAGCTTCAGATCGAACAGGTGTGCGTTATCGCTTACGTATTATGGGTAATACAACAGGCTGAACACTCTGTGGAAAGTATTTAAAAATAAATCTTTGACGGTATATGGTTTCAGGCTGACCAGTTAGCGCAGGGGAGACTTATTAGTGGTATTCATGGAACGGAAATTGCCGTTAAATAAGCAAATTTTACATCAGCACTTTGATTGATAAGGCATTGATCGAAATAGTACACACATTTAGAATGGAGTGATATTTTTGAAAAATATTCCTAAGACGCTATGGGAATGGGATCTGGAGAGTGGGGAAATGCTCTTGACCGATCAGGTCAGGATGCTTTTTGGACAAAGTCTGACTTCAGCTAAACCCTCTTATAATGCCTGGATACAATCAATTTTACCAGGCGATAAGGTACGCACAGAACAAATTATTCAGACGGCTCTTGCCAAAAAAGAGTCCTTTACTGTTGAGTGCCACATCTTTGACTCCAGAGGTTCAATCCGAAAACTTATGACTCAGGGATTTCCGGTCAAGAATGGCGATGGACTGGTAAAACGCTATATGGGAATCACTATAGATGTAAGCAAAAGTAATGTTGACGGTCAGCTTATCAAAGCTGCCAACCTGAACTGTCTTCTTTTTTTTTACAAGCAGCCATTATGCACCATAGATCAGGACGGAAGAATACTGGCCTCAAATAAAGATTTTGAGGATCACTATTCAGGAGAATTCAGCTCACTGAAAGGTCGGGATTTTCATAAGCTGTTTCGGCCTGAACTGGCTGATGGACGAAAAGTAAAATTTGAAAATGTCTTCAATACCGGAAAAACAATCCATTTTAAGGACCGGTGCCTCGAAAAAGAGAAAATAGATAAAAAGCGAAAGGAGAACATCTACCAGATATCGGCTTATCCTGTTATTGAGGATGACGAAACAATAAAATCCCTCGCGGTTTTTATTACAAACACCAATGAAAATAATGAGGCGGAGCAGGCAAGAATTCAGCTGGACAAGCAATACCAAACTCTTATTGCCGCCTCCCCGGACAGCATTATAACAACCAATCTCGAAGGCATCATCAGCAGCGTTTCCGACATCGGTCTGGAAATATTCGGAACTAACAACAAGGCCGAGGTTATCGGGCAGCCATTTTCAAGAATTGTCTATTCAGAAAACTATAGAATAATTGATGAAATATTTGATGTAACGCTTAGAGAAGGGTTGATTCAAAACAGAGAGATCCTGCTGAAAAAGAAAAACAATACGGTTTACTCGGCTGAAATAAGCGCGGCATTGATTCAGGATAATAATGGGGAGCCATCCTCCTATATGATTATCATCCGGGACATTTCACAGAGGAAGATTATCGAAAGCGAGCTTTTCCATGCAAAGCGGCTTATCAGCCTCGGCGAAATGGCATCCGGCATTGCGCATGAAATTTATCAGCCTATAAACAATATCGGACTGGTCGTCGATAAAATGCTTATGAGAGCTTCTGCAAACGGCTGGAACTGTACCAGCGAGATTAAAGTTACGTCTGACAAAATATTTGAAAACATCATCAGGGTACAGACAATTATTGACAATATCCGATCGTTTTCGAGCACCGACAACAACTATATATCATCAGTTGTCAATATCAATAAAAGCATTCGCAACGCGCTTCTGATGGTCTCGGAACAGTGTAAACACCGCTCAATCGTTCTTGATTTCAAACCGGAGCAGGAAAGATTTCTGGTTATCGGAAACATCTATAAGTTTGAGCAGGTGATCCTCAATCTGATCAGGAATTCCATTGATGCTCTCGAAGAGCGGAAGCAAGTCAGCCAGTCACCATTTGATATGAAGATTCTTATCCGGTCATTTTATGACAACGGCTATGTTACCATAAGTGTAGAGGATACAGGGGTCGGTATCAGTGAACATAATATTGAGTACATCATGCACCCCTTCTATACGACAAAAGAGTCAGGAAAAGGTACAGGGCTCGGGCTTTCAATCAGCTACGGAATCATTAAGGAAATGAACGGAGATATTAGGATTAAAAGCACATCCATGAAGGGCACCACTGTAGTGATCACCTTGCCCAAGTCAGAAAAATAGACACCCAGGTATTATACCTGCCCTTATTTGGCAGGCCTGTGCCTGAAATCACTGCAACTTCACAGGTTCATCATTCCAGGTAAGATCACGGCCTATCAGTTTCCGAATGGACCCCTTTGGCAAAATAATTATTTCACCTCCATCGCGACTGTACCAGTAACCATGCATGTGATTTTCGCGTTCGTTAAGAAAACCGGGTATGAGGAACTCTGACGCATCTTTCCTTGATAACCGGTCAGAACAAATACACTCCTGCCCGTTTTTTGAGACTGCTAGCCATGGCATGTTCAACCTGTATTTGTGTTGCGGGTTATTGAGACGGCCTCTTCTTTTTATATACGTTTGAAGTAATATAATTAATCTCGTTCACAATTTTTTGAGGGTGAAAAGTGCTTCGGGAAAAAAAGTGATGCGACAGGGAAAAGAGAGGGGAAACAGCTCAAAATTATCGGGGAAAAAGAGGGGAAAAACTTTGTACAAAAGTTGACGAAGTTGACGCCTATATGATATGATTTGTGCGGGTTTCCGGACGAGAGAAAAAACAAGGTTTTTTTGCAGTTTTTGAGCAAATCGGCGTGCGTGAAAAGCATATTGCGGAAGCATAAATTCAATGGAAATTATTGGATAATACTATAATAACACGCCATATTCTCTTGATAATGGAGGAGCTATTCGGGTGTGATGCGGTGGCTAAACTACTGCACATAAAAATATAAAGGGTCAAGTCGATTTTATGCTCGCGCTGCGAGGGGAGGGAAGTTGGCTGTAAAATCGCAACAAATATTTGGTCTATTTACTATATTCGAAAAGCTTATACCTTGTTATGAAAGGTAGTGTTACCCTGTGTTTTTTATTGGGATGCAGGAGTGTAGTCAATACAACGTATTCAACTTATTGTGCATTGAGTTTTTCTTCGTATTCACCTTCCTCTGGCACGACTTCCGGTGAGAGGCCGAAGCGCATTTTTGTTGTTGGTGCCACAGGCTATATTGGTAAATTTGTTGTCCGTGAACTTTCTGCAAGGGGTCACGCGGTTGTCAGCTTTGCGCGTGAACGTTCGGGGGTTGATGCTGCAACAACGGCTGAACTGACACGACAGCAACTGCAGGGTTCTGAGGTTCGTTTTGGGAATGTTTCCAACATGGACTCCCTGATGAGGGATGGTATTCGCGGCGAACACTTTGATGTTGTGGTCTCCTGTTTAACGTCACGTACCGGAGGGGTGAAGGATGCCTGGATGATTGACTATCAGGCAACTCATAATGCTCTTGAAGCGGCTAAAAAAGCCGGAGCACAACACTTTTTGTTACTATCAGCTATCTGTGTCCAAAAGCCTCTGCTTGAATTTCAGAGGGCAAAGCTCAAATTTGAAAAGGAGCTGACTGAATCCGGGTTGACCTATTCGATTGTGAGGCCGACGGCTTTTTTTAAATCGCTCGCCGGTCAGATTGAGTCGGTAAAAAAAGGGAAGCCGTATATCATGTTCGGCAACGGTGAGCAGACTTCCTGCAAACCAATAAGTGAAGCAGACCTTGCCCGCTTTATGGCGGATTGTCTTGAAGATTCCTCTAAACACAACAAAATCCTGCCTATCGGCGGCCCAGGCAATGCCATTTCAGCTAAAGCACAGGGCGAGCTTTTGTTTGAACTTCTTGGACGAGAACCGAAGTTTAAAAAAGTTCCGCATCTCATGTTCGATATCATTATTCCAGTGCTCACTTTCCTTTCAAAACTGTTCCCGACACTGAAGGATAAAGCTGAGTTTGCCAGAATCGGACGTTACTATACTTCGGAGTCAATGCTGGTTCTTAATCCCGCGACTGGCCAATACGATGCTTCAGCAACCCCTTCTTACGGGACCGACACCCTACGCGATTTTTATGCAAGAGTCTTGCAGGGAGGCCTCGAAGGCCAAGAGCTCGGTGCACATTCTATGTTTTGAGCGGTGGAGTCAGTAAGAACGATTTTGACTGCCTGTATGTAACGCCTTACCCCTCTTCTATGAAAAAAATATCACGGAGTGGAATGCTGATAGTCTGGGGTGTTTGGGAAGTTGCTTGATTATCTGTGCCGACCGGTGCTTTAACCGAAAAAATAAGTGCGGGGAATACTTTGCACTGCACTTCACGACCAAGATAGACCCTTCGCACAATCGCTCGATCAGCTTTATGAAGCTGTACCCGATAAAACCTACCCGGGATCAGTTCCGGCAGTTCTTTTTCCAACATGAAGATTCCTGATTTAACGATTGGCTCTCATATAATCACTGGACACTTACTCTCGGTCAGTGGGGCACATCAAGGTCGGGTTGTTCAACAGTTCAACACCGGTGTCGTATTATTCTATCAAATATTATTCCACAAATCCGCTATCGTTTACCTGGCCACTCCTTTTCATAAGTGATACAACAGGTTATTGGAAACAATTTTTTTTGTGGATGATTATCACGACTGAAAATGCGGCAATGATGTAGGGTTTTCCGTGCCTAAAAACGCACACTTGTGCGCATTTAAACCTGGTATCGGGCCATCAAGAGGACTAGAGAAAGAGTGAGGTGCAAAAAAAAAAGTCCACCAGTCATTAACGATTGATGGACTTAACAAAATACAGAGAGATCGCCATAATCACGTGATTATCCAGCGACTTCATCCTTCAAATTTTTTCCCGGTTTGAACTTTACTACTTTTTTGGCCGAAATGGTAATGGCCTCACCAGTCAGAGGATTACGACCTGGGCGTTCTGCCCTGTCAACCGTGGTGAATGTACCAAATCCTACAAGTGCAACATCCTCACCGTTTTTCAACGATGATGAAACAACATTGATAAAGGCCTTAACAGCACGTTCAGCATCTAATTTGGTCAGGTTCGCCTGTTCTGCAATTTTTTCAACTAGTACAGCTTTTGACATGGGGTATGATTTTTAGATTGTTATTGTGAAGGCTTATTTAAAAAAAGGATTTGTTGCATAAAATTTGAACACCCGGAAACCGCGGAATGAAAAATCTTATAAATATTACCGGGAGAAAAAAAAGGCACAGATAAAATTTTATCAACTTTACAATATCAAGGTATTATTTTTTTAATAAACCACAATACTTTAAGCATTTCTATGTTATCGACATAAATAAATCATCTATAAGCGAATCGCTTTTTTTATACTTTTGAGCTTTGTTTTACATAAAAGCAGGGCTTTCTGACACTTGCGCTTCATCGAAAGCTGGGAGAGGGTTACTCATGCACAAGAATTTTGATGCGCAGATTTGTTGTTTTTTTCCTCAGGCGAGCACTGAACGCCATAGATTTTGCCATGTTTTCTATCATGTTATACTAATGGGCTGATATTATCTATATTATGTTATGATATAATACAGATATACATAACATTTGCGGCATGAGGACAAGGTTACACAGAATAAAAAATAGTAAGGTGGAGCAAGTAAAAGGTAATGCTGAACCGGCTCCTGCGGAATATCCATTTCATCCTTTAACAGAGGGAATTGTTATCGGGATTCTGGTATTTTTTGCAATATTTATTACAACGTATTTTATCTACTATCATACCTTAAACGCCCAAAAAGGGGAGATTCGGGAAGGCTTATTACGTACTGGATCTGTTTTAGCGTCATTTATTGATGGAGATACTCATAAAAAATTTATTTCTCGCGACCAGGAACAATCGCCGCTTTATGAACAAGCGTTACTGCCTTTCAAAAACACCCTGCACGCCGACTCTACGATTGCCTTTGTGTACACTTTAGTTCTGAAAAATGACAAGGTGTATTTTGTTCTGGACCCTACTCCTTCAAGCGACAAGAACAAGGATGGTATAGACGATAAATCACATATCATGCAGCCCTATACTGAAGCAAGCAAGGGAGCTGTCCGCGCTTTAAAAGAGCATATTAAAATTGCGGAAAATGAGCCATATCAGGATCGTTGGGGCTCGTTTATGAGTGCATATATTCCATTTTATGATTCCAATAAACAGTTTGTCGGGGTTGTAGGAATTGATATCCGCGCTGATAATTATTATAAACGATTAGCTCCAATTCAACGAGCCACAATTCGGGCAATGGTGACTGCCTTTTTTATATCGTTTTTAATTTCTTCTGCGGTTTGGTTTATGAGGAATTTCTCGAAAATTATAAACCAAAGCCGTCATAAAATTTATAAAGAATATTTGCACTTAAAGGGGAAAGATTAAGAGGAGAGATGATCATGTCATTAGATCAAGCAAAGGCGTTTATCGAAAAAATGAAGTCTGACGATGCATTCAGAGAGCGCGTAATGGCAATTGAGGATGTTGCCGGTCGGCTGGTTTGCATTCAAAGCGAGGGTTTTGCGTGTACCGAGGCAGAGATTCAGGCTGTCGCTGGTGAGCTACGTGATGAAGATCTTGATTCCGCGGCGGGGGGTAATCCCTTTTTTTCGGGGAGAACACACTGGGTTGGATGCTGGGCCGACAGCCTGAACATATGTTAAAAAGCCTGTACCTTCGGTTAATTCCGTTCAAAGGGCTCGTTTTTTTAATCTCTGAAATGTTGTAAACTCGGGTAAATGAGCATTCCTCCTTAAAAGCGGTGACAGCATGAGCGACAAACCTAAATACTGGTTCCCTGCTAAGTGTTATGGTTGGGGTTGGGGACCTCCCTCCACCTGGCAAGGATGGATTGTTCTTGCTGGATACTTACTGCTGATGATTCCGGGCATCATTATCATCGACCCCAAAGTAAACATGATAAACTTCTTGCTCTATACGACTGCGCTCACAGTCATTTTTATAATCATTTGCTGGTGTAAGGGAGAACCTCCGCGCTGGCGGTGGGGCAAGGGTGAGGATAATTAACCTAAGCTTTGTGCCTGCAATCATCTACGCGGCGCACACCTTGCTCCGGCAGATCGGCTATAGCGGGTATAACGAGCATGAAACAGCGGGTGAGTTATTTGTAATGTTATTACACATGTATAAAAATGTAACAACCTACATTCTTACACATGTGTAACGTTACATTGTTACATTTTTTCTGTTACCCACTCTATGGGTTAACTGGGTGAAAGGCAACTGTCAACAGCTAATGGACATACCCCAAAATAAAGCTTTTGAATTATATCCCCCTGCCGCCGTATCAAGGTCCTCTTCGCTGAGTTCTCCTGCTACCGCTTTAATCTCCGCCTCGGTGCAATCAAACCCTGCGCTTTTGATGAAATTAAAGCGCTCTGCAACATCACCGATAGCCGTAACGCTTTCGCTAAAGGCAGCGTCTGTCTTCATCTTCGTGATGAACGCTTTTGCATGATCTAATGACATGATATACTCCTGTGGTTGGGGGTTACGTAATAAATCTTTGGAACTAAAGTTACGCGTTTGCGGCAGCAATTGCAAAAGCGGCCAGCAATGGACCAATATTTTGGTATGTCGCTCATGTTGTTTCAGGTTTATTTTGAAATAATAAACCCTTTAAGGTATAATGAGGAGGGTTGCCTGTTGGAAAAAAACCATCTCGGCGCTTGAAACCATCCCCGAAAGAAGCAGCATTGAAAGTCTTTTCAAACTGATTTCAGCGTTGGATCTTGAAATGGTATTGCAACCAAAATCAAAGGATAACGCAGGCTCGGGAGAGTGGTGATGGGGCGCCCGTCAAAAACCAAGGAACTTCATGTGTCGATGAATGGAGAGTTCGTGGGTTCATGGAGGATTACACCATCGGGTTTGCATGAATTTGTCTATGCAGAATCATGGCTGGCTTCCCCGATTTCACGAGCGATATCCCTTTCCTTCCCTTTCAGGAAATGTCCGCCAGATCGATGCTGATCCAGCGAGTGATGAAGAAATTGAGCAATTACTTCGCAGAGTTGTAAGCTCTGAATCTTTTGGCAGGAGAGGCGTAAACAACGATGAATTTCGTATCTCGGCATGCTTATGGCATAAAGGGCAATGGATGAAGCCGCACGGAACACCTCCTACAAAATAGTTGGCACTTTCTTAACGGCTGCAGGTTAGCGGGTTATGTTTGCTTGCCAAGAATCTTCACCTGGCGAATGCCTGATCAACAGAGAATAGTTTTTTGATAGGTATATTGGTTTTAATCCAGTTTCTAATCTGATTTACCACTTTTAGGGAGCAGCATGCTTATGAAGGGCGAGAATAATTACGACCTCAACCGTTCATTTGAAGAGCGCTATAACACGCTTCAAGCCGTCTTTGATACCAGTGATATATCCTTTGTTATGGATTGCAATGATATCATTCTTGAGGCAAACAAGGCTTTCGCCGCAATGGTACACAAGTCGCAGCAGGAATGCATCAACATTAACGCTTTTGATTTGCTTCCTCCTGAACTGGCAGCATCCAGAAGAGAAAAAACTGACGAAGCTTTTCGAACCGGGAACATCATCTCTTTTGAAGATGAAAATGAAGGACAGTTTATTCATAGTACCATTACCCCCATTGTTTCCAGCAAGAACACAATTACATCGCTCCATATTTCCGCGAGGGACATTACTGAACTTAAGCTGGCTCAACAGGAGTCGCAAAACCAGAAGATTTTCAGCAGCGCTTTGATCGATGCTATTCCGGGCGCCTTTTATATGATTAATGCAGAAGGGCGGTTCATTCAATGGAATGCTTATGAGCGAGATATTGTCGTAGGTAAACCAGAGGATGAAATGGCGAATTTTTTTGTCATTGAAACCATTTATCCGGATGACAGGCTGATGGTTACCGAAAAAATCAGGGATATTCTGGAACACGGTATTGAAGATTCAGTAGAAGTAAGAATCCTGATGCATGGTGGCCCTGAGGTGAGATGGTATTATTCTACAGGCAAAAGGATTATCATCAATGGCGAGAAATTTTTTATTGGTACGGGTATTGATATCACTGAGCGCAAAAAAGCTGACGTAGCTGCCTTTATACAGAGCGAAGAGCGTTTCAGGACTCTGTTTGAGGGCCATGCCGCTGTGCATTTGATTATTGAATCTGAGACAGGAAACATCATTGACGCCAATCAGGCAGCGGCTGATTTTTATGGCTGGCCGATTGCCGTTCTGCGTACCATGAAGATGGGGGATATTAATACGATACCACAGGAACAGGCAAGCTTGGAAATAGAAAAGAACAGGTTAGCGGGAAACCTTCGTGTGCCTTTTCAACACCGAAGAGCAGACGGTTCGCTGCGCGATATAGAGGCTGTCACTACCAGGCTCAACATTAACGGGACAGATTTTTCTTATGCCATCATCAATGACGTCACCGAACGCAATCTGGCTGAGACAGCACTTCAAAAGATGACCGAAACACTGATTGCCGCCAAAGAAAAAGCTGAAGAAAACGACCGGTTGAAATCAGCGTTTCTGGCCAATATCAGCCATGAGATACGAACCCCCATGAATGGAATTCTCGGGTTTTCAGAACTTTTGAAAGAGCCTCAGTTATCGGGCGAAGAACAGACAGAATATATCGGCCTCATGCAGCGAAGTGGCCAGCGCATGCTTAATCTCATCAATGATCTCATTGATATTTCACGCATTGAAGCTGGTGAAACCATGGTGCATATAGCAGAAACCACGGTAAACGAACTCTTGCGCGACATTTTCACCTTTTTTAAGCCTCAAGCCGAAGCAAAAGGGTTGCAATTGAAGTGTACAGCAGGCCTGTCTGACAGTGAAAGCATCATTGTCAGCGACAAATCAAAGATCCACCAGATACTGACAAACCTTGTCCAGAATGCCCTTAAATTCACCCGGACCGGAAGCATTACTCTCGACTATACCAGAGAAGGTACCATGCTTATGTTTTCGGTCAGTGATACCGGTATCGGCATTCCGCTTACCATGCAAAACAGAATTTTTGATCGCTTTCTTCAGCTGAATAACTCCCTGACGCGAGCTCATGAAGGCTCCGGCCTGGGCTTGAGCATTTCAAAAGCTTATGTAGGAATGCTTGGCGGTACCATAAGGGTGGAATCGGAAGAAGGTAAAGGGAGCACTTTTATCTTTACCATTCCCTATAACCCTCTCAACACCAGAACAGCAGAACCCTCTTTACCACCTGGTGAGCAGGTGACAGTCACTCCGTTGTCCAGCACAACCATCCTCATAGCCGAAGATGATGAGGTCAGTACGATGCTGCTTGAAAGGACGATGAAAGGCGAAAACATGACCTTCCTTCATGCAGGCAACGGCCTGGAAGCCGTTGGCATTGTTAAAGACCATCCCGAGATTGATCTGGTGCTTATGGATATAAAAATGCCGGTGATGAATGGCTATGAGGCCACCCGGCAAATAAAACAAATTCGACCGGGGTTGCCCGTGATTTCCCAAACGGCATTTACGTCGAAAGAAAACAGGGTGAAAGCCGAGGAAGCCGGCTGTGACAGCTTTATTACCAAACCCATAAACAAAAATGAATTGCTCGGGCTATTAAAGGAGCTTCTCCACCGATAAGCGACGAAAAAGCGGGGCATTGGTGGTTTACTTACTTTTTTTCTGTAACGAGAATGCTTCTTTCAGTGCTGTTGTAACAATATCAAGAGGTGCATCGGTCCATTTTTCAGGGTGTGCTTCAATCCAAGTTCCAACCACACTGCATAATTGCCCGATAGTTGTGCTTTTAGGGTAAATAATGAATGGGGCTGCCTCTGCTACACCATTTACATATCCCATGAAGGCCCCTTCATCATAAATGCTATATGGCTTGCCTTCATGTGCTTTCTTGTACTCCTGCCACTTATTAACTAAATCGTTCCCTGTCTGATAATCAACCGCATACAGCGGCTGAACAGAGTACAACATCAGGCCTATTACCAGTAGTAACTTTTTCATGGATTTATTGTTATGGTTGTTTTGTTGCTGTTACTCAGGTGCTTCGGATAACTGCTCAAGGCTTTGCATCTGCAGCAACAGTCATGCGTACTATTTTTGTTGGGTTGGACACTGTACCGTTGTTGTATTCTGAACCGGCCTTGATCTTGTCGACATATTCCATTCCGGATACGACATGCCCCCAAGCTGTGTATTTTCCATCGAGAAATGATGCTGGTGCGTAGCAGATGAAAAACTGACTGTCTCCACTGTTTGGGTCTGCTGCGCGTGCCATGGAGACGGTGCCCCGAATATGCGGTTCGCGTGAGAATTCGGCCTTAAGCAGTTGACCGGACCCGCCGGAACCGTCGCCCTGGGGGTCGCCGGTCTGGGCCATAAATCCAGGTATGACCCGGTGAAAGGAGAGACCGTTATAAAACCCTTTTCTTGTCAACTCCTTGATGCGTGCTACATGGCGGGGAGCAATATTTGGAAGCAGCTGGATGACGACACGCCCTGATGGAAGGTCGAGATAGATAGTGTTTTCGCGATCAACTGCCGGAGCTGCAGATGCGGAGAAGGGGAGTACGGTGGCAATCAGGGCTAATACCACAAGCAGCACTCGAAGTGGTTTGTTCATCATGAGGGGTTTTCTTTGTCCATAAGTTTGAGCAATGAATCTTTCAGTCGGAAACTACACGTTTACAACTTTATTTGCAAAAGCTGACAGCAAAATGCCGTACTTGCGACAGTGTCGGGTGCTTGGTACTGTTAGATTTCGATATAACTTTTAACACGGGGAGTGAGGTTTGTTCGGATTGAGTGCTTTCTGTATAGCATTTGTGAATGCGTTCATCGAAAAAGGTTTTCCGATAAAGTTCATGCCCTCATTACTTTCAATGTTATTTACTATTAAATCTGCCGTATATCCTGACATATAGAGCACTTTAAGGTGTGGACATATCCTCTGCAGCTTTTTAAAGAGCTTACTTCCGTTCATTTCAGGCATTATGACATCGGTAACAAGCAGGTCTATTGTGTCTTTATACTGCTCTGCACGCTGAATAGCTTCTTTTGGGCTATCGGCGGCAAGCACCGTAAGTCCGCTAGAACCAAGCATCTGTTTGCAGAGTTGCAGAATATCGGGTTGATCTTCAACCAAAAGGATGACTGATTTTCCAAAAGGCAAAGCCGGTTTTGCGGGTTTTGCAGGTTCTGCTACAGCAGCCTCCTGCTCCAATGGCAGGTAAATGATTATAGTGGTTCCTTTCCCCTCAGTACTCTTGACTTTGATAAAGCCATAGCATTGCTTGACAATACCGTAGACCATTGCAAGCCCCATCCCTGTACCTTTACTGACCTCCCTGGTTGTGAAAAAAGGTTCAAAAATGTAAGGGAGATGCTTTTTTTCGATGCCGTGTCCGTTATCGGTAATGGCAAGGGTAACATAATCGCCTGGTATCGTAAAGCTGTTGTCAGTTATGCTCCCCGTAGGATCAACATGAATTTTATCTGTTTCGATGGTGATATTGCCTATACCTTCAATGGCGTCACGCGCATTTATGCATAGGTTAGCAAGAATCTGCTCGATCTGTGAAGGATCGATCTTAATGAGAGGATGTGGAGCCTTGGGTATCCAGTTGAGGGTGATGTTTTCACCGATCAAACGTGTCAATATGGAGAGCATCTTTTCGACCGAAATATTCAGGTCAATAATTTGTACCACAACGTCCTGCTTGCGTGCGAACGCAAGAAGTTGACGGGTCAGGTCTGCAGAGTGGTTTGCAGCTTTCTCAATGGCTTCAAGATCATTACGTGTAGAATCTGCTTTATCAAGTGCCATTTCGGTATGGCCAAGGATCACGGTGAGCATGTTGTTGAAGTCGTGGGCAATGCCACCTGCCAGCTGGCCAACAAGTTTCATTTTTTGAGCTTGCTGAAGCTGTACCTGCAAATTAGCTCTCTCTTCCTCCAGGAGTTTGCGCTCGGTTATATCAATAATTGTTCCGATATAGCGCACTGCATGGCCGCTATCATCGAGTAACGGCATGCCGCGTGTCATAAGCCAGCGAACAGAGCCGTCAGGATGATTGACGCGGTACTCAATATTTGTAGAGATATTTTTTTTTACAGCATCAGCAACTTTCTGGATGATTGATTTCTTGTCGTCAGGATGTACTGTACTTAGCCAGAGTTTATAGGAAGGATTTTGCTCGTTCCGCTCCAACCCGTATAGTTTCCATATCTCATCTGACCATATATTTTTTCCGGTTTTCAGATCCCATTCCCAAACACCTGCTTGTGCGGCTTCCAATGCCTGACTAAATCGTTTCTGCTGTTCAATAAGCCCTTCCTCTGCCTTTTCACGAGCTTTGCGAATTCGCAGCATGGTAATACCGTATGCCATGTTATCGGCAAGTGCCGTGAGCAGCATGGTCTCCTCTGCATCAAAAGCGTCATCTATTTCTGAGTATATGGTGATAGCCCCTATCACCTCTTTACCTATTTTCAATGGTAAACATTGAATTGAACAATATCCACGTTTCGATGCCTCTTGGAGCCATGGCTTGAACTTTTTGTTTGTTTGAAGATTACGCATGGTGAAAGGTTTGGCGGTACGAATAGCCGTCCCTGTAGGTCCATGTCCAAGAGGGACATCTGCCCAGTTTACCTTTATGGTATCAAGGTAACCTTCCTCGAAACCAGCTTGAGTAACCGGTCGAACGCTTTTTGCATCGTCATTTTCGGCATACCCGACCCATGCCATCCGGTAGCCACCACTTTCAACCATGATACTGCATATTTTTTGCAGCAATTCCATTTCATTAAAAGTATGAATCAGCGCCTGATTACACTGGCTGATTGCTTGAAGTGAACGGTTCAGCCTGAGCATTTCCTCGGGTTGGTAGTTTTGCGGTATAATCACAACGTAATTTATTGTATTCTTTACTTAAAACCGAATCACCAAGTGTTCCTGACCATTTACCTGTCCGTTGAAACTCATAGGGTGGTTATGGGGTTTCTTCAGAACAATAAAAAAATACCCATGATTACTGAAAACACCAAGGCTCCGGATTTTACACTCCCTGATTCAGAAGGTAACAAGGTCTCGCTTTCGGCTTTCACCGGCAAACGGGTTCTTCTTGTCTTTTACCCCGCGGACGATTCTCCGGTCTGCACCACGCAGCTCTGCAGCTACCGCGATAACTATACTGAATTCTCCAAACGCGGCATTACCATCCTCGGGATCAATACTGATTCCATCGATTCCCACAAGCAGTTCGGCGAGAAAAACAGCCTGCCCTTTACCCTGCTCAGTGATCACGATAAACGGGTCAGCGAGAGTTACGATGCCATCGCCTTTCTCGGAATTTCGCAACGCGCTTACGTCCTTATCGACGAAAAAGGGATAGTTAGGCTTTCGTTTAACGACTTTTTGCCGCTTTTCTATCAGTCTACTCGTGACCTGCTTGCGAAAATTGATGCCATGAAGCCGGAGTAACCAGTGAAATTTCAATTCTGGTTTTTATCATCATCGGGGTGATTGTTATGCTGTTCTTGCAGCTAGAGATTGTAATTTTTTTTGTTGCGCAGCTCAAATTGGGATCAGGGTTGTGTTAGGCTTCTTGCGTAGAGACAGGGGCTGCCTGGATTCTTGAGCGCAAGTCGCCTGATGATTTTATCCATCTCTCTTTTATCGCTTAAGAAATAGAATCAGCACTTTTCGTTTGGCTCAACAACAACGGCCAGTTTTACTCCGAGGGCATGGAGTATCGCTTTAATGGTTTCAAGGCGAGGGTGTGCCCCGGGTCTTAATGTTTTGTAAAGGCTTTCTCTTCCTAGCCCTGATTCTTTGGCTATTTGAGCCATACCCCGTGCCTTTGCAACGTTCCCGATAGCGGAAAGGAGCACATCCGGGTTAGCGTCTTCTGCAGCAGCAGAAAGGTATTCAGCTATTACCTGATCATTATCGAGATAATCAGCCACATCGAGGGGCGCATAAGTGGTTTTCATCGGTTGTTCTCCTTGAGTTCTCTGGCCATCTTCTTTGCACGTGCAATGTCTTTTTTCTGAGTTGACTTATCGCCGCCAGCAAGCAAAAAGTAAACAATTTTACCTGTCCGAGTGTAGTATACCCGATAACCAGGGCCAACGTCTCTCTTCATTTCAGAAACCCCTTCACCAACAGACTCACAAATCCCGAAGTTACCTAACACTGCATATGTTATTCTGGCCAAAATCCTGGCTTTTGCTGTAATATCAGTAAGCTCCATTAACCATGTATCGACATCGGATGCTCGTTAAAAGGTATTCATGTAACAAGTGTATCCTAATGGATACTTTAATGCAAGTATATTTTTTCAAAAAGATCAAGACTATACTTGCAACAATAAACTAAAGAGCGATTCGGCTTTTAAAATCACCTAAATACCACTAGCGTATCTTAAGCCCTCTTTTTCTCAACCGTATCATCATGACGACTTCTCTTTTCAGGCGTTTTCTCTTTCAAGCATACGGTCAGAGGTGCTATCCTCAGATTTGTATAGCAGTTCTCTTGATCAGCATCACTCGGCAGGCCATCTTGTAGCCTGTTCTCATGACATGATGATTTTTCGTAGGATTGGAGGGCCTGGAAGGAATTATATCTGTTAAAGTTTACGTATTTTTAGGCTGTAATTGCAACTAAGGCTTACGGTTGGCATTGCGTGATGCCTGCACAGGGGTTAAGAGGTTGTTGTTTGCATGTTGTATAACAGGGGAGAGGTTACCTTTTTGAATGAATTCATGATGTATAAACATTGAATACTGTTAATAAAAATGACGGCATCCCGAAAATGCAGATCGTCATTGTTGTTTTAAATGCAACGGCGACATTTCTGGCGTCTATTGCTATGGGTATGTCTACTATTATTATTCCTGTAACATTGCAGCATTATAATGTTACTGTAACAATGATAGGGGTCATAATGGCTATACAGACTTTTGTGTCGTTATTAGCAGGTTTTTATTTTCCGGCTTCAGTACGGTTTTTCGGTATGCGAAGGGGACTTGTTTTAACAACTGTTCTTCGTGTTCCTCCGCTTCTTGTGCTTGCTTTTACTTCTAATATTTACATATGGATTGTAGCTATATTTATTAATGGAGCAGGATATTTCGCTTTTTTAATGTTATTGCAAACTTGGATATCGGGTATAAATTTTAAATCGAACAAAGGATTAATGGTCTCTATTTACAGTACAGCTATTTCTGTTGGATTAGCTATTGGACCTATAGTTCTTGCATTTTCTGATGATATTTCCCCAATGATTCTGCCATTTTTTAAAAGCGTTATTACCCATGTTGGACTTGCGGTTCAAAGCACCCCTTATGAAGCAAAAAATCAGTTTAATTTTATATTGTCCGGATTATTCAGCTTAGCGGCTTTAATTCCTGTTTTGATTGGCTTATCGCTTGTCCCGGACTTTAAATTCGATGGTAAAGCGCATATCTGGAAAACAATTACTCATGCAAAAGGGCCGATGTTTGCTATTGCCATGGGAGGAGTTTCGTTTTTTGGGGTATGTACCTTTATTACCTTATATGGTATAAAAAACAATTTACCATTGAATGAATCTGCGTTACTGCTTACTTGTTTTATGATGGGATCTGTGTTATTGGAAACGCCATTAACGTGGATATCGGATTTTATTGACCGCAGATATGTTATTGTTATCGCATCGTTTTTAAGTATGGTATGTGCTGTATATCTGCCTATTGCAATTTATGTTACATATCAGGCATATATATTACTTTTTTTATGGGGTGGAGTTATTGGAGCAGTTTATTCAACCTCATTGGCTTTAATAGGAGATAAATATACCGGACAGGAGTTGATTGCGGCTAATGCCGGTTATTCTGTTATGGAGGCTGCAGGGGGAGTTGCCGGAACGCTTTTAATTGGTTTTGCGATGGATCTGTTAGGTTCGGATGGATTGCCGTATGTTATTATGTTATCAAGTATTCTCTATTTTTCGTTTGCTCTTACTCGCTATAAAGTGGTATAAATTCAACTATTTCTTTTCTCGGCACTTACACCGTTATAAGCATATAAAACGGTCGTTTTCGGCTGTAATGACAGCTTTTACAATGAAAAATAAACAGCCTTGGCATTTTAATTTTTTTTTAATCTAAAAAATCAGTAAATACGAACAGTAGACGTGTAATTACTTCTTCAGCAGCATATATCCCCTTATTTCTTAAATAGTTAACAAAAAAGAGTAATCATGAAAAAAACATTTTTGCAGATTGCAGGGATTGTTGGAATCGTTGGAGTTCTTTTAGGAACTCTTAACACTGATGCGCAGGCATCGCGCAGGCATCATCACCATTATCGTACCCATCATCATCATCACGGGCATCGCAGATAGGTTGGTCTAAGGCGCTTTTTTTAGTTTACAATGAACGCAGCAGGGGAGCTTGAAATATTTTTTCAGCTCCCTTTTGCGTTTGTTGTGCAGAAGGTTCAACCTGCCTGTTCAAGTATGGAGTCAGAGCATTGAGTTGCTCTTTTGTACTTCAGGCGCCAAGTTGTGAAAGCTGATCCAGGAATGCTACGGCAAAACTGCCGGTACCTCGTGATTCCTTTTGTGCACGGTGGCCTGCTTCGGCAAACAACACTGATGCGGCTGTGGAGGCTCTGAGGGGTGATTCTGTAACCGGTAACAATGCCGCTATCAAGGCTCCAAGTGAACAGCCTGTTCCGGTAACTCTCGTCATGATTTCGTGTCCGCCCGGGACCATGATGGTTTCTTTGCCATCTGTAATATAATCGACCTCTCCACTGAGGGCAACGACAGCCCCTGTCTGTCTCGATAATTCTTGAGCTGCAGGTAATGCTGAAAGGGATGATGCTGTGGAATCGACTCCTTTGCCTCCACCAGCAACTCCTGTTACAGCAAGAATTTCAGAGGCATTGCCTCGTATCACGGTCGGGTGGTACTTTATGAGCTCAGCAACTATTGCTGTTCGGTACTTTATTGCTCCGCAAGCAACCGGATCAAGAACCCAGGGTGTGCCGGTTTCTTGTGCGGTAGCGGCTGCGTTGAGCATTGTCTCGGCATCCAGGGTTGTAATTGTACCGACATTGATTAATAACGACTGCGCAATACGGACAAAGTCTGAAACTTCTTCGATGGTGACGACCATTGCCGGTGATGCACCGACGGCAAGGAGAACATTTGCTGTAAAATTTGTGACTACAATGTTGGTTATACAATGAACCAAGGGAGCATTCAGGCGTAATTTTGATATATCTTTAACAACCTCAGGATGAGGCCAAATTCTGGTTACTTTGCTATTTTCAACTGTTTCCATACTCATGTTTATTGGTGAAGTGAGCTATTGGGGGATTAGATAAAAAAACTCAGGGGTATGTTTCAATGGCCCGGTTTGATTAACAGAAGCGGGATAGTGATTTTTTCGCGCAGCATTCTTGAAACACTGCCGAACATGATTCTGCCCGGTAAACTATGGCCATGTGTTGCCATTGCAAAAAGATCGTAATCATTTTCATCTATTTCCTTGAGAATCTCAGGTTCCGGTTCGCCACTTCTTAGTATAAGATATGCATTGATACCATCTCGGTGCAGTGCATCGCAGTAGCTCTTAAGCAGGTTCATAGCCTGTTCATGAAGGTAGCGGTCCTGATCAAGGGTATGGGAATGAACGACATGGAGCAAATGTACTGTGGCTCCCAGCGGAAGCGCAAGAGCTGAAACATGCCTGATAATGGTGGTATCAAACTCTGAACAGTCGATAGCAACAAGTATTTTTTTGTATAAAAGCATTTTAGTTGCCCCTATGAAATTGCCGTATAAAAGAAATACATATTCAGACCAATAACAAGTGCAGAAATTATTATTGCTGCTGCAAACTCAACGTTACGGCTTTTGAAACTACCCATCACTTTTTTGTTACGGCAAAGCATCAAAAGCGGGATAAGGGTAAAAGGAAGCTGTATACTCAATATTACCTGGCTGAATATCAAAAGACGAAAGGTATCGACGCTCAACAGAATAATCAAAACTGCCGGAATGGCAGTAATGAAAACAGATATTCTATAGAGAAGAGTTCTGGGATCTTCCGGCTTGCCTAAAAATCCGGTTATGATATTAGCTTCTGCCATAGAGACCGTTATGGAAGAACTGATGCCGGAAAAAACAAGGGCAATTGCAAAGAGCAAACCTGCAAATGGACCTGCTAGAGGCGTCAGGGTTACGGATGCCTGTTCAATCGTAGTTACAGGAATATGATTGCGAAAAAATATTGAGGCGGCCACAATAATCATGGCTGAGTTAACTACCCACCCGAGAGTCATGGCTAAAAAAGTGTCTATTTTTTCATATCGCAGTTGTTCAGTCTTTTCTGCCTCTGAATTCCCCAACTCCCGGCTATGAATAATGTTGGAATGCAGAAAAATGTTATGAGGCATTACGAGTGCGCCAAGAATGGCAAGGGCCACATAAATACTCTTTTTGCCGATACTTGGAATTACTAGACTTGGACCTATAACAAGCCAGTCCGGTTTGACAATTAAAAGTTCAAGGATGTAACAAAGGGTGATAATTCCTAAAAAGCCTACAATAATCTTTTCTATTCTATGATACCTCTGGCTTATGATCAGAAAAACCTCTAGAAGAAGGGTTAGAAGAACTCCAACCCACATCGGTATGCCGAAAAGCAGCTGGAATCCTATTCCTCCACCCAGGAGTTCCGCGACATCAGTTGCAATACAGGCAAGCAGTACACTTACCCCCAAAAATGCCGCTAAGGGTTTCGGGAAATATTCACGAATATTTACTGCTAATGATTTTCCGGTAGCAATACCAAGTTTAGCCGCCATATGCTGAATCAACAGCAGCATAACTGCACCGAGAGTGACTACCCAAAGCAACTCATATCCAAACGATGAGCCTCCTTCGATATTAGTTGCCCAATTACCGGGATCAATAAACCCGACAGTAACAAGAAACCCCGGGCCAAGAAACGTAAGTAGTGTTTTTAGTGAAAAGTTTTTTTTCCTTTTTTGTTCGGACTTCGATATTGCCACTATGCTCTATCTATTTTAAGACTATCACTTACCGCGTGCTTGAATTCTTTTGAAATTTTAAATACCGGTACGTCTTTTGGTTCTACTGTGACCTTTTCTCCTGATCTTGGGTTTCGTGCATCACGAAGGTTTTTGTGCCGGATATTGAATGACCCGAACCCTCTGATTTCAATACGTTTTCCTGTTTTGAGAGAATCGATGACACTTTCAAAAAATGCATCTACAACAGATTCTGTTTCGTACTTCGTGAGACCTGTTTTATGTGCGATAGCATTAACAAGGTCAGCTTTTGTTGTGGTTGTTCCCATGATCACAAAGTGTTTAATTGTTAATGAAAAAGGCTAAGAGAAAAGATATGTTCAGATGTATAATAAAAGTAATACCTCTTACTGGTTCACACACAAAACTTTAATAAAATAATTTACGTTTATTTTTTAGAATCTGAGTACATCAAAAAAATCTATAGCTAAATATTTTTTGTGGAGTTACCCCATATTTCAATCAATAATTCTTCAACCTGATTGCAGGTTTGAATGCTCCGGGAAATCTCTTCTTTCAGAACTTTCATACATTTGCAGACTTTGCATCTTCAGATGCACAAATATATATAATATTATATATATATATTTGCACCATTTATACAACTCTGTACAACTACGGCATGTTGATGTTCTTGAGCAGGCGTTAATTTTATTGACGTGTTCTGAGCACTGTTCGATAGAAGCAGATCCATACGTCTTACAACCAAAGGAACGTGTATATTTTTTTGATATATTATTATTATCTTTACTACGCATATACCACAAATATCAGGTAGATAATCCCCGTCACCAGCTGCTTTGCCTTATGAAAAAAAAGCAGATTGCCATTCAGCCAACCAACATCAGAGATTTGCGCACTTTAGCTGAAGAGCACCTGAAGAAACGTCACCTTACCACTCAGCACTCACACCTCAACTCGACCTCTTCACCTGAAGAAATGCTCAGGCTTGTCCATGAACTGGAGGTGCACCAGATAGAGCTTGAAATGGAGCAGAATGAGTTGGCCAGTACCAGGGTTGAGCTGGAGACCAGTCTTGCTAAGTATACTGAGCTTTATGACTTTGCACCAGCCGGGTACTTGACGTTGGGCAGGGACAGCAAAATTCAGAAAGCGAACCTTTCTGCCACTACAATGCTTGGTGTTGATCGCTCCCAGGTAGTTGGTTTGTATTTAAAACAGTTTGTTTTACCAGAGGACTATCGGGTAATTGATAACATACTCGAAACAGTGTTTACCAAGAGAGAAAAAGGATACGGCGAAGTGAGGCTTTCAGCAGATCCTTTTCACCGTCCTAAGGTTACCCCGTTGGTCCGTATAGATGCCGGAATTGGTGATGATGATGATGTATGCCGGGTTATTCTCTTGGATATTACGGAGCAGAAACGAATAGCTGAGAGCCTCATAGAAAGTAAAACAAGGTTCAGTCTGGCACTCGAAACTGCTTCTGCCGGTATTTGGGAATGGTACTTGAAAACTAATGAGCTAATATGGTCAGACGAGATATGGCAATTGTCCGGTTTGAAAAACGGGGGTGAAAAACCAACGTTTAAACTGTGGGAAAATTCCATTCATCCTGATGTCAGGGAGTTGGTTGTCGCATCCGTCACAGCAGCTGTCAAGCATGAAGCAGAGCTAAATTTTGAGTATCAAATCTGTTATCCTGACGGTTCTGTTCACTGGAATATGTCTCGAGGCAGGCCTTTACGCAACAAACAAGGAGAGGCGGATCGTTATATAGGTACGGTTATTGATATCACTGATCGAAAGTTGGCTGAGAATCAACTTATAAAACTAAGTAGAGCCATCCAGCAAAGCCCCGCTATTGTGTTGATTACTGACTCTAACGGGAATATTGAGTTCGTTAACCCAATGTTTTCAGCGGTTACAGGATATTCTTCCGAGGAAGTTAAAGGCAAGAATCCCAGGATTCTCAAGTCGGGTCTGGTGCCAAAATCTACCTATGAAGATCTTTGGAAAACGATTTCTTCCGGGGGTGTATGGCGAGGAGAGTTCATCAATAAAAAGAAAAATGGGGAGCTTTACCATGAATCGGAAGTTATATCCGCCCTGGTAGACTCTACAGGGGTGATCAGCAATTTTGTAGCTGTAAAAGAGGATATAACCGAACGCAATAAGACAGAACAACTTTTTGGAGAAAGCAGGGTAAAACTGGACGCCGCTCTTGCAAGTATGAGTGATGCCGTTTTTATTTCGGATACCAAGGGAGACTTCATTAACTATAATGAGGCTTTCGCAACTTTTCACAAATTCAGGAATAAAGAGTCCTGCCCTCTGGTGCTCGAAGAGTATCCAAAGATTCTCGAAGTTTACCTGCTCACCGGAGAACTTGTTCCTTTGGAAAATTGGGTTGTGCCAAGAGCTCTGAGGGGTGAAACCGGTACAGGCGTTGAATTCAGGCTGCTCCGGACGGATAGTGGTGAAACATGGTTTGGAAGCTATAATTATGCACCTATACACAACAAGGAAGGTGATATTGTTGGTTCAGTAGTCACCGCCCGAGACATTTCCGAGCAGAAAGCTGCAGAAGAAAAGATTAAGGGTTATGTACAACAGTTGGAAAAGGCCATGCAGAGCACGCTCCAGGCGGTAGAAAACGTCGTTGAAGCACATGATCCATACACCGCTGGTCATGAGCGGTGTGTGGGTATTATCGCGGCCGATATAGCACGGGAAATGGGGTGGAGCGAAGAGAGGTGCCAAAGTCTGAAGCTTGTCGGGTTAGTGCACGACATTGGCAAAATCAGCATACCTGCCGAGATACTTTCGAAACCGGCCATCTTAACACCTATCGAGTTTGAGCTTGTAAAGACCCATGCTGAACAAGGCTATCAAATCCTCAAGGATGTCGAGTTTCCTCTTCCGATTGCCCGAATCATCCGGGAGCACCACGAGCGTATGGACGGTAGCGGTTATCCGCAAGGCCTGAAGGGCGATGAGGCACTTCTTGAAGCGCGAATTCTTGCTGTAGCTGATGTACTTGAAGCCATGGCCTCGCATCGCCCTTATCGACCCGCATTTGGTATCGAAGAAACCCTTCATGAAATTGAGAGTCATCGGGCACAGCAATTCGACCCGGATGCCGTTGATGCCATGCTCCGCCTGTTTCGCGAAAAAGGGTATCAGCTCCCGGACTGATGCAATTCCCGCCAGCAAGTACTCTTTTCCTCAATAATATCTTTAGGACAGCAAAGATATTTTATGAAGAATTGCTGTATAATACGGGAAAATAAATAATTACTGTAACCATGAATAAATGGGGGGACAACGTTGGGATATATTGAAAATAACCTGATACCTGGGGAAAAACTTTATGTGGTTGGCCGACTTCACTGGACAATTTTTTCCAAGTCGATTTTTTTTATTTGCATGGCGACAGGGTTGCTGCTCTATGCCCTGAAAAGCTCAATGGCTGGTGAGGCAAATGTTGCTCTGCTGGTGCGTAATGCGGGGCTTTTGGCTCTTGTTCCTTCATTGTGGTATTTCGTACAGGCCTTAATCAAACGTCAAGCTACGGAGCTTGCGGTAACCTCTAAAAGAGTTATTGCAAAATTCGGATTTATTAAACGAAGCACTATTGAGTTGAATCACAGCAAGGTTGAAAGTTTTCACGTTGATCAAAGTGTTGCCGGACGTATTTTTGGCTATGGGACTCTGCATATCAACGGTACAGGTGGAGGAATAACCCCAATTCCTGATATATCCGATCCACTTGGGTTTCGCCTTAAAGCAATGGAAGCTATTGATGCTTCACAACAAAACAGTTAAGGTTTGAACGCATAAACCCTGTAAAGGCAATGGATGGCGCTTAATATTTTTACAAGCAACCGGATGGAAGTTCTGGTTGAATGTCTTGGAACAATCTTTAGAAAACCACTCGATTCGCCGTTTACCAAAGAGGTTATTGTTGTTCAAAGCAAGGGCATGCAACGATGGCTTTCGATGGAGCTTGCTTCTCGTTTAAGTGTCTGGGCTAACGGGCATTATCCGTTTCCGAATGCAATGGTTCAGGAGCTTTTTGAGACTTTTTTTTCGCCGCTGCCTGACTTATCCTCGTTTACGCCTGAGGTGATGACCTGGAAAATTATGCGGCTTTTACCGGATCTTCTTGATACCCCCCCTTTTGCCACGCTGAACCATTACCTTGCCGATGACCATACCGGGCTGAAGCGGTTTCAGCTTTCAGAAAAAATAGCCGATACCTTTGACCAGTATACCCTTTATCGCTCTTCAATGCTGCATGAATGGAGCAGTGCAGCAATTCCGGAGAGTGAGGAAGAGGCTTGGCAGGCAATGCTGTGGCAAAAACTGATTTTTGATACAGACGGGAAGCACCGTGGCGAACTGAAGGATATTTACTGCAGAAGGTCAGGCAAGTCAACCACAGGAGCGGGAGTGATCCCTCGGCGAATAACCCTTTTCGGCATTTCCTATCTGCCGAAATTTCATCTTGATATACTGTCGGCTGTTTCAAAAGTGACTGAGGTGAACCTATTTCTGTTGAGTCCGACACGTGAATACTGGGCAGATATCAGTTCCAAAAAAGCAACTGCAAGACTTACTGCTGCTGATCGGGCGTTACGCAGTGAGGGGAATCCACTTCTTGCTTCGCTTGGAACGATTGGCCGTGACTTTTCGGAGATGATTATTGAACTGAGTGATGAGGCTTTACTTCAAGAAGAGGAGTATCTGGATCCGGGAAGGTCAACATTGCTGCATGCCCTTCAGTCTGATATTCTGAAGCTTCAAGGTACCGGTGAAGACGGTGTTAAGGGTTCTATCGGTTCTGACGATCGATCGCTATGGATACACTCCTGTCACAGCCCTCTTCGGGAAATTGAGGTACTGCATGACAACATCCTGTTTCTGCTTGAACAACATAAGGAACTGAGTCCACGGGATATTGTTGTGATGACACCGGATATTGAGACCTATTCTCCCTATATCACCAGTGTTTTTGGAACTGGAGGAGAAAGTTCTTATGGTCTCTCTTTTTCTATTGCTGACAGGCGAATGATGAACGATGGTGAAGTTGCCAGTGCAGTTTTGAAGCTGCTTTCGCTTTACGGCAGTCGTTTCGGGGGGTCTGAACTTTTTGATCTGCTTGCTTTGCCGCCTGTCAGCCGGCGTTTTTTGCTTGATGAGGAGGAGCTTGAAATTATACGCGGCTGGATTGAAAAGACCGGTATCCGATGGGGCATAGATGAAGGTGACCGAACCGGAAGAGCATTGCCCAGTTATCGTGAAAACTCCTGGATGGCGGGACTTGACAGGCTGCTGCTCGGGTATGCGATGCCGGACGACAGTCTGCTTTATAACGATATTCTTCCCTACGACGATCTTACCGGCTCGGTTGCGGAGACGCTCGGTAAATTTGCAGAGTTTGTATGCGGGGTTTCGATGTTTGTGAAAAGCCTCGACAGGCCACGACCAGTGAAAGAGTGGAGCAGGCAGTTTGAAGGCTTGCTGAGTGACTTTACTCTGCCTGATGCAGGTTCGGAACGAGAATATACTGCCATTACCATGCTGGCAGAGCAGATAGCTGAAAAAGCTGCTTTAGCTGATTTTACCGGTGACGTGAGTCCTGCGGTTTTTTTAGCATGGGTCAGAGCTCGTATTGAACAGCAGGAACAGGGCGTGGGGTTCATGACCGGGGGTGTTACGTTTTGTGCTATGCTTCCCATGCGGAGCATCCCTTTCAAGGTTGTTGCTCTTATCGGGATGAACGACAGTGCTTTTCCTCGACAGAGTAGACCGCCGGGGTTTGACCTGATTGCAAAGAACCCCTGCAGGGGAGACCGATCGCTGCGCAATGAGGATCGTTATCTTTTTCTTGAATCCATTCTTTCTGCACGCGATATACTCTACATCAGCTATGTTGGGCAAAGCATCAAGGATAACAGTGTATTACCACCATCGGTGCTGGTGAGTGAACTGCTTGATGCTGTTCAAAGAAACTTTACACTTCCGGATGGAGATAAGGTTGAGGACTACCTGGTCATACGCCACCCTCTGCAGGCTTTTAATCGTGAATATTTTACCAATAAAGGGCCGCTTTTCAGCTTTTCGGTTGAGAATTACCGGGCGCTTCTGGAAAAAGAAAGCAATACGGATCCGATTGGCCCCTTTATACGGGAGCCCCTGAAGGAGCCACCGGATGAGTGGAAAACAGTGACGCTTGAACAGCTGTTGCGGTTTTATGATAATCCATCCAGATTTTTTCTTGAGCAGAGGCTTGGTATCCGGATGAAGTCGACAGCACTTCCACTTGAAGATCGAGAACATTTTACTGTTGATGGAATGGAGCTCTACAGCATGAAACAGGAACTTCTTCAGATTGAGCTTGGGGGTGGCAATCCACGGGAGCTTCTTGCTTTATTCAGGAGCAGGGGGGCGCTTCCTCCAGCTCTGCATGGTGAACTGCTCTTTCGAAAAATTGCTGACGAAGTGCATACATTTACGGAAGTTGTCAGAAATAACATAGGTAATGAACCATCCCTTGAGCCTCTTGATATTGATCTTCAAGCAGGAGAGTTCCGACTGACCGGAAGGCTTGCATCCCTGTCGGCCCGCCACCAGCTCCGTTACCGGTGCTCTACACTGAAAATTAAGGATCAGATGAGAAGCTGGATTGAGCATATAGTCCTTAACTCGGTGGCTGAACCTGGGTATCCACTTACAACAACGCTGGTTATGTCGAACGACATTATCAACTATACCGCATTGCCTTTTGCTTCGAGCCATCTTTATACTCTCTTGAAACATTACTGGCGAGGGCTTTCGAAGCCTCTTTTGTTTTTTCCCCGTTCGTCTATGGCTTATGCGGTGAAAGGGTCTCTTGATGATGCACGTAAAGAGTGGAGGGATTTACCCTTTAACAGCAAGCCCGGAGAGGGTTCGGATCCTGCCATCCAACGCTGTTTTGGGTCGGAAGAGCCGTTTGATGATGAATTCTGTTCGCTTGCGGCAGAGTTGCTCGGGCCGATGATTGAATATAGTGCTCAAGATAAAAAAGTGCTGAGTGCTAAGAAAGATTGTGCTGAGGGGGGGAGATGAAGGCACTGGATCATGCTGCTGTCAGGTTGTCGGGGATGAATTTGATTGAGGCCAGTGCAGGGACCGGCAAGACTTATGCTATTACCTCGCTTTATCTGCGGCTTCTTGTGGAAAAGGGGCTGCGACCTGAACAAATTCTTGCTGTAACCTATACCGATGCTGCCACGAAGGAGCTTAGGGCTAAAATTCGCCGGAGGATAAGGGAGGCTCTGCATGTTCTGGATGGCGGGGATACGGATGATGCTTTTCTTCTTTTGTTCTTGGAAAAGGCGCAAGCGCCAGGGATTGCAAACGTTAAGGAGATTCTTGAACGAGCGCTCGGTGATTTTGATACGGCTTCCATTTATACCATTCACGGTTTTTGTCTGAGGGCGCTCGAGGATAATGTATTTGAGAGCGGCTCTCTTTACGATACTGAGCTTATTAAAGATCAGACGGCTCTTGTTCAGGAAATTCTGGATGATTTCTGGAGGATTCACTTTTTCAGTGAGTCCGCACCGCTGCTCAGTTATGCACTTCAGCATAAAGCTCAGGAGGTATTCAGGTTGCTTCTGAAGGGACTTCATGCCGGTTCGGGGGTCAAGGTTATTCCTGAATTCAGCCCTGACGAGGTTGCTGCAATTGAAGCATCATGCCATTTTGCAGGTAAAAAGATTGCTGAGATGTGGCAAACTTCGAAGGATTCCATAGTGGAACTGATGCGGAACGATAAGGGACTCAGCAGATCTGAAAAAAATTACCGTCTTGACCTTATTGAACCGCTTTTTGACCACATGGATGCATTTGTGGAACATGGGAATACCTTTGACCTTTTTGTGGGGTTTGAGAAGTTTGCCTGTTCAGGGATTATTGGTGGTACAAAACCGAGCGGTTCACCTCCTGTGCATCCGTTTTTTGATTGCTGCGAAGCCCTGTTTTCGGGAGTAGAGCAGCTGTTTCTTGCATTGCAGGCAGAATTGGTAAGCTTTTACCGAACGAATCTGCCGCTTCGGAAGCGGACCGGTAATGTCCGGTTTTTTAATGATCTGCTAGATGATCTTTATGGTGCTCTCTTTTCGGAGAGCGGGGGTGAGATTCTTGCCGATCTTCTCCGGAAAAAATACTGTGCGGCACTAATTGATGAGTTTCAGGACACCGATCCGGTTCAGTATGAAATTTTCAGGAGAATCTATGCCGGTTGTGATGCGCCGCTTTTTCTGATTGGTGATCCCAAGCAGGCTATTTACAGCTTTCGGGGGGCTGATATTTTTGCATACCTGACTGCAGCTCGCGAAATAGAACCTGAGAAGCGCTTTACCTTAACTGATAACTGGCGTTCGACACCACGGTTGCTGATGGCTTTTAACTTGTTGTTTGAGCAACAGAAAAACCCGTTTATGTATGACGGGATTCGATACCATTCGCTGAAAGCAGGAAATGTTAAAGAGTTGGAACTTCTGGAACAGCGTGATACGGCACCGTTTCAACTCTGGTTCATGAACGCTGGTGAAACAAAGAGCGGTGGACTGACGGTCGAGGATGCCAGCCGCTTTGCTTCGCTTGCTGTTGCCTGTGAGATATGCCGTCTTTTGACGGATGCAAAAATAGTGACGAAACATGGAGATGAGCGGCAAGTTAAGGCCGAAGATATTGCGGTTATTGTGCGTACTCACCGGCAGGCCGGAACTGTTATGCGTGCTCTGAAGGCAAAGGGTATTCCTGGTGTGATGCAAGGCGATATGAGCATTTTTGCTTCAGCGGAGGCTCGGGATGTAAGCATTCTGCTTTCGGCCTTGTGTGACCCCGCAAACGAAACGAAGGTTCGCTCTGCACTGGTGACCGATATTCTTGGACGATCGGGGAATGAGATCGCTGACTTGATGGATGATGAAGATGCCTATGCAACTTGCCTGAAGGATTTTCAACATTATCATCATCAATGGGTTGAGCGGGGATTTATGGTGATGATTCGGGAGTTGATGGCTGCTGAGGGGGTTCGGGGACGACTTTTGAGTTCAACCGATATTGCAGGTGAACGCAGGTTGACAAATCTGCTGCACTGTTTTGAGCTGCTGCACAGTGAGGAACATCTACGAGGGCTTGGAATGGAGGGGCTTACGGCCTGGTTTGACGAACGGATTGGAGCTGATGATGAGGCGGAGGAGTATCAGATTCGCCTTGAAACAGACGAATCGGCAGTGAAAATTGTTACCGTCCATGTCAGTAAAGGATTGGAATATCCGATAGTATTCTGTCCTTTTTTGTGGAATAAGGTTAACAGTAATGGAAATACGGTCATGTTTCATGATGAGAACTCGGAGCTCGTCAAGGATTTCGGGTCAACTGTGTTTGCCCGGCACAAGCAGGTTGCTGAAAAGGAGTCGCTTGCTGAAAGCCTCAGGCTGCTCTATGTAGCACTGACCAGAGCTAAGAATCGATGTTATCTCATAACAGGGAAAACTAAAGCGGATATATCGCCGATCAACTACCTTTTTCATGCTTCTCGTGGGGCAAGAACGGATGATAATCAGGCTTCAACTCTTTTTTTAGAGGCGAAGGGCTTTACTGAAGAGAGCATGAAGAGAGAGCTCCAGGGTATTGCGGATGGTTCTGAAGGCTCAATCGAATTTACTCAATTGAGCCGTGAGGGTATGGATACAACCAAAGCGAGTTTTGAGCTATCGACCGATCAGCCGGGTTGGTCGCCTCAGTTGCGCATGTTTACCGGGAGTGTGGACAGCAGTTGGAGGGTGTCGAGTTTTACATCGTTCAGTCGAAATGAACAGAAGCATGCACTACACCATGCCGAACTGCCTGACAGGGATGATGCAACTGGTGCAAGCAAATCACCGGTGGCAGTGCCTGGTGAAAAAAGCATTTTTTCCTTTCCCCGTGGTGCACAGGCTGGAATATTCATGCACTGGATTTTTGAAAAACTTGATTTTGCTTCTCCTCAGGATGAAGCTATCCATAAACTTGTTACAAAAGGGCTTGAGCGTTACAGCTACGAGCCGGAGTGGTTGCCGCACATTTCGAATATGGTTCGTCATGTTCTTTTGACATCGCTTACGCTGGGTGAAAAAACGTTTTGTCTCGGCAGCCTTGGCAGGGGAAGATGGATAACCGAGCTGGAGTTTTTCATTCCCCTCAGATTTGTTACTTCGGCTCTGTTTGGGGAAGTGCTTGAACGACATGGGATTATGCCCGGAGGTGTTGACTTTGGGGCATATTCTGAAATTCTGCAATTCAAGCCGGTGAAGGGAATGCTTATGGGGTTTATTGATATGGTGTTCGAAGCGGGGGGGCAATACTATCTTCTTGACTGGAAATCAAACCACCTTGGAAATTCCACGAAGGATTACGGACAGGACGCCATGAAACAGGCAATGGACAACAACCTTTATTTTCTGCAATATCTTCTTTATACCGTGGCGCTTAACCGTTACCTCTCTCTGAGGGTTGAAAACTATGCATACAGCACCCATTTTGGCGGGGTGATGTATGTATTTATGCGTGGGGTAAGCGAGGCGGAGGGTGAGACAACAGGTTTTTACCGTGCCCATCCGTCAGAAGCGCTTGTTCAGGAGTTGAGTCAACTGTTGATAGAAACAGAAGGATGATATGGGCATAGTATTTCAAGAACGGGCCATCGATCGGCAGTTTGCATTGTTTATCTGCAGGCAGTGCGGTGGAGAAGGCGGTGAGTTGTTTCGTCTTATGGTTTCTCTTTTAAGCAGTGCGGTTGGAAAGGGAAACATCTGTCTTGCTCTTGCTGATTTTGCAGAACAAACGGTATCTGTGGATGGGAAGGAGATTGTTCTTGGGAAGAGTGATGCCCTGATGGATATGCTGAGGAGTAATCCGCCCGTTGGCCTGCCTGGTGAGCACAAGCCTTTGGTGCTGGATTCGAGTGGCCGAATTTACCTGTATCGATATTGGCGTTATGAGCAGGAGCTTGCGAGTGCCATTCTGACAAAGGTCTTGACATTAGCCGAGGGTGTGGATGAGGGCAACCTGCAGAAGGATGTGGCATTGGTTGCTTTGCAAAGGCTTTTCTGTGTTATTTCTGGTGGCCCTGGAACGGGAAAAACTTCTACGGTGGTACGGATTCTTGCTTTGCTGGTTGAGCAGGGTGGGGGGAGAAAACAGAAAATTGCTATGGCAGCACCTACAGGAAAGGCTGCTGCCAGGTTGAAATCTTCCATTAATGCTATCAGGGGGACTCTTGCATGTTCGGATGAGGTTAAGCATGCCATACCGGACAATGTTGTGACTCTTCAGCGTCTGCTTGGCGGTGCTGCAGGATCGTCACGGTTCCGCTATTCGCTGCAAAACCTGCTTCCGTTTGATACAGTCATTGTTGACGAAGCGTCGATGATATCGCTACCGCTTATGGCTGCTCTTGTTAACGCGCTTAAACCAAGTGCACGACTTATTCTTTTAGGGGACAAGGACCAGCTTGCTTCTGTTGAGGCTGGTTCTGTGCTTGGTGATATTTGCAGCATCGGGGAGAAGGGGAGTGAGACGTCGCCTTTGTTTAATTCGCTGATAAAGCTTGAAAAAAACTATCGTTTTCTTGACGGAGGCGGCATTGCTGAGCTCGGCAAGGCAGTTAATGCGGGATTGGAGAACGATGCTTTAGAACTGCTGAAAGGCAACGCAATGGAGAATATTTCCATGCAGGAGCTTCCTCCTCGTGAAGATCTCTGGAAATTTCTTGCCTGTGCCGTGATAGAGGGATATGAAAGCTTTGTAACTGCACGTTCAGCGGCAGAAGCTCTGGAGCGGTTTGATAACTTTAGAATACTCACTGTTCTTCGTGATGGGCATTACGGTGTGACCGGCATTAACACTGCTGTCGAACATATTCTTAACAACAAGGGTCTTATCAATCCGGAGAACAGGATTTACCACGGTCGTCCAATTCTTATAACGGTCAATGACTATTCGATGCAGCTTTTTAACGGGGATACGGGAATACTTTTTTCTGATCCTGAACAGGGAGGTGCATGCAGGGCGTTTTTTGCTCTACCGGACGGCGGTGTTCGCACAATACATCCTGAACGTTTACCTCAGCATGAAACTGCTTTTGCCATGACTATTCACAAAAGCCAAGGGTCGGAATTCAATCGGGTACTTATTCTTCTGCCTCCGGTTGACAGTGTGCTTCTTACCAGAGAGCTTATCTATACCGGTATAACACGGGCAAAGCATAGCCTTGAAATCTGGACAGATCAAACGGTGTTCTGCAGTGCGGTCAGAAAAAAAATAGAGCGGAGTTCTGGATTGAAAGATTTACTGCATAACCACTCTTGATGAAGTTTGACAAGCAGTTTCTTCGATTACCTTGCTTTCAGGGTCATGAACTGATAGAGCGTCGGATTTTTTTATATGGAATTGATAAGCAGGGAGAACAGACTAAATACATATCAAATTTGCATATGCAAAATGATATACATATTTTATTTAGAATGACGAATGAAATTTGATGGATTCGACTGGGACAGTGGTAATCGCGCTAAATGTCAAAAGCATGGGGTCTCGATTGCTGAAATAGAAAATATGTTTTCAGGGACGCCGTTAGTGGCACCGGACCCTCTACATTCCAGTGAAGAACAGAAATTCCGTGCTGTAGGACGGACAAATAAAAACCGTTTTTTGTTTATCGTTTTTACGTTGAGAAACAATGGCGAAACGATCCTAATAAGGCCTATCAGTGCGCGATTTATGCACAAAAAAGAGATAAAAGAACATGAAAAAAAAATTCCCTGATTTCAAGACTGACGATGAAGCCGAAGCATTTGTGAAGAATGCTGACCTGATTGAATATGATTTTTCAGATATGGTTCCGATGCGCTTTGAGTTGAAACGTAAGGATACGTCAATCAGTCTCCGACTGCCTGAGGAGTTGCTTGAGGAGGTTCGCATTAATGCAAAACGAGTAGGCATTCCTTATCAACGCTTTATGCGTTTGGCAATTGAACGAGCTGTAAAGCCACGAAAACAACCGCGACACACGGATGAAGGCACCAAAAAAGGATCAAAATCTTTTGTAACCCAATCGTCCTCGCCGTTAAAGAATTCGTGTAACGACGAACAGTGATAAAGGGTAATTATTCAGTCCGCTTGAGCAAAAGAAGAGCTATGCCTGATGATGTTTGACGAGCAGTTTCTTCGATTACCTTGCTTTCAGGGTCATGAAGTTGACTGCGTTGGTTATTTCTGAATCGGTCAGTGTTGAGTTACCGCCTTTTGGAGGCATCATTCCGGTTTTGCCTTCGAAGCCTTCTATGGATTTTTTGGCCATCACGGCAAGACCCAAACTTATACGATCGCGCCAGGCTTCTTTGTCGCCAGGTTTTGGGGCGCCTGATACACCGGCATCATGACAACCTGCACAATTTGATTCGTAGATTTTTTTTCCTTCGTCGAGTTTCTGCTCAGCTAAAGATTCTTCCTTTGATTCGTATACCTCATCGGAGGCGGGAAGTTTTTCGGGATTACAGGCGCTGAGAATAAAAAGGCTGCCGATTACAACAGCAGGTGCAAATACTTTTATGGTCATCGTCGTAAAGCTGACTAGGGTGATTGTATGGAGCTGTATGGCTTTCGGGTCAGAGATACTAAATATTGGAGTCACAATGATATTATTTCTTTGGCTCCCAATAACACCGCTTTGGTGAGACAATCAGATCTTGATCTTTCAGTATTTTCATAGCTTTGTCGACCTCTTTGCGGTCCAGTCCGCTAATTTCCGCAATTAGACCAGCGTTGAGTGGTGTCCCCTCTTTTTTCATTACCTCCAGAACAATATTTTCAGCGCTCATTTTTTTATTCCTTAAAATTTAAAACAGCATCGTTCACTTTATTAATGTACATTTTTTAAATAATTTCCAAGTTACAATGATGCCTGGTGAAGTGCTAAAGTTAATCCCGATATAGAGATTGAATTGTATGATTTTATCGGGGGTTTCTATTTACAGCCATGCTCTATGCAAACATAATCAGTTTGAAGGTATTGAACACCGGCCAAGATTGTTGACTGGTGAGAAGTGGTTACAATAAATCATTCATTTATTGTAAATTACGAAGTGATGGAAGATGACAGGTGACTTTAAATCGGCGATAGCTCTGTATCACCATATACTTACATTATATTTATAATTATTTATTGGATATATTTCATATAGATAGCTGCCGGTGATTTGCTCTGTTTTTTTCTGAAAAAACTGATTCTCCATGACAACGGATATAAATCTGGAAACAAATCATGAATCGTCACCTTTCAAAAATAGCGTTCACACTTGCCGTTATCATCATTCTGGGAACCGGAACCTTTATATTCTTCAGTTTACGTACACTCATCGAGAGTAACCAGAAAGTCAGCCATACCCTTAAAACAATCAACAGCCTCGAGCATCTTCTGGTGCACCTTACTGAGCTTGAAATAAGCGAGCGCGGCTACGTTATAACAGGCGATGAACATTATCTTGAACCCTATTTTTTTGAGCTTTCCCCTGACGGCATACAGCAGCAACTTATTGACCTTCGTCAATCTGGTGCGGATGATCAGGTGCTGCAAAGTTCACTGACATCGCTTGTTCCGCTTGTTGAAAAAAAGATTCTCTTAATGCAACAAGTCATCAATCTGAGAGTAGCAAGAGGGTTTGATGCTGCGAAAGCATCGTTAACGAGCAATATCGGTAATGAGGGGATGAAAACGATCCGTACTCTTATTGACTCTATGAAACAGCGGGAGACCAGGATTCTTCAGCAAGCCTCGATTGATGCTTCTGTAAGCCTGCAATACTCGATATACTCAATAGCCGCAGGTGGAATAGCGGGGAGCTGCATGCTGCTGCTTTCGATGGTGCTGCTCAATCATGAATTTGCTGAGCGGAAGCGTGCTGCAGAGGCTTTGGAGGAACTCAACAGGGAACTTGACAAGCGTGTTGAAGACCGTACTTCAGCTTTGCGCGATTACACTGAAAAATTGCGATTGAGTGAAGAGCATTTTCGTCTGCTGGTGGATGCTACAAAGGAATACGCCATGTTTTTGCTTGACCCGCAGGGTGAGGTGCTGACCAGGAGCAAAGGTACGGAGCATTTGAAAGGCCTTGCAAATCGTCAGCTTCTTTCGGAGCGGATCAGCATGACTATTGGCCTGTGTCGTCGAAGCAAAACAATTGCAGCGATAATGATATTTGAGTTGGATAAAGGCAAACCGGTTTTAGACGTACCCGGTGTCAGTATTGGTGATTTGCTGCTCCAGCAGATAGCTATCCGTACTCTCGATATACTGAAGAGAAGCAGTGATACTCTGGCTCGAATAAATGGTGATCAGTTTGTTGTACTGGTGTCGCAGATTGGTGCACCGACGGATGCATTAAAGGTTGCGGAAAAAATCCTGAAAGGTTTACAAGAGCCTTTCGAGATTGAGGGTCATGTTATCAATAGTACATGCAGTATCGGTATTGCTGTTTTTCCTGATCATGGTGAGCATGAAATGACGCTTATGAAAAATGCTGAACATGCTATGAATGTATCGAAGGATAAGGGTGGAAATATAGCCACGGTTTTCTCAGGCCCTGTTGTTGAGGTTTAACAATAGTGTTGTTCGTCGTCAATGCTCCCATATTGTCGATAAAAAAAGCGGTGTTCGATGTTACATAGAGCAGGAGGTTCTGTGAAGCACTCAACCATATTATATGGGTAATAGTCATGAAAAAACTTCTGGTATCCGTTATTTCTGTTCTTTTTGTCTTTACATCGCTAAGAGCAGAGGTTTTGGCGATTCCTACCGATCGCCTTCATTTAACTGCGGAACAGGGTATTGTTCAGGCCCAATACAATTCAGGGGTGATCAAGAATGACAATTTTTCGGAAAAAAATAACGATATCGAGTCGATAAAAAGTTTTCGTCTTATGGCGGCTGCCGGAATTGCTCTTGGTCAGAACAATCTAGGCGAAGCTTATGTCAATGGTCGGGGTGTTGAAAAAAACTATCAGGAAGCGGTTAAATGGTTTCGTCTGGCCGCTCAGCATGGATTTGCCAAGGCTCAATACAATTTGGGAGGGATGTATGAGCGTGGTCTGGGAGTTCCGCAAAACTATGATTTAGCAGTGCAATGGTACCGGCTTGCGGCTGCACAGACAGATATTGCAATTCGCCCAAATTATACGATCATTTCCGGTACCGGTGACGGGATAACTCTGGGTCCCGGTGAAATTTTAAAGGACTATCTGAGGTCGGCGGCTAAGGGTATTGCTGTTGCGCAAAACAACCTCGGGAGCTTTTATGAGATGGGGGATGGCGTTACCAAAAACTATACGGAGGCAGCTCGCTGGTATCGCCTGGCTGCAGTACAGAACATGGCAATGGCTCAATATAACCTTGGTTCTCTTTACGAACGTGGTCTTGGTGTTCCCCAGAATGATTCTTTAGCTGTTCACTGGTACCGGCTTGCGGCGGCACAGAATCTTGCAATTGCCCAGTACAGCCTGGGATGGATGTATTCCATGGGTCAGGGTGTTTCGCAAAGTGATGTTCTTGCTCTGCAATGGTACAGTGCAGCTGCAAAGCAGGGGTTTGTAAGAGCACAATTCAATTTAGGTGTATTGTATCAGGATGGTCGAGGCGTTGAACGGAACATGGCTGCTGCAGCCAAATGGTATCGTCTGGCTGCGGAACAAGGTCGTATGAAGCCTTTTTATGATTTCAATCTCGGATACTACAATGTTCCAACTCTGGCTTTTGACCAAAACGATAAGGAAGCATTAAAGTGGTATTATGATGCGACGGTAAAAGGTCTCCCAGAAGCTCAATTCAGCATTGCTGAAATATTATATCAGGGCCTTAATGTCAAAAAGGACTATGTCCAGGCTGCACAATATTATCGCAAGGCGGCAGACAAGGGGTTATCACAAGCCCAGTCAAATCTTGGACTGATGTACTTCAGGGGCGAAGGAGTTGCACAAAATTTTACTGAAGCTCTGAAATGGTTTCGTATGGCGGCGGCTCAAGGATTGGCAGTTGGCCATTACAATCTTGGATGGATGTACTATCAAGGCCAGGGAACTGCACAAAATTATGCAGAAGCGGTAAAACAGTATCGAATAGCTGCTGAAAAGGGGCTTTCCCAAGCTCAGCTTAACCTTGCCAACGCCTGTTATAAAGGTGAGGGCGTCCAACAAAACTATACGGAAGCAGCAAAATGGTACCGGCTTTCAGCTCAAAGTGGCCTCGCAATCAGTCAGTTCAACTACGGTGCCATGCTGTACCGAGGCTTGGGAGTCAGTAAAAACAGCGTTGAAGCGGTGAAATGGTACCGGTATGCAGCCTTGCAGAGCCTCGCTGTCGCTGAGTACAACCTTGGTTGGATGTGTTACAATGGCGAGGGTGTCAAAAAGGACAATGCTGCGGCAGTTTCATGGTATTTCCGTGCAGCTCATCAGGGAAATGCACATGCCCAGTGCCATCTTGGCTGGATGCTAGCCAATGGTCTGGGGGTTAAGAAAAACAGTCCGGAAGCCCTGAGATGGTACCGATATTCAGCAATGCAAGGTAACCCGAACGCCCAGTATTATTTAGCTGCGATGACTGAAAATGGAGAAGGAGTGACAGCAAACAAAACTGATGCCCTGCAATGGTACAAATCAGCTGCCGAACAGGGACACCCGGAAGCCAAAACCGCATTGATGCGCCTGAAACCATGAACCAATTGAAGTGGTAGGGGGTTACTGCGAAACTATGGTGAACAAAAAACACACATGGAAAAATGAGTTTCAGTCTGAAGATTGCAAGCAACATTTTTTATGAAAAAGATTCAGTTACACCACACTCCCAAGATTACATTTCTTTTTGCCGTTGTAATTATTTTTGGCGTCAGTGTCAATATTGATCTGAATCTACAGGGCATTATTAAAACCACACTTCTGGTTGAGCAATCGCTTACCATTGAACACAAACTTGATGAAACGGCTTCACTGGTGAATGACGCTGAAACAGGCCCGCGCGGCTTCGTCATTACCGGTAATGAGGTATTTCTTAAGCCTTATTATGATGCTTTGTCTTCAAAAGACGGCATCATTCCGCATGTTCAGGAACTGCGTCGTTTGACCTCTAACGATCCTCATCAGCTACAACTGCTTAACAAGCTTGAGCCTCTCGTTTATAAAAAGCTTGACTTTATGAAAAATGTTGTTGAGACAAGAAGAAATCTCGGGTTTAAAGCTGCGAAGGAGTTGATTGAAACCGATATCGGCAGGAAGGTGATGATTGAAGTCCGTCAATATTTAACAGAGATGCATAACTACGAGAGTATGCTTCTCCTGCAACGTTCCAACGATTCATCTACAAGTACACAGGAGACGATGTTTGCAATGTTCCTGGGTCTAGGTTCGGGCTTTTCACTCCTGTTATTTACAATTTTTGTCGTCAACCGAGAAGTCAATTTACGGAAACGTGCTGAGGATGAATTGCTTCAGCTCAATAATGAACTGAATGTGCGTATTGACACGCGCGTGGAAGAGTTGCGCAAAAGCGAAGAAGCGTTTCGGCTGATGGTTGAAAGCGTTAATGAGTATGCCATCATAATGCTTGGCCCTAAAGGTACAATTTTAAGCTGGAACATAGGTGCTGAAGTTTTGAATGGTTACAAGGATAAAGAAATTATAGGGGAACATTTTTCCCGGTTTTTTACTGAGCCTGATACTCGGTCAGGGAAGCCCGCTCTTTTACTAAAGACTGCCGCTGAAAACGGAAAGGTAAAAGATGAAGGTTGGCGGGTACGCAAGAATGGCACGCAATTCTGGGCAGATGTTGTGATTACTGCAATTTATGATGATAAACACCTTTTAACGGGCTTTGCAAAGGTGTCGCACGATGTCACTGAGCGCATGAAAAATGAACAAAGAATTGTCAATCTATCCAGAATGTACGCGACACTTGCCCAGATTAATGAAACTCTGGTACGTGTTCGAGATAAAAAAAGCCTGTTCCAAAATATCTGCAGCATTGCTGTGAAGTCCGGCAAATTCGGAATGGCATGGATCGGAAAGCTGGACCTTGAAACCGGGATTGTTACTCCGACATTTGTGAACCGTGCGGTACAAAACACCATACCCTTACCTATTATCAATATAAATGCTCCTCCTTACAACAATGATATCATCGGTGCTGCATTAATAACCGGAAACGTGACCTCCTCCAAAAATATTCAGACAGACCCGGCTATGAAACACTGGCGGGATGTCGCAATTGAAGGCGGTTTTCAATCAGCCGCCTCTGTACCTTTTCGAGAAAACGGTGTGATCTCTGGTTTGCTGACGCTGTATGCTTATGAAAATGATTTTTTTATCGACCCAGAGATTACTTTACTGAAAGAAATCGGGGGGGATATTTCGTTTTCACTAGACTCTCTGGGCTTGGTTGAGCTGCAAAAGAAAACAGCAGAATCTCTCCTGCAAAGCGAAATGCATTTCAAGGAGATGTTTGAAAAGCATTCAGCCATAATGATTGTTATTGATCCCGTTACAGGCTTTATTCTTGAAGCCAATTCGGCCGCAACGACGTTTTATGGTTGGTCGCTTAAGGAAATGCAACAGATGCGTATTTTTGATATCAATACCCTGCCTCCTGATAAGATTACCGATGCCATAAAGCAAACCGAAACGGGAGAAAAAAACTACTTTATATTCCGCCACCGCAGGGCGGACGGATCGATCCGTGATGTAGAAGCCTATAGCCGGACAATTGTGACCAGTGGGAAACCGGCTCTTTATACCATTATTCATGATATATCGGAAAGAACGCACTACGAAATAACCAACGAACTGCACATTAAACTGCTTAAAATGGTTGAAAGTCATTCGATTGAAGAACTGCTTCAATTGACTCTTGATGAAGCTGAACGGTTGACCGAAAGCTCCATTGGCTTTTTTCATTTCGTTGATAAAGATCAGAAGAATTTATCGCTGCAGGCCTGGTCAACCAACACTGAAAAGAATATGTGCAAGGCGGTGGGAGAAGGCACTCACTATGCTCTTGACAGTGCTGGAGTATGGGCTGATGCGGCCCGAGCGGGTAAAGCCTTGATCCATAATGATTATGCCACTATCCAGAATCGGAAAGGAATGCCTGAGGGGCATGCGGAGGTTATACGTGAAGTTGTTGTTCCGGTATTGCGCGGCAACAAGGTTGTAGCGATTCTCGGTGTCGGCAACAAGAAATCCCTGTATGATGAACTTGATGTGAAATGGGTAACTCTTGTGGCGGATATAGCCTGGGATATTGTTGCTAAAAAGATTGGTGAAGAAGACCGGAAAATTCTTGAGGCACAGAAGTATGCTATTGAAAATCTTGCAATGCATGACTCTTTGACCGGACTTCCAAATCGCCGTCTTCTTTCAGAGCAAATAAACATGACCATTTCGCTCTGCCGAAGGAACAGCACCATGGCAGCCGTCATGCTGCTTGACCTGGATAAATTTAAACCTGTAAACGATGCCTTCGGTCATGAGGTCGGGGATTTGCTGCTTATTGAAGTAGCGAACCGTGCTCTCGATATTCTGCAGAGAGGCAGTGATACTCTTGCGCGACTGGGGGGCGATGAATTTGTTGTGCTGCTTCCGCAGATTGAAGAGATTTCGCAGGCTGAGGCCATTGCTGAAAAGATACGATATGCATTAGTTCAGCCTTTTGAGATTCAAGGGCATCACTTAAACATTTCATGCAGTATTGGTATTGCGATATTCCCCGAGCATGGGGATGAGGAAATTGCTCTGATAAAAAATGCCGATAAAGCCATGTATGTGTCGAAGAATAATGGACGAAACCAGATTAGCGTGTTTAAAGAAAGTGCGGAGTACTGAAGGGGGAAGAGTGCTGAGTTCTGAGTGCCGGGAGGTGTGCAGTATATCTCGATTTAGCTTATTTTTGTTGTAAATTAGTGCTTTAAATCTGTCTTATATATGGAGACACCTCTACACCAGCACTTTCGGTTTTTTGCTCAATAACTCAAACTACAGGAGCTTTTGCAGATGAAAAAAATGCTTGTGTCAATTGCTACAGCAGCCCTCATAGCGCTTCCCTTGTTGACGAATGCTGCGCCGGTCAAAATCGGTTTTATTAACTCAATCACCGGTAAAGAAGCACAGATTGGGGAAAACCTTACTAATGGTGCCGCAATGGCCGTTGAGGATTTGAAGGCAAAGGGGATTCAGGTTGATCTTATTAAGGAAGATGACGGGGGAGACCCTAAAAATGCTCTCGCTGCTTATGAAAAGCTTGTAACCCGTGATGCTGTTATTGGTGTTGTCGGTCCCTATACATCGGGGTCGGCAAATGTGGTTGCGTCGCGGGCGGATCAGTATCAGGTGCCGCTTCTTGTACCTGCTGCTGCCAAAGAGGATATCACTATGAAGGGATATAAAAACGTTTTTCGCCTGAATGCACCTGCCAATATTTATTCAAGTGTTTTGATGAAGGCTGTTGCTGCGTATAAACCTAAAACTATTGCCTATGTCTATGCTGCAACTGATTTTGGTGTATCAACTGTAAAAACAGCTCAGGAAAATGCTCTGAAAATGGGGTTGAAGGAGGTCGCCAATGAAAAGTATCAACAGGGACAACCTGACTACCGGCCGTCTCTGTCGAAGGTAAAAGCTGCAAATCCTGATCTTGTTTTTCTTGTTTCGTATGATGCTGATGCCATCCTTTTAATGCGTCAGGCTAAGGAAATCGGGTTGACTCCTAAGGCTTTTCTTGGTGCGGGTGCCGGTTATACGACGGCCCAGTTTGCACAGCAGACTGAAATTTCAAACCTGGTGGTTTCTGCCACTCAATGGACTGATGATGTCAACTGGAGTGGTGCGGCTGACTTTGCGCGACGCTATAAACTTAAATATTCAAAAGAGCCATCGTATCATGCAGCATGCTCGTATGAGGCTGTGAGAATTATGGTTGAAACCGCCTCTAAAAACAATACTTCCGCAAAACTTCGTGCTGGACTTAAAGCGGGAAGCTGGAATGGCATTCTGGGTCCTGTAAAATTTGCTGATTATGATGGATTTACCAACCAGAATAACCACCCGATGCTGGTGCAGCAGATAATAAGCGGTAAGTATGAAACTGTTTTTCCTGCTCAATTCAGCAAGAAGAAGCTCGTCTATCCTTTTACTCGATAAAATTTCCGCATAATAAAGCGTCTCCATAATGCTTATGGGGGCGCTTTATACATGGTGTCCGGCGGGAAATTTTTGCAGGCAGTTCATTTTAAAGGGGTGATCATGACGTTTTTTTTTCAATCCTTACTTTCGGGACTACTGACCGGCGGCGTCTATGCTCTTGCCGGTATAGGGATGTCTGTTGTTTTTGGTGTGATGAATATCAGCAACTTTGCTCATGGTGATTTAATGATGCTGGGTATGTATATGGCTTATTTTGCCTTTACCCTGCTTCATATTGACCCTTATCTTTCGCTTTTGCTGATTATTCCTACAGCCTTTCTTTTCGGGTTTTTAATTGAAAAAGTATTTATTCACCGGATTATACATCATCCGCATCAGAACCAGATTCTTTTGACCATAGGGCTTGGCCTGATTATGAGCAATACCGCTCTTCTGGCATTTACCAGTGATCCGAAGATTTTGACTACTTCCTATTCGAGCAGCGCTGTTACTATTTTTGGGGGTATATCGTTATCGGTGCCTTTGTTATTGTCGTTTGTGATTACCTGCCTGATTACCGGAATCCTTTTTCTGTTTCTGTCGAAAACTACTACAGGTCTCGCGTTGTGGGCGACAAGCCAAAACAGGGAGGCTGCGCAATTGATGGGTATTAATGTTTCGAAAATGAGCGCTATTGCATTCGGTCTGGGAACTGCTCTGGCTGCAACTGCAGGGGCTCTTATAGCTCCGACGTATTATATCCATCCGATGGCGGGGCATACTTTTCTTCTGAAAGCGTTTACTATTTGTGTTCTTGGTGGGCTTGGCTCGGTTGTTGGTGCCGGAGTCGGAGGGGTTATTATTGGTGTGGTTGAATCGATGTCTTCAACGTACCTCTCGAGTGACTGGAAGGATGTTGTGGTGTTTATTATTTTTCTTGGGGTTTTACTGTTTCGTCCTCAAGGACTGTTTGGTAAAAAAGGGGAGCAGTAAATGAAACAGATTGCCATTATTGCTGTTATCGCCGGTATAGCTGCCGTCCTGCCGCTGGTGATAGGGGAGAGTCCTTATTTTACCGGTGTATTGATTTCTGTTTTGATGATGGCAGCGCTTGCTTCGGCTTGGAATATTCTGGGTGGTTATGCCGGTCAGTACAGTTTTGGACATGCTGCCTATTTTGGAGCGGGGGCCTATACGACCATGATCCTTATTTCTAAATTCAATTTGAATCCGATCCTCAGTATGGTCGCGGGTATTGTTGTTGCCTGCATTATTGCCCTTGTTACAGGCAGTATTGTGTTCAGGCTACGAGGTCATTACTTTGGTCTTGCTTCGATTGCTGTTGCTGAAATTGTGCGGCTTTCGGCGCTGAATTTTGATTTTACCGGGGGAGCACAGGGGATTCTGCTGACTGATGTTTCTTTGTGGGGCGTTGACTTGAACAGCAAAACTCCGTTCTATTATGGAATGCTGCTGGTGCTTGTTGTTACGCTTGGTATAGCGCTCTCTTTGCGGACTTCGAAAACCGGATATTATCTGCAGGCTATTCGTGAGGATCAGGATGCTGCTGCTTCTCTGGGTATTAATCTTGCTTTTTATAAAAACAAGGCATTACTTATTTCTGCCGCATTGACTTCAGTTCTTGGAAGCCTTTATGCTGTTTATATCCGTTTTATTGATACTTCTGCGGTTCTTGACCTTCGACTGTCGATCGAAATTATTCTGACGGCAATTATCGGCGGAGTCGGAACAGTTTGGGGGCCGGTTCTGGGGGCGGTACTGCTGGTGCCACTGGCTGAAATGCTGCGTTCGAATGTGATAGGGGACGCTCTGGTTAAACAGGGTATGGTTTCGGAAACTTCGGGTCTCGGAGTGTTTTTGAAAGAGAATCTGGCTCATGCCCATGTTCTTGTTTACGGTATCATAACGGTACTTTGCATTCTTTATCTTCCTAAAGGTATTCTTGGGCTTTTGGGGAGGAAAAAATGATACAGCATCTTCTTTATATCAATCATGTCAGCAAGCATTTCGGGGGCAATGTTGCTGTTTCGGACATCAGTTTTTCTGTGGATGAAAAGCAGATTTTTGGACTGATCGGTCCTAATGGAGCGGGCAAAACTACGTTGTTCAACTGCATTTCGGGGTTTTATCCTGTGACGTCAGGAGATATAATTTTTGATAATAAAACAATTAACAAGCTGCGTCCGGATGAGGTGTGCCATCTGGGCATGGCTCGGACCTGGCAGAGGGTGAAGCCTCTCGGAAGTCTGACGGTGCTTGAAAATGTGATGATCGGGGCGTTTTCGATTACTCATGTGACACGGGAGGCTGAAAAAATCGCCATTGAACAACTGGAATCGGTTGGCCTGATTGATTATGCCAAAAAAAATGCTGGTTCACTCTCTATCGGTCTCAAAAAAAAGCTTGAACTTGCCAGGGTATTGGCTACCCATCCTAAAATGCTTCTGTTGGATGAAATCTGCGGGGGATTGAACCTTACTGAAACAGAGACCATTCTTGGCATTATCCGTGAGGTTCGGGATAAAGGCGCTACCATTGTTTTTATTGAACATGACATGAAGGCTGTTACTGCTATCTGTGACTGGATTGTTGTTTTGAATTCGGGCGAAAAACTTGCGGAGGGTACACCGGAAGAGATTACTGGAAATCCTGAAGTGATTGCCGCTTACCTTGGAGGTGGTCATAATGCTTAACATACAGAATCTCAACGCTGGATACGGCGAAATGCCTGTTCTGAGGAATATCACTATCACTCTTGCTGAAAAGGAGATTGTTGCTGTTGTAGGAAGCAACGGTGCCGGTAAATCGACTATGCTTAAAGCAATTTCTGGCCTCATAAAGTACACTGGTAAAATCACTTATAATAATGAATCGCTTCATTCGCTTCCGGCGCATACCATCGTTCAGCGAGGTATTGTGCATGTTCCTGAAGGCCGGAAAATATTTCCTGAAATGAGTGTGGTTGAAAACCTGATTATGGGTGGTTTTCTTTATCAAAAAGATCGTAAAGTGAACATGGAGCGGGTTTTTACCTTGTTTCCAAAACTGGCTGACAGGCGAAACCAGCTTGGGGGGACAATGTCGGGCGGTGAACAGCAGATGCTTGCTATCGGGAGAGGTTTAATGGGAAATCCGAAACTTTTGCTGCTTGATGAACCGAGTCTTGGATTGTCGCCGCTTTTTACTGAGGTTGTGTTCAGTGCGATTGAAACTATAAATAATAGTGGTGTTTCTGTGCTTTTGGTTGAACAGAATGTGTATCAGTCACTGAAAATCAGCAATAGAGGCTATGTTATTGAAACCGGCAGCATTGTGCTGACCGGGACAGGTGAAGAACTTTTGAATAATCAGGATGTCAAGAAGGCTTTTCTTGGGATGTGAGATTTTGTTTGCATAAATTACCACAAATGTGGTAATAATGATAATGAGAATAACTATGACACAAAGTGCTTCAATACGGATTAATCATAATCTTTATGAACTGGCAAAACAGGACGCTTTTGCTGAGCATCGTACCATTTCTGGACAGATAGAATTTTGGGCACAGGTTGGAAGAACATCCATTGATAATCCTGACCTTCCGGTGGAGTTTATAATGGCATCACTTGCTTCACTGGCAGAACCGCGCGAAAATTCTATTCCGTTTGTTCCCAGGAGTGGTAAGAGATGACATGGTCAGTCAATCAGACACGAAGATTTGCACGACAATACAAAAAACTTCATGACAATACTGTTGCAGATGTTGATGATGCTGTTGATAAGGTAAGACAAAACCCTGAAATCGGTGATAAAAAAAAGGGTGACCTAGCCACTTTGTATGTCTACAAGTTTCACAGTGGCGGTCAGTTGTATCTTTTAGGATACACAATCGACGCAGCTATACGTTTGGTATATCTGGAAGCCGTAGGCTCGCACGAGAACTTTTATCGGGATATGAAACGGTAAGGTGTGGAACTTTTGAATAACCGGGATGTTACGGAGGGATACAGTTGGCTTGGTTGTGTTTTTTGCTGAATTAAGCAGTTATTTACTTTACATAATATATATTATACAACAAATAATTATTAAAGCTTAACGACCTCCTAAGCTTACCTCGCTTATTGCATATCAGAGGACTCACGGGTTTCAAATACTATTACTTTGTCCCTCCCTTGATTTTTTGCACTGTACATGGCGAGGTCCGCATGTTTCATGATCGTCATTTCGTTATCGCCGTGATCCGGGAAAACGGCAATGCCGATACTGCATGAAATATCGATGGCATGACCGTCTATGGTGTATGGTTCTTTTATTTTGTTTCGGATTTTTTCGGCTATGGCAACAGCATTTGATGTTGTGTCTATTTGCGGAAGCAGGACAACAAATTCATCACCGCCGAGGCGCGTAATTGAGTCTCCTTTTCGTTGCAGGGTTTCGACTGAACGTTTTGCCACCTGCTGTAGCAGGATGTCACCGATTGCATGACCGAGGGTGTCGTTGACTATTTTGAAGTTATCGAGATCAAAGATCATCAAGGCTGCCATGGTTTTGTTCCGTCGACACTGGGCAATGGTGAGCAATATACGCTCGGAGAGTAGACGACGGTTTGGCAGGCCGGTCAAGGGGTCGTGCATGGCAAGTTGTTCGATGATCAGCTTCTGCTCTTTTTCCATTTCCCACAGCTGTTTATGGAGAGTGATATCACGAACATTGCATTGGACCATTTTTTCATCGTCGACATTATAGACGTAGCTATGAAACTCAACCTCTATGATTTTTCCTGACTTGTGCTGCAATGGTAAATCGGAATAACAGATATAATTTTTCGTTTGCAGTTCGAGATATGCCTTTAGTGCCAGCTGTTTATCCAGAACAACCCCGATTTCCCAAAGCTTTTTACCTAAAATTTCATCAAGGGTAAAGCCCAAAAGCTGCGTTATGAAGGGATTGGCATCAACGATTTTGCCGCTATTATAGTCGAGTATTAAAATCCCTTCCTGCGAGGCGTCAAACAGACACTTGTAGTGTGCTTCTGTTTTTTTTAGCTCGTCTATAGCATGCCGGGTCTCGCTGATATCGGTGAGTGTGAGGTGACACTCATCGCGATTGAGGCTGATGATGGCATCACAGTGATAGCAATTATTCCTTAAGGTAATTTCACTGTATACCAGTGATCTTGTTTTGTAGAGCTTGTCTATCATTGCATTAAATGCCGGGAGGTCGTTCTGAGCAATAAAACTGCCAAAGCGGGCTCCAATAAGATGGGATCGATCACAAGAGAGCACTCTCTCCATGGTTTGATTTGCATCCAGTATAATGCTGTCTCGAGTAAGCGTCAGATAGCCGACCGGTGCAAAATCGTATAAATTCTCGTAGCGCTGCAGCAGCACCTGGATTTCATCGTAAGCATGCTGAAGCTGCTCATACTGCATCTCAAGTTCAATCTGGTAAACCGGAATTTCATGCAGCAGTCGCTGTAACTCTTCTGGAGAGGCTGTGGAATCAGGAATGAGCCCGATCTTTTTGAGTTGTCTCTCCGCCCGCTGCCGTAAGGCCCAGCGATCAAATGGATTAAAATTATCCTTTTTCATAATGCGCACGCCAGTGGAGCTTGAGCTTTAAAGTGAGTTAAAATGTTTTGCCAATCCCCTTCTTTTGGGTGAAATAATTGTTTCTGAAGGTGGTCTTGATGAAAAGCTGAACTTTTTTTCGTTAAAAAGCTTGACGCATGCTTCAACAATGAGTGGATCAAACAATGTACCGCTCTCCTGCTGAATATGCTGCAGAGCTTTGTCGATACCAAACGCAGCCCGGTATGGCCTTGTGCCGGTCA
>Ga0194037_1000149_pt1 | contig 52192 bp, 7 predicted proteins | sample JunL306m_MetaG_FD_148653 | JGI IMG/M metagenome (GOLD analysis project Ga0194037, IMG submission 148653) | Anoxic zone freshwater microbial communities from boreal shield lake in IISD Experimental Lakes Area, Ontario, Canada - Jun2016-L304-6m | ecosystem: Environmental > Aquatic > Freshwater >... | reverse complement strand
ATTGGTGTCATAATTTATTTATAAACCAGTAGCAATGGTATTGGTCCCTCTTTCTTTGATTAAGCCAGCCCTTATTTTATTGTTTCTATAAAAAGCAATAGGATCTAATGCACTGCCCGCTCTTAATCTGGCTTCTGCAACCAAGGCTCTAAGATCTGTTCTGAAAGTATTTTGCAAAATTTCTTGAGCGGCCACCACATCATTGTTTTCTTGTGCTTTGTTTAATTGAGTACGATCTACCAATAAAGCCTGTGCATAAGAAAGCATAATGGCTTCCACGGATTGCAATAAATCTTCTAAAGGATCTTTGACATTATGGCTTGCGTCAATCATCCAACCTAAATCGGTGGCATGATTTAAGCCTCTTGCGTCCATACCTTCGACCAATTCATTAAAAATTAAAAACAATTGATAAGGTTTAATACTTCCCACAGTTAAATCATCGTCCCCATATTTACTATCGTTAAAATGGAAGCCGGCTAATTTTTCTTCCATCATTAACAAGGCTACAATTTGTTCGATATTGGCATTGGGGAGATGATGGCCCAAATCCACTAGGGTAAAGGCTTTTGGCCCTAATTTATTAGCGTATAATAAGGACTGCCCCCAATCGCCTACGGTCATGGAATAAAAATTAGGTTCAAAGGCTTTGTATTCAACAAATACTTTCCAATCTGATGGAAGGGCTGCATATATTTCATGTAAACTTTCTAAAGTGTTTTGAAAGGCCTTTCGAAAATTTAATTGCCCTGGAAAACAACTTCCATCACTTAACCAAACGGTTAATGCTTTAGAACCCAATTCAACCCCATGTTTAATGACTTCTATATTATGTTCAATGGCTTGCCTGCGAATGGCTTTGTTGGTGTTTTGTAGCGATCCAAACTTGTAACTCAATGCCTGGTCTTTTTGATCCTGAAAAGTATTCGAGTTCATGGCGTCAAATTTCAAATTCAAATCGGTGGCTAATTGTTTAATGGCCCCATAATTAGATGGGATGTCCCAAGGAATATGCAAGGAGATGGCCCCACTTGAATTATTTAAGGCATGCAATAAACCTATGTCTTCCATTTTTTGTTCTAAGTTGCCTGGCTCTCCTGCCCCCGAGAATCGAGCAAATCGCGTACCCCCTGTACCCAAGGCCCAACTAGGTATGGCCACATTAAAATCAATTAGTTTTTGAATAATGGCTTCTGCATTCGGGATTTCAGACTTTGCAAAATCAAACCTTTTTTGATGCGTTTTTTGTACATCAGAATTATGCTGGTCTATTTGTTTTTTGTCAATTCTCATCTTGGTTAATTTAACTTTTACGAAAGCTTGTACTAGGGCAAATAAAATACATGGGTTAAGGGAATGGAAATAGGTGAATCATTCGGATGTGTTAACATGATATCCTTCATATAGGCCCACCATTTTTGCATAATGGGTTGTTTTGGCAAAGCGTCTAAGGCCATTTCATCTTGCACTTTCATTACGCCAAATAAAGAACCCGTTGCTTCATTTAAATAAATAGCATACTCGCTAATGCCTGTTGTTTTTAATAAAGTAGCTAATTCAGGCCATATAGCATCATGACGCTTTTTGTATTCGGCTTCATTACCTGCTATTAATTTCATTTCAAATGCTATTTGTTTCATCTTTTTAAATTTCTATCTTACAAATGATGCGGCAATACCTCCATCTACATTCATCGCATTGCCTGTAGATTTATTCAATAAGCCACCCACATAAGCAAAACAAGCATTGGCAATATCTTCTGGTAAAATAATTTCATTCAATAAAGTTCTGCCTGCATAATAAGCAGGTAGTTCTTCTACCTTAATGCCATAGGCCTTTGCACGACCTTCGGCCCAACCTCCACTCCATATATTAGAACCTGCAATCACCGCATCGGGGTTAATCACATTTACTCTAATTTTATCCTTGCCTAATTCTGCTGCATTTAAACGACTTAAATGAAGTTGTGCTGCTTTTGCCGATCCATAGCCTGCATTGTTTGGCCCACTCACTAAGGCATTCTTACTTACAATATTTAAAATATCCCCACCCATATTTTGTTTTCTCATTATACCTACTGCAGCTTGCGTTACTAGCATTTGACCTTTCACTAGTACATCGTACAATAAATCCCAATCGGCCTCAGTATGGTCTTCAATAGTTTTCGAAATAGACAAGCCTGCATTATTTACAATCAAATCTACTCCTCCAAAATGCAAAGCCGCTTGCTTGGCAGTTTCTTGAATAGTAGCAGCCTTAGTTACATCCAACAAACAAGCAGAAACCATATCTTTTCCAAACAAACCTATAAATTCTTCTTTGGCTTCTTGCAATCTTTCCGTATGATTGTCCGACAATACCACACAGGCCCCTTCGCTTGCAAATTTCTTTGCAATAGCCTTACCTATTCCCCCACCACTTCCAGTTACTAAAGCAATTCGCCCACTCAATGCCTTTGGCTTAGGCATTCTTTGCAATTTGGCTTCCTCCAATAACCAGTATTCAATATTAAAGGCTTCTTGTCGAGGTAAAGAAGTATAGCTTGAAATGGCTTCTGCCCCTTTCATTACATTAATCGCATTGATATAAAACTCAGATGCTACTCTTGCTGTTTGTTTGTCTTTGGCAAAACTAAATAGGCCAATGCCTGGATATAAAATAATTACCGGATTAGCATCACGCATCGCTGGGCTGTTGGCATGCTTGCAAGTAGTATAATATTCGCCATACATTTTTCTATACGCTTCAAATAAAGGGGCTAGTTTTTCTTTCACCGCTTTCACATCAGCTAAATCTTCCGTAGCATTTAAATTTAATACCAATGGAGAAATTTTAGTCCTTAAAAAATGGTCAGGACAACTGGTACCCAATGGTGCCAATCTATCTAAGTCATTGGAATTAATAAATTCTAATACACGCTCATCGTCGGTAAAATGCCCAATCATTTTTGTTGCAGAACTACAAAAACCCCTTAAAATAGGTGCTAAGGCTGCTGCTTGATTTTGTCTTTGTTCAGGCGATGCAGATTTAATTTTTTCTCCAGCAAATACCGTTGGTTTTTTGGCAATACTTGCATTTATATACTCCGCACATTTTTCAATCACTTCTAAAGTATTAATATAACTCTCATAAGCCGTATCACCCCAGGTAAATAAACCATGCGAACCCAACATAATACCAATGATACCGGGATTTTTATCCAAACATTCTTTTAATTGCAAGCCTAAATCAAAGCCTGGTTTTTGCCAAGGCACCCAACCTATTTTTCCACCAAACAATTCCTTGGTAATTTTTTCTCCATCTTTTGCAGCAGCAATAGCAATGGCTGCATCGGGATGTAAATGATCTATATGTTTGAAAGGCAAGAAGCCATGTAAGGCAGTATCAATACTGGGCGCTTTAGAAGCTAAATCAAATATGCAATGATTAAATAATTCTACCATTTCATCTTCATTTGCCAAACCGCGGTATCTATTTTTTAAACTACGTAGTCTATCTAGATACAAAGCAGCCAATCCATTTTTTTGCATCGTGCCTAAATCTCCGCCACTGCCTTTCACCCACATCACTTCTACCTCCGTTCCTGTTAAAGGATCCTTGGCCATGGCTTTGCAAGAAGTATTACCACCACCATAATTGGTTAAACGCAAATCGGCTCCTAATAAATTGGAGCGGTAGACGAGTAAGGCTACTTCATCCCCCTTTAAAGCGTCCGCTTTTTTATCGTCCCATAAATAACTCACCTGCTTAAATTTCTTTTCCATTCCAACGGTTGTTTTGATTTATATTAATGATGATTGTTATTGCCATAACCCACCACCAATACCGAAATAATTATAATAACAATACCAGCAATAATGGTGGTATTAGTTTTTTTACTCACGCCCTTCCATTCTTTCAAGACCAAGCCCCACATATTGGCCACTAAAATAATAAAGGCCATATGCAAAATCCAAGAACTTGGCCCATTGCCTAATTTGCTTTCGCCCATCCCATAAAAAAAGAATTGTAAAAACCAAGTGGTGCCCGCTAATGCAGAAAAAATATAATTTTTTAATAAAGGAGTTTGCTTATTGGTATAATTTGAGAAAGTTTTATTGCGTGCATTTAAAATCATACACCAAATAAAATTAGTGGTTAAGCCTCCCCATAACAAGACTACATAAATAACATTGTTGCGGTATAAGAATTCACCTTGTCCTGGATTGGCCAATTTCCAAGCATCATTGGCCACTGTGCCCATTACTTGGCCTGCTTCTAAACCAAAATTAAAACAAGCACTTAGTACCCCTGATACAATAGACACCAACATACCTAAAGCGAATTTATATTCTGTAGTAGAAGCGCTGTTTGCTTCCTTTGTTAATTCTCGTTCTTTCAACACCCCGGCTTTACCACTTACAATTATTCCAACAATACAAATTAATAAGCCAATCAATACGGTGATGCCCCAACTTGAATGTAACATCCCACTAAAAGTATCTTTCCCAATTACTGGATGAAAGTCATAATAGATAGCAGGTATAATGGCACCAAAAACCATACATAAACCCAAAATAATACTGCTGCCCAATGAAACCCCTAAATATCGAACCCCTAAGCCATAGGTTAAACCACCAATACCCCATAAAACTCCAAATAAATAAGTAACCCCAATTACCGCGCCACCGGTGCTTTTAATAATTTCTACAAAACCGGGGATGGTTAAATAGGCAGCAAGCGGTGGAACAATGAGCCAAGAAAATAAACCGCCTATGATCCAGAAGCTTTCCCAGTTCCATCCTTTTACTTTTTTATAGGGCATATAAAAACTGCCCGAAGCAAAGCCTCCTACAAAATGAAAAATAACGCCCAATAATGCATTCATAAATTTATTTTTTTACCGCATTTAAAATAACAGGACCCATCAAACCCGATGGCAACAAGGTCGAATTGGCTTGATAAAAAGGCATGGTGGTATAAGTGATTTTATTTTTTTCTCCCAATTGCAAATCACCAATGATTCTATTCACCCATAAATTGGTCACTTTGACTTCGATTTTATTACTGCCTGGTCTTAATGCATTGCTTATTTCAAGTTGATAAGGTGTTTTCCAAGCCACCCCAATAGATTGTCCATTGATGATGACTTCTGCCATTTCTTTTACTATGCCTAAGTCTAGGTTAAAGCCTTTGTAATTGTTTAACCAACTCTGTGGTACATCAAAATACTGTGTATAGGTAGCTGTTCCAGAAAAATACTTCACGCCAGTATTTTCATTTTCAGTGAGCGATTTCAAATCATCCATTTTGATGGATTCAGGCGCCCCTCTGTCTTTTTGAAAATTCACTTCCCATCCTCCTGCCAATCTAATCAACCTGTTCTCCAATTCAATGGGCTTTGTATAAGTGGTTTGTGTTGTTTTTTTACCAAAGACAACAAAGACCGCATCATTAGGCGTGAAATCTATCGTCACCTTGGTTTTGTTACCCACGAAGGCATAATTTGCTTTTTCGATTTTGCCAGTTTCAGGATGCCATAGCTCCACTTCTTTCCCGATGACTCTAAATACTATTTCTAATTTTTGTCTTTCATTTTTTCTGTTGTTCACCCAATAGATATCTTTATCTTTTAATTTACGATGCACATACATTAGTTTAGCATTCGGATCATTGAAAGAAAAATCACTGCTAACCCCTGCCTGCGTTAACACTTCCTTTACCGTTTTGCCGGTGCTAATATTTTGATGCGCAGGCGACCATATTTTATTTACTAATTGATAAAATAAAGCATTGTTGTCTTTTAAGCCTGTTGGCCTTTCTGGTTTAATTCCAGTAATAATGGCCCCTGCCTCCACAAATGATTTTATTTTCTTTAATACATCTATAGACATTTGCTTGGCATTGGAATCTAAGAAGAGCACCTTGTACTTCATGCCTGTTTTGGTGGTAAAATAGCCGTTCACGTAAGTCAACTCATGCAATAAAATATCTGAGTTTACAAAATCATAGTTGTAGCCTGTTGGAATGGAGGGTGAACGAAATCGATACAAAGAAGTAATGTTATTGTCCTCTCCATAAAATACTGCTACATCTGCCACAAATTTTCCTTGCTGTAATAAATAGGATGATCTAGCCAAATAGTTAATCCATACATCGGCATGGTTGGCCCAGGTTTCATGTCTATTGAACCATTGACCAAAGGGGCCCAAGCCCAAACCAGGAATTTTATCATCCAAGGGTTGATGGGTTGAACAATGAATCACAAAACGATTCAATCCATTGGCCAATTCTAAATCGGCCGTGGATTTTAAATTTTCTGGCGCATAAGACCAAGCCGCTGCAGGCAATCCCAGTGCAGTGAATGATTCTGCCGCTACAATATTTTGCCCGTAGATATGTGCCACAGAAGCAGATTCACGAATGTCTGCGGTATACTTGTGTTGATCGTTGCCATTGATGAATGGATTCGGTGTCCACATGGCAGACATGGGAATGGCTGCTGTTCTTTTTACTTCCATTCCATCTGCAATGATTCTTCTTTCATCTTCATGCGATTCAGAATATCTTTTCATGCCATAGCTTGCAAGTATATTGGTTAATCCATCATAATGATAAGCTACGGTTAAATCTCCAATGGTTTTTCTAAAATCAAATAAAAATGCTTCTGTTGCTGTAGCTGATTTTATAATATGGCCTGTTAAAGCAGGCAACCAGGGAATCAAACTATAGCCTCTTCTTTTTAAAAATTCTTCAGGCAAATTGGCGGTCCAGTTTTGCGCCCCTGCCTCCCAACTGTCTGTGACCATAAATTGCAAGCCTCCTTTTGCACCCATTAAACCAGCTGTCGCAGATTTGTATTGATTTAAGTAATTGGTAAAATATCTATTGATGGCTGCTGGATTCATTTTATCTACTTCCAAACCCGTGGCTTCTGGAGAGGCTGGATGATTTTCAATGCCCATTAAGGAATACCCAAAGCGCATTATTTTCCAATCCCCCGCAGGTACTTTCCATTTTAATTTTCCATTGGCATCCATCTTGGTTGTTAAATCAATAATGTCCTTAGCCTCAATCACATCATTTGCTTTGAAGGTTCTTTTGGCTTCTAAATCCATCACAGGCGTAAAGGCTGCTTTTTCTTCAAACATGTGTAATCGATCTGCTGGATATAAATTTATTTCTTGAATCATCACCCCAGGAGAAATCACTGGTGCAGATGGGGCACCAAGTAAGGCAGCCAGCCCCCCTGAACTTGGCGGTGGATTCTTAATTTTTATTCTAAAATATTTTGCAGTACTGGCAGGAATGGAAAGGGTGTTTTGTAAAGTAGATCCAATAAAAATAGTAGTGATGAATTTATAATTTATTCCATCATCACTTATTTCTAAAGTTCTTGCATCGGCTGGATCTGCTCCTTGGCCAAATACACCGGGATTGCCTCCGCCCACCATGGTGATGGCCTTGATGGTAGTGGGTTGTGGAAATTCAAATTGAATCCAAGCAAATCCTTTAACATCATCCCTTGGTAATAAAATGCCTTTGCTTAAATCTCCATCTGTTAATGTTGCTAAGGTAAAATTTCCTCCACTAGCACTAATGGTTGCGCCGAGTTCTGCTAAAGATTTATCCGCAGTTGGTAATTTAAAAGCAATCACTGCAATGTCTTTATAAAAATGAGGCAAATCCGTTGCATTCACTTCAGCGCCAAAATCGGCTTGTTTGGGAATGCTCTGAAAAGGGCCTGTGATATCATTGGGTTTTGCGATAACTATATTTTCTTGTCCGCCGCTTACCCTAAGTTCTGTCCACACAGGTTTTTTCATTCCATCTGCTGGCTTTACCCAAGGTCCACCAGTTTCACTCCATCCGGGAGAGCCCGCAATGGCCATTTCTAATTTTAAAGAGTCTGCTAATTTAGTGGTATACTTAAAAGCCTCTTTCCATGCTGGGGTCATGTACACCAATCTTTGCTTTACAATTTGAGGCGTCATCATGGCCGCATCAAAATTTTGAAATCCACCGATGCCCGATTTTTTCATCCACAACAAATCTTTTTTTATCCCATCTTTAGTGATATTTCCATTCATCCAATGCCACCAAACTCTTGGCTTAGCCGTTTTTGGAGGATTTAAAAACCCCGCTTTTAGCGGGTCTGATTTTTGGGCATATACAGCTGTATAAAATACACTTATAGTAAGTAGGGAAAATAGAAATTTCTTCATTAGGTAGGCAATCTTTTTTTACACTACAATCTAAGGAATTTTAGGCTTTTTTGAGAGGGAAATGAGACAAAAATGACGAATTACTATGGGGTTGTAAAGCTGATGACCTGGCCATAGTTGGTGCCCGTAGCATAAGTAGCATAGGCCCTTACATAATAAGTGGTACCAGAAACTAGCCCAGTAATATTACTTGTAAACGTGGTGAATCCTGCACCGTTGCTTGTTTTGGTTGTTAAATCGACAGTTGGGTTAGAAGAAGTTGACCAAACTACCCCACTTGCTGTGACCACATCCACCAAGGTTGAACTTATTGTAGCACCGCTAGATGCTGTTGTAGCTGTAATTGAACTAACCGCTGTGGTTGTAATTGGATCTACAGGTTCCACTTTCAAAGTATCGTTGGCCAATAATTCAAAACCAGCTTCTGTAGAAGTGAAATAATTATATGGACTTGTATAATCAACTGATGGATCTACATAGAACCTTAATCTATTTAATTGGAATTCAGTTAGAGTAGTTGGACTAGAGAAATAAATTCTACCATTAAAATCTGCACCAATTGAAGCAGAAACTATTTGACCATACTTGGTTAATCCACCCGATTTGGACTTATCCATAAATCCAGTCGGCCTTAAATATATAAATGCTGAATTAGGGTTACTCGCAATAAGTGCTCCCGTTTTAGAAATGCCAGGTGCGGTTAAACCTGACCATCCATAAATGATTACATTTTTACCAGAAACAAAGGAGGCTTTTCCTGTAAAAGTAATGCCATGAATAGGCAAGAATTTAATATTAATTTTTGAATTGTCTAAAACACTTAATATCCCTAAACTATTGGTAAAACCACCTGAACTAAAAGTTCCTCCATTAAATATGAATTGATTGCTTGCGTTCGTTGGCATTACATTGCTAGCACCTGGCATTAAACAACCCGCTGTGATTTTTGTAGCGCCTGCATAAGTATTGACTGCGCTCAGTATTAAAGTATCAGTACCCTCTTTAGTGATGGATCCTGCGCCAGAGATTACCCCTGTAGTTCTTGTACCTACATTGGTGAATAAGGTTAAAGTGTAAGGTGAAGCTGTGACAATGGCTCCTAACAATAAAGAGTCTGCAGTAATGCCGCCAACCCCTGCATTAATTCTAGCATTGCCGCCTAATGTGATTTGTCCACTTAAAGTATTTTTTCCATACAAAGTTTTGATGGCCCCTTGTGCAACTCCTGATATAGTAATTCCATCACTTGCAATCGTGAAAGGTTCTGCTATCGTAAATGCATTGATATCAATTAATAAAGTTCCAGCATTGATAATCGTATGAGCTGTAGTTGTGTTTGAAGCATTTCCAAAGGCTGTACTACTATTTATTCTAACTACTCCACCATTGATAGTTGTTATGCCAGAATAAGTATTCGCTCCTGTATTGTATAATAATAAAGTATCAGCACTTGATTTAGTTAAACCACCTGTTCCAGAAATAATACCAGTTAAACGCACACCCTTGGTCACATCAATGGTTAAGATATTTGAACTACTGGTAGATGTTCCTGTAGCAATATTTCCAGTAATTAATAATGAATCTGTAGTAACTGTTCCAGTAGCCACTATGGTTGCATTGCCTGTTAAAGTCATTGGACCAGAAAGGGTATTGTACCCACTAGGATTTCTGATAGCCCCCTGACTTAGACCGCCTACTGTTGTACCAGGTCCACTAATACTAAATGCTTCTGCAAAGTTTTGATTAGTTCCATCTATATAGACAGTTCCTGTTCCACTAATCGATGTATTGTTTTGAGCACTATTGGCTGAAGCGCCTAAAGAATTTGGATTATTTATTTTGACTATACCCGCAGTGATAAAGGTTTGCCCTGCATAATCATTGTTACTCGCACTTAAAATTAATGTACCAGCGCCATCCTTAGTTAAAGTGTTGGTATAAGTGGCGCCTGTTAATTTTCCTGGAATATCAATATTGCCCGCTCCTCCAATGATATTGGTTGAATTTAAAATGATCGCACTAGTGGTATTATTTAAGGTCAATACATCTTGGTCTGCATTAATTCTTGAAGCAGCAGCCACAGTGATAATACCAGGAATGGTATTGTTTCCTGAAATACTTCTAATGCCTCCCGTACTTGAAATGGTACCTGTACTTGAAACAGAAATTGCTTCTAATGCAAGCGTAATTCCTCCTTGAATTTCTAAGGCTGCGCCACTTGAAATAGAAGTTGTACCAGCGGTTGTACCTAATGCATTGGCATGTTGAATATTTAAAACCCCACTGCTTACTACTGTATTACCTGTATACGAATTGTCTCCACTTAAATATAAATAACTAGTACTTGCCCCATCCTTGGTTAAAGCACCTGCTCCTGAAGCTGCACTTGCCACTACCCCACTAACTGATATAATACCTGCACTTGGACCGCCCATATTTAAAGTATTCGTTCCCATGCTAATCGCAGTTCCACTACTGTTCATGGTTAAACTACCTGCATCTATATAAACTCTTGCATTGCCTGTTAAATTTAAAGTACCGCTAAAGCTATTACTACCTGAAATATTTCTTAAAGCACCATCATTGTTGATACCCGTGCCTGCTAAATTAATTGTTGCTTCTGCCAGCGTAATGCCCCCTTGCATTTGTAAGGCTCCACTACTTAATATCGTGGTGGCAACATCTGTGGTTCCCAATGCATTGCTATTTTGAATATTCATTACCCCTTTAAATATAGTAATGGCACCTGAGTAGGTTCCATTGTTGCCACTAACATACAAAGTTCCAGTGCTATCCTTAGTTAAAGCACCAGACCCTGTCAATGGTCCACTGAAAGACAAGCTTGTACCTGAATAAACGCCTGCATTTAATGTATTCACATCTAATGCAATTGAAGTAGTGCTATTGGTCATGGACAAACTACCTGCATCCACATTGATTCTTGCATTGCCTGTTAAGCTTACCGTTCCACCTATACTATTTGCACCGCTAATATTTCTGATACCTCCATTGTTGCTAATTCCATTTCCTGCAAGACTAATTGGTTCTGCTGCATAGGCAATTCCGGCACCTCCTTGCAATTGTAAAGCTGCACCAGTATTAATTGTGGTAGATCCATCCACCGTTCCCATCGCATTGGCATGTTGCACATTCATCACCCCATTGTAAATTGTGATTGCACCAGTATAAGCAGCACTGTTTCCTATTAAATACAAAGTACCTGTACTGTCTTTGGTGAGTGGTCCACTTCCAGTAATAGGATTCGTAATACTCATCGTTGTTCCAGAATAAACCCCTGTATTTAAACTATAGGTACTTAATGCAATGGCTGTTGCATTGGTGATAGATAAAGTACCTGCATCCACATTAATTCTTGCATTGCCTGTTAATGCAATTGGACCCGTGATTGAATTGGTACCTGCCGTATTTTTTATTACCCCTTTACTGTTTACTCCTGTACCTATAACATTAAATCCTTCATTGACTGTAAGTGCAGCAGCCTCTAATTTTATACCAGCCCCATCGCTCACTATAGTATTTCCAGCAGTGGTTCCAAAAGCAGTATTATTTTTAACACTCACTACTCCATTGTTAATATTCGTCAATCCTGTATAAGTATTGGCTCCTCCTACTATTAAAGTATCCGCACTTATTTTTGTCAATGCACCAGAACCTGATATAACTCCATCAACACGCATTCCCTTGACTACATCTGTTGTTAAGGTATAACTGCCTGTATTAATTCCACCCGTTGTGATTAATAAAGAATCTGTTGTAGTGCCTGATAAGGTTCCACTTACAATGGTAGACGCTGAAGCCAAAGTGATTGGCCCTGTCCAAGTATTGATATTTCTAATATTTTTAATGGCCCCTTGATTCACTCCGCTTACTACCACTCCATCCCCGTTGATGGTAATTGGTTCTGGTATAATAAAGTTGGCTCCTTCAATTTGCACAGTCGCACCCGTAGCCACATTGGTGGTACCAGAAGCGGTACCAAAGGCCGCCGCATTTTTTATTTCTACTGCACCTGTAGTAATACTTACAGTTCCAGAAAATGTATTGGTCCCTTGCAAGATTAAAGTATCTGCGCCGGTTTTTATTAATGAACCTCCTCCAGATATAATACCAGCTATTCGAACACCTTTTGTTGATTTGATTGTCAGATTACCACTCGAACCAGAAACTGAACCAGATTTAGAAACTAAGGAATTATAAATTTGACTTAATTCAGAAGAAGAAAGTACTCTATTATACACAAGCACAGAATAAATATTACCAAGCCATGGATATGAATTACCACCTGGTTCATTTCCTATTGAAAAAGTTGCAGTAGGTACTGTATTAATCGGTCCATTAAGATTAGTGCTAGACAACATTAAAAAACCACCTCCATTTAATGAATAACTATCATTATTCACGGTTGAAGTATTAACCCAAAGAGTTGACCCATCTTCCTGGTGATAGGTTGTGGTAGTAGGATTTGCATAAAGATCAATGTAAGAATCTCCATCTGAATGACCCATAATTTTTTGCCAGGTTCCAGTTGCAGAAGTGACTCTAGCCCAAGCTATTGTTGTATAACCATTCCCTCCATTAGCTGTTTTAAGGTTTTTGGCAAAAGATGTGTTATTTGATGTAAATCTATTTCCGGTGCCAGTAGAATTACCTTGAAAATTTCCAAAACCTAAATTTGAGTCCCAAGTAATATTACCTTGCATAGTAAAATTATTACTATTCCCACTAAGATCATACCAGGTATCTGTTCTTCCTTGCGCTCCAGGGTATGAGGCAGAATTTCCAGCATCTAAACTTAAAATTAACCCATTTGAAATTATTGCATTTGTTGTTCCAGTGCTTATACTACCAGTGACAATTAAAGAATCTGAAGTAGATGTTCCATCAGAAAATAAAGTAGCATCCGCATTTAATACCATGGCGCCTGTTAAAGTATTTTTTCCACTAGGATTGTACACCACACCAAAACTATTGATACCGGTACCTGATAAGTTTAAATTTTCTGGTACCACAAAATTATTCCCAATGATTTTTATTTCCGCCCCTGTGGCAACAGTTGTATTTGAAGCACCTGTTACCCCTGCAGTAGTACTTCCTAAACCATCCTGATTTTGTAATTGAATCACCCCAGCACTTAAGGTAGTTGCACCAGTATAAGTATTGGCGCCACTTAATAATAAAGTATCTGCACTTATTTTAGTCAAGGCCCCTGCACCAGTAATAACTCCTCTAATATGCATCCCTTTCACTACATCCAATGTTAAAGTAGAACTTGCGGTTCCTGTATTGATTCCACCAGTAGTGATTAACAAAGAATCCGCCGTGGTACCTGATAAAGTTCCACTCACAATTCTTGCACCAGCTGCACCTACTGTGATAGCGCCTGTCCAAGTATTTGTTCCGCTTGGATTTCTGATGGCTCCTTGGTTGGTAGCAATTCCATCTCCATTAATTGTAATTGGTTCTGGTATGGTTAAGCTTATTGCGCTTACTATTTGAACCGTTGCTCCTGCAGTTACTGATGTAGTTCCTGTTGCATCTCCCAATGCATTGTTTTGCATGATGTTGACTAAGCCTGCACTGATGGTAGCCGAACCAGTATAACTTGTTGCATTGTCTGCATTCAATACTAATGTACCGGTGCCATCCTTAGTCACTGTTCCACTTCCTGTTATTTTACCCGATAACGAATCTGTTCCCAAGCCTCCAAAGGTTAAGGCAAAAGCATTGTTACTTACTGCACTCGTTCCATTGTTCAATATTAAATAATTCGCATCTACATTGATTCTTGCAGCGGATTGTAAATTAATATTTCCACTTACTGTATTTATTCCAGAGATGCTTCTTATTGCTCCATCTGTATTTATACCCCCTCCGTTGATATTGATTGTTGCTTCTGCTACCGTTATGCCATTTTGTAATTGCAAGGCTGCACCCGATGTTACCGTAGTTCCTGTTGTGGTTGTTCCTAAAGCATCATTGTTTTGAATATTCATCACCCCTTTATAAATACCAATGGCGCCTGAATAAGCTGTATTGGCTCCACTCAAATAAATGGTTCCTGTGCTGTCTTTTGTAAAGTTTCCTGATCCTGTAATTAAACCACTTACGATTAAACTTGTGGAAGCGGCGATACCTGTGTTGATATTGTTGGCGCCCATGGCAATCGCTGCTGTTGCGTTGGTCATAGATAAAGTTCCTGCATCCACATTGATTCTGGCGCTGCTGCTTAAGTTTACAGTTCCACTTAATGTATTCGCACCAGAGATATTTCTGATGGCACCATCCGATGCTACCCCTGTTCCGTTGATGTAAATATTTTGTTCTGGTACGCTAATATTATTTTGTAATTGCAAGGCTGCACCCGAGATAACTGTAGTAGCCACATCAGTAGTTCCCAATGCATTTGCATTTTGAATATTCATCACCCCTTTTGCCACCGTGATTGCTCCTGAATAACCTGTATTGGCTCCACTTAATGTAATGGTTCCTGCACTGTCTTTTGTGAATGCGCCACTTCCTGTTAATAGCCCACTGATATTAAAATTAGTTGAAGTATTTACGCCTGTATTTAATGTATAGCCTCCTAGTGCAATGGCCGCAGTAGCATTGTTCATGGATAAACTAGCCGCATCCACATTGATTCTTGCATTGCTGTTTAAAGTAATGGTATTGGATAAAATATTTGTTCCAGTTGATCCTGTGAAATTTCTGATGGCACCTGCACTATTTAGTCCTGTTCCATAAATACTAATGGCCTCAGGGATACTTAAGTTAGCACCATAAATTTGTAGCGCAGCACCATCGGACACTATTGTATTGCTTGAACCTGTTCCTGCTGTTTGACTTCCCAATGCATCATTGTTTTGTACTTGTACAATTCCAGTATTAATATTCGTGGCACCAGTGTATGTATTGGCCGCATTTAAAATCAAAGTGCCTGAACCATCCTTATTTAAACTAGCCGCTCCTGTGATGATACCTGAAGCGGTGGTACTGTAAGTGCCCCCAAATGTTAAGGAATAAGCACTTGCCGTAGTATTGATGGTTGCAGCAGAAGTTAAATTAAAATTACCTGCATCTGAATTAATTCTTGAAGCACCAGTTAATGTAATTGGTCCACCATAAGTATTGGTAGCACTTAAACTTCTTAGTGATCCATTGGTGCCATCTCCATATCCATTTAAACTTAATGCTTCTGCCCCCACTGTAATATTTCCATCCACTTGCAGTGTAGCTAAATTAGCTACCACCGTTCCTGCAGCTACAGTACCCAATGCAGTCGCATGGGCTATTCTTACCAAGCCAGTATTGATATTGGTTTGTCCAGCATATGAATTGGCACCTAATAAAATAAGTGTGCCCGCCCCTTCTTTAGTAAGGGTACTTAAACTATTGGCACCAGAAATTATACCATTTGATCGAATGCCTCCTGTGGTTTCAAAAGTTAAAGGAGAATAAGTAGCACCGTTTACTAATGCTATAGTACCAGTCACTATTAATGAATCGGTTGCTGTTGCTCCTACAGCTCTAATTCTTGCTGCACTATCTAAGGTAATGGCGCCGGCATAAGTATTGATTCCACTTAAATTACTCAATACGCCAATGGCACTATTTCCAGCACCTCTAATATTTAAAGCTTCTGCAGCAGTAGTAATTCCTCCTTGTAATTGTAAAGAGGCATTATTGTAAACAATTGTATTGTTGGCCGCTCCAACTCCACCTAAGGCATTGGCATGTTGTATATTTAGTATACCACCAAAGGCTGCAGCAGCTCCAATATTGGTTACTCCTGTATAAGTATTGTTACCACTCACTATTAAAGTGGCCGTGCCTAATTTAGTAATTCCTCCTGTTCCTGAAATAATATTGTTAGAACGAGTAGCGCCAATACCATCAATAATAATACTATAACTTGCATTGGTACCAGTATTTAATGTTCCAGTTAACAATAAGGAATCTGAAGCAGTACCTCCTGCAGATACTATTCTTGCATCGGATGAATTATTTAAAGTAATTGGCCCTGACCATGTATTGATATTTCTTGTGTTTCTGATTGCTCCTTGATTGGTCGCAACACCATTTCCAATAATGGTGATAGGCTCTGGAATTACCATTGCACTTCCTTCTATTTGGATGCCTGCGCCATTAGCCACTGTGGTAATTCCAGTGGTAGCTGTCGTACCACCAAAGGCTGTATTATTTTTTACTTCAATCACTCCTGCATTGATATTGGTTAAACCTGAATACGTATTGGCACCACCAAGCACCAAGGTGTCTGGGCTTATTTTTGTTAAGCTTCCGGTACCACTTATAACTCCATCAATACGCATGCCTTTAATGGCATCTGTTGTTAAGGCATAGCTTACAGTATTGATGCCACCTGTGATTAATAAACTATCTAAATAGCCCAGCCCATTGGCAGGTACATTGTATCCAAAAGAACTAATAGTAGCAGCGCCTCCTAAAGTTATCGCACCAGTTAGTGTAGTAATTTTTCCTAAGTTTCTGATGACACCAGGATTACCTGACACACCAGTACCTGAAATATTGAATGGTTCTGCAATCGTATAATTATTACTATCAATTAGAATTGCACCAGTTCCATTAACTATGGTATTGCCCGCAGTGGTACCTAATGCATTTTGATTGCTTACTTTTACTACTCCATTGGTAATAGTGAATACGCCAGTATAAACATTTGTGGTTGCATTGTCTCCACTTAATTGTAAACTATCTACTCCATTTTTTATGATGCCAAATGGCCCAGATAAACCACCAGAGAAACTTGTAAATATTGGATTCGATAATTTAGTAGTTACTCCACTCAATGTTAATGTACCAGCTGTACTTGTAATGGTTCCAGCACCTGCTATAGTTCCTATGGTTTCAGAAAAACCTCCTAAGTCTAAAACGCCCGTGCCTGAATAAGTGCCAGCGTTAACATAGATATTAGCACTATCGCTTAAGGTTGAAGCTGTTCCTAATTTTAAAGTTCCATCATAAACAGTATCTGCTGCCTTATAATAGATATCGGCAGAGCCAGTATGACCTGCCCATCTTGTTGAAGTTATAACAATCTTACCTGTCCCTTTTTTAATAATATTTCCGACGGCTAATATGGAACCCGATTGACCATCAAAAATTCCAGGGCTTGCATTGTTTGTATTTAAAATTAATGTTCCAGGTCTTGATAAGGTTGAATCTGTTGTTCCTGAGCCACGTTTTCCATTGATTGAATTGATATAGGAAAGTATGGATATACCACCTAAACCATTTAAGGTAACTGTTCCTCCATTGCCCCCAACTGCAGCTGAATTAGTGCTTGTATTGGCCGCACCATTTGCCTGAATATATCCATTGGCAGCTATTCTTACTCTACCCACTGCAGTTAAAGTAACATCACCTCCATTGGCCACTGTATCAGCCTGAGATTGATCCGTTCCATTTAATTTTAATCCTGCTTGAACTACAATATCATTCACATCCGCTTGCATCACTAAATTTGGAACAGGATAAGGAGTTGGTGCACTATAACCACTGCCTGTTAATATAATATCCTTGTACACCACCACATTATTTCTTGCGAGTAAACTCAAAGTTCTAGTATTGACTGAACTGCTATTAGTTCCTGTTATAATACTATTTACAATAATTGATCCTGCTTTAATACCTCCTGCTCTTGAAGTGGTAATTTGTACGTTACCATCCGTCAATGCTAATTTGCTTTGTATCTCTGTATAAGAAACTACTGCATCATCTGCATTTGGCGTAAATACATAAGGGTTTGCCACTGTTCCAACACCAGTCCAGGCACCACCACTAGTGGCCGCATTAGAAATAGTTACATTACTATAGCCTGTTGGAGCATCTGTTGTATTGTCTTTTGGCACCAACTCTTTTGCATTCGTTAACGATCCTAAAGCTTGAGAAGGTAACTGAACAGCATAATAATTCAAACTACTATTCACAAACTTCATTCTATCTAATTGATAAGACAATAATGAATCAGTCGTGTAAATTTTACCGCCTGTACCTGAAGCATTCCCTGCAGTATAACTTGAACCAGCCCATCCGTTGATTAATAAAGTTTTATTGTTTAATAAACTATCTGTGTAAATAAAAGTTAAAGCATGATTGGTTTGTCCTAAAGTAATAGTAGAATTATCTGTCAAATACATTCTTCTTATCGTTTCATTGTAACCCGTACTTAAATTACCTCCATTAAAATAAATATCTGTACTATCATTAATAACGTTTGTTGCACCTAATTTTAATGTACCTGAAGTAACATTTAAAGAACCTGTAGAAGAATAAGTTCCAGTTAATAATAAACTATCAGCCCCTAATTTTGTTAGTTGACCTGCTCCTGAAATGACTCCAGAAATACGAATACCTTTGTTTGAATTGATGGTAATGTTTGCAGAAGTTGTTGATGAACCACCTAATCCAAATCTATTTGAAAGTGCATTATAGTTCTGAAGAATTTCGTCGGCAGAGAGTACCCTATTATAAGCATGAACTACACCAATGCTACCACCAAAAGAATTTGCTGGCCCATCATCCCCATTACCGATTTTCATAATAGCGTTTCCATTTATACTATTCCCAGAATTTCCAGTTCCTGTATTAGATAAAATGCCATTTATATATAAATTAATGGCGCCAGAAACTTTATTTCTTGTAGCTGTTACATAAACCCAATTGCCTGTATTAACAGTTCCGCCAGCAATTGTAACATCATTTGGCCCAACTCCAAATGCAATTTTACCATTTACATCCACTCCAAATCCATAATCATTTGCACCTCCCCCTAACTCACCAGATACTATATAGTTTAAACGATAATGAGCTGTACTATTACCAACATTAGTTGTTTTTATCCATGAAGATATTGTGAAATCATCTGCTATAGGCTGTGCATTTAAAGAAATAGCACCTCCTGAAGAAGAAGCTGAATTATTATTGAAAATAAAGGACGATGATGCAGCGTCAAAGGTAGGTGGTGATGTACCTCCGATGGTACCTCGATATCCATTTGAGCTTAAGTCTGTCCATGTATTACCTGAGCCGGAATAAGATAAAATATTTGATGCATCTAAATTTAAAATTAATCCACTTGATGTTATAGGCGGCGCTAAAGTACCTGTATTAATTGTTCCAGTAAGTATTAAAGAATCTGAAGTAGATGTTCCATCTGAATAAAAAGTCGCATCTGCACCAAATGTTATAGCCCCTGACAATGTATTTTTATTGGCCTTATTATAGACAGCACCTCTGTTTGCAATACCTGTTCCTGATAATACCAAAGCTTCAGGCGTAACGAATCCGCTTCCTACAATTTTAATAGCTGTACCATTTGCAACAGTAGTATTTGAAGCAGCAGTACTATTAGCTCCTGGATTAGTACTACCTAAACCATCCTGATTTTGTAATTGGATAATACCATTGGTTAATGTAGTAGCTCCGCTATAAGAGTTGGCTCCGCCTAATATTAAAGTATCATTGCTAATTTTTGTCAATCCTCCAGTACCACTTATCACTCCATCAATACGCATTCCTTTTACGACATCAGTGGTTAAAACATAGGTTGATAAATTAATACCCCCTGTTTCAATTAATAAAGAGTCAGCTGTGGTTCCAGATAATGTTCCACTAACAATAGTTGATGCTGAACCTAATGTTATGACACCAGTCCATTTATTACTATTCCTCGTATTTTTTATAGCCCCTTGATTTAGTGAAGAAACAATTACTCCAGATCCATTAATAGTAATTGGTTCTGGTATTACCAATCCACTACCTTCTAATTGAATGGTAGTTCCTGAAGTCATAGTAGTAGCTCCTGCATTGGTTCCAAAAGCTGCACTATTTTTTGCCTCAATTACACCCGCACTTAATGTTGTTAAACCAGTATAAGTATTCGTGCCACCTAATATCAAAGTATCATTACTGATTTTTGTTAGCGCTCCGCCTGTTCCAGTAATTACCGCATCAATACGCATCCCTTTAATTACATCAGTGGTTAATGTATTGCTTGATAAATTAATACCTCCAGTGGTAATTAATAAAGAATCTGAAGTGCCCGTACCATTTGATCGGATGGTGGAGCTGGTGGCTAGTGCAATAGGTCCAATAATGGTATTGATACCACTTGGATTGTAGATAGCACCAAAACTATTAATACCCGAACCATTGATGGTAATTGATTCTGGTATAATCAATGAATTACCTTTTATTTTTAAAGCTGCTGCATTGGCAACAGTGGTAGTGGATGCCCCAGTTACACCTGGAGTAGTACTTCCTAATCCATCTTGATTTTGTAATTGTATGACTCCATTAGAAATAGTAGTAGCCCCTGAATAAGTATTTGACCCACCTAATAATAAAGTATCGGTACCGACCTTGGTTAATGCACCCGTTCCAGAAATCACTGCATCAATGCGTAAACCTCTACTTACATCTGTGGTTAATAAATAATTCCCTGTATTAATTCCACCAGTAATAATAATTAAAGAATCTGTATTAGCTGATCCTGCTGCAGTTACAATTCTTGATGCAGATGCTAATGTAATTGGTCCTGACCAAGTATTGCTTCCACTTGGATTTCTGATGGCACCTAAATTGGTGGCCATCCCATCTCCATTAATGGTTACAGGTTCTGGTGTATTAATAGCAGTTCCCGTTAATTGTATGGTAGCTCCGGTTGCTACTGTTGTTGTTGCTGCTGTATTTCCCAATGCATTGTTTTGCATCAAGTTTACATAACCAGCATTGATATTGGTGGGTCCTGTATAGCTAACACTATTGTCTGCATTCAATGCTAAAATTCCTGCCCCGTCTTTTACCACAATTCCACTTCCATTTAATTTTCCTGATAAGGTATTGGTTGCTGCTCCTCCCAAGGTTAAAGTATAAGTTCCAAAACTGATTGCATTAGTGGCATTATTCATAGTTAGCGTACCGGCATCTACATTTATTCTAGCATCACTATTCAATGTAGCCACTCCAGTTAAAATATTGGTTCCAGAAATACTTCTGATGGCCCCATCATTATTTACCCCGCCGCCATTAATATTGATAATGGCTTCTGCCACTGTGATACTATTTTGTAATTGCAAAGCAGCACCCGATACCACTGTGGTGGCCACATCTGTGGTTCCTAAAGCAGCATTGCTTTGTATGTTCATTACCCCTTTGTAAATACTAATCGGTCCTGAATAACTGGTATTGGTTCCACTTAAATTTAAAGTTCCTATACTATCTTTTGTTAAGGCACCGCTTCCTGTGATTGCACCAGTCACACTCATACTGGTAGATGCATTCACTCCAGTATTTAATGTATTAGCCCCCATAGCTAATGTATTGGACAAGGTAAGCGTACCTCCATCATTATTGATTCTAGCATTACTAGTTAATGATATTGTACCAGCCAATGTATTGGTTCCACTTAAATTTCTAATGACTCCATCTGCATTCAACCCAATACCTGATATGCTAATAGGTTCAGCAGCAAATGTCACAGTCCCTTCCACTAGCAAAGCACTTCCTGTATTAATTGTTGTACTTCCTGAGGTTGCACCCAAGGCATTGGCATTAGTATTTATTTTTAAAATACCTGCAGCAGTGGTGGTAGCTGTCCCAATTGAAATATTTCCTGTATAACCTGTGCTGTTTCCACTTAAAGTTAAAATAGTATTCGTACCTCCATCTTTGATAAAGTTACCTGCCCCATTCATAGGTCCTGAAACTGCTAAATTACCTAAGGCCCCACCAAAATTTAATGCATTAGTAAGCTCAATAGATTTAGTAGCATTTGTAAATGTTAATGTTCCAGCATCCACATTTATTCTTGCAGCAGTGCTTACTGTAAGCAAACTTGATAGGTTATTGGATCCTGTTGTGTTTCTAATAGCCCCAGTAAGATTGATACCTGTTCCGTTTATAAATAACGGCTCTGGAATGGTATAACCAGTTCCATTTATTTTTAAGGCAGCTAAATTAGCAACGGTAGTATTCGATGCAGCAGAACTACTTCCCCCTGGCGAATTACTTCCTAATCCATCTTGACTTTCTAATTGTACCACCCCTGCAGAAATAGTGGTTGCACCTGTGTATGAATTTGCCCCACTTATAATTAAAGTATCTCCACTTGTTTTAGTTAACCCACCTGTTCCTGAAACGACTCCACTAATGTTCATTCCTTTAACTACATCAGCTGTTAAAACAAAACTAGATAGATTGATTCCGCCAGTTGCAATGACCAATGAATCGGTAGTTGTTCCAGATAAAGTTCCACTCACAATTGTTGCAGCAGCTCCTAAAGTAATAGGCCCCGTCCAAGTATTTTTATTTCTGATATTCTTAATCGCACCTTGATTTAATGAGTTCACCACCACTCCTGTTCCACTTATAGTAGTTGGTTCTGGTATAATTAAACCGCTACCTTCAATTTGAATGGTACCTGCTGTTAGAACTGTATTGCCTGTACTAACATTGGTACCACCAAAGGCAGCATTATTTTTGACTTCTACCACACCAGCATTAATTGTAGTTACCCCAGCAAAAGTATTGGCAGCAGTTAAGGATAGTGAATCAGCACCTTCCTTGGTTAAACCTCCTGCACCACTGATTATACCAGATATACGCATGCCCTTAATTACATCTGCTGTTAATATAAAACCCGAATTTGTGATGATATTACCTGTCACCACAATACTATCTGCTGAATTTATATTGTATCCAGCAGATACTATTCTAGCACTTGCCCCTAAAGTAATGTCTCCCGCTAATGTGGTCACCTTTCCTAAGTTTCTGATAGCACCTTGATTCGAAGCAACTCCAGTTGCACTAATATTAAATGGTTCTGATATGGTGTAATTATTACTATCTATTAATACGGTTCCTGTTCCATTGATAATGGTATTTCCTGTTGTGGTTCCTAATGCATTTTGGTGACTCACTTTCACTACTCCATTGGCAACAGTAATCACCCCGTTATATACATTGGTGGTGGCATTGTCTCCACTTATTTGCAAACTATCTACCCCATTTTTTATTAAACCAAAGGAGCCAATTAGTCCTCCGGAAAAACTAGTAAGTATGGCGGCACTTGATTTAGTAGTCACCCCACTTAAAGTTAATGATCCTGTCGTACTTGAAATAGTTCCAGCTCCGGCGATGGTTCCAATGGTTTCAGCAAACCCATTTAATTCTAAAACTCCCGTACCTGAATAAGTACCAGTGTTTACATAAATATTGGCACTATCACTTAAGGTGGTGGCGGTTCCTAAAGTTAAGGTACCATCATAAATGGTATCTGCCGCTTTGTACAAGATATCTGCCGATCCAGAATACCCTGCCCATCTTGTCGAGGTTAAAACTATTTTACCTATTCCTTTTTTAATAATATTTCCCACAGCTAAAGTTGAACCCGATTGACCATCAAAAATCCCAGGGCTAGTATTGGCTGTTTCAATAATTAAGGTACCTGGTCTAGATAAAGTAAAATCAGTTGTTCCTCCTTTAGCACCAGCATTTGTATTAATATAGGATAATATAGATACTCCATTGGTTCCATTCAATGTCACTTTACCACCATTGCCTCCTACTCCACTTCCAGTGTTATTTGCTCCTTTTGATTCAATATAACCATTTGCAGCAATTCTTACCCTGCCCGCTGCTGTCAATGTTACATCACCTCCATTGGCTACTGTATCACTCGTAACAGATTGATCCGTTCCATTTAATTTTAATCCCGCTTGCACCACAATGTCATTCACATCTGCTTGCATGACTAAATTAGGAACAGGATAAGCTGTAGGAGAACTATAGCCACTTCCTGTTAATACAATATCCTTGTACACCACCACATTGTTTCTGGCCAACAAACTCAAAGTTCTTGCAGTTGCTGACGTATTGTTGGTAGCAGATATACTACTATTTACAATAATTGATCCGGCCTTGGTTCCTCCGCTTCTTGAAGTTATGATTTGTACATTACCCCCCGACTCTGCTAATTTTGTTTGTATATCTGTGTAAGAAACAATCGCATCATCTGCACTAGGGGTAAATAAATAAGGGCTACCTGCTGTTCCACTTCCTGTCCAAGCCCCACCACTTGTTGCAGCATTAGATATAGTAACGTTACTATAATTGGTTGGATTTGAAGTGGTATTATCTTTTGGTACCAATTCCTTTGTAGCCAATTGAATAGTATAATAATTATAACTATCTGATGGATTGATGAATTTGATTTGATCTAACTGATAAGATAACAACGAGTCATTCGTAAAAATTTTACCACCAGTACCTGTAGCGTTACCAGCAGTATAACTAGCTCCAGCCCATCCTTTAATTTGTAAAGATTTGTTGTTTAATAAACTATCTGTTTTTAAGAAGGTTATTGTATGATTTGTTTGGCCCAAAGAGATGGTAGAATTATCAGTCAAATACATTTTTCTAATTGTCTCATTAAACCCTGTGCTTAAATTACCTCCATTGAAATAAATATCCGCACTATCATAAATAACATTAGTCGCGCCTAATTTTACAGTACCTGTATTAATATTTAATGCACCTGTATTTGTGTTGACTCCTGTTAATACTAAACTATCTGTACCAACTTTTGTTACTTGACCATCTCCGGAAATTACCCCTGAAACACGAACCCCTTTTACTGTATTAATTGTTATGCTAGCCGCATTATTTGATGAACTTCCGCCAGTACCTGAAAGCCCAAATCTAGCAGCTAAAGCATTGTAGTTTTGAGCAATTTCTGTTGTATTTAATACTCTATTATAAAAATAAGCAGCAGCAATCTTACCATTATAAAACCTAGTGCCATCTCCAATATTTGCACCTAAAACAGTTCCTCCAGTTGGTGCACCAGGTGCATTTCCAGTAAAAGTACCTATTAATGATGTATTATCATATGCTGTGGGTACCGAAGATCCATCTAAAGTCATGGTGATTAATTTCCATCCAAAACTTGGAAATATATAACCAGTAGGAATCCATCGACTATTTGCAAAAAGCATAACAAATTCATTACCAGCAGCTTCATAGCTTCCTGAACCCATTCCAAAACTATATCCAAGTGAACTTGTACCATTTCTGAAGAAAGTACCCTTAGAATTTGAATTTACATATACCCAAGCTTGCATTGTAATATTGGTAATTGAAGAACTTACTAACGGAGTCTGTACATAATCATTTACCCCATCTAATGCAATGCTTCCACCATTTGCTGCATCATAAGTTGGCCCATTGATTAGAGTACCATTATTATTATTGACACTTAAATCAGTCCAAGTTGTTCCAGATCCAGGATAGGAATAGGAGGAAGTATTTCCAGCATCTAAGTGTAATAGTAAACCATTAGATACTATTGGAGCCGTAGAAGTGCCTGTATTAATTGTACCACTTAAAATTAATGAATCGGATGTTGATGTACCATCCGAATAAAAACTTGCACTTGATCCAAATGTTATGGCACCTGATAAAGTATTTTTATTGGCTTTGTTGTATACAGCACCTCTATTTGCAATACCAGTTCCTGATAATACCAATGCCTCTGGCGTTACAAATCCACTACCCACAATTTTTATAAAAGTTCCAGATGCTACTGTTGTATTAGATGCCGCAGTACTACTAGCACCAGGGCTTGTACTACCTAATCCATCCTGATTTTGTAATTGTATTACTCCAGCACTTAAAGTAGTAGCCCCACTATAAGAGTTTGCACCACCTAATATTAAAGTATCCCCGCTTATTTTAGTTAATCCTCCAGTTCCAGAAATCACTCCATCAATACGCATTCCTTTTATTACATCAGCAGTGATTAAACCATTCGCAGTAATGGCACCCGTTATTGCCAATGAATCGGTGGTGGTTCCTGATAAAATTCCACTTACAATTCTGGCACCTGATGAACCTACTATAATTGCACCTGACCATATATTTTTTCCATTAGGATTTCTCAATGCCCCCTGATTCGTTGCAATACCATCTCCATTTATGGTGATAGGCTCCGGTATGGTCAAAGTACTTGCACTTACTATTTGAACTGTCGCTCCTGCAGTTACAGAAGTGGCTCCAGAGGTACTTCCAAATGAATTATTATTCATTATATTAACCAAACCTGCACTTATGGTGGCAGCTCCTGTATAACTTGTTCCATTGTCTGCATTCAATACTAGTGTACCGGTACCATCCTTGGTCACTGTTCCACTTCCTGTTATTTTACCCGATAAAGAATCCGTACCAGCACCTCCAAAGGTTAAGGCAAAAGCATTGTTACTTACTGCACTCGTTCCATTGTTCAATATTAAATAATTCGCATCTATATTGATTCTTGCATCAGATTGTAAATTTATATTTCCACTTACAGTATTTATACCTGAGATACTTCTTATTGCTCCGTCTGTACTTATACCCCCTCCATTAATATTGATTGTTGCTTCTGCTACTGTAATGCCATTTTGTAATTGTAATGCCGCATTATTAGAAACAGTAGTTCCACCCGCTGTAGCACCTAAGGCATCATTGTTTTGAATATTCATGACTCCACTGGATACTGTAATTGCTCCAGAATAACCTGTATTGGCGCCGCTTAAATAAATAGTTCCTGTAAGGTCTTTAGTAAAACCTCCGCTGCCTGTAATTAAACCACTTACACTTAAACTTGTTGATGCAGCAATTCCAGTATTTATATTATATGATCCAATTGCAATAGCCGCAGTGCCATTGGTCATAGATAAAGTTCCTGCGTCCACATTGATTCTGGCGCTGCTGCTTAAGTTCACAGTTCCAGATAATGCATTCGCACCTGAGATATTTCTGATGGCACCATCCGAAGCAACGCCTGTTCCGTTGATGTAAATATTTTGTTCTGGTACGCTAATATTATTTTGTAATTGCAGGGCTGCACCCGAGATTACTGTAGTAGCCACATCTGTAGTTCCCAATGCATTTGCATTTTGAATATTCATCACCCCTTTTGCCACCGTGATCGCTCCTGAATAGCCTGTATTGGTTCCACTTAATGTAATGGTTCCTGCACTGTCTTTTGTGAATGCGCCACTTCCTGTTAATAGCCCACTGATATTAAAATTAGTTGAAGTATTTACGCCTGTATTTAATGTATAGCCTCCAAGTGCAATGGCAGCTGTCGCATTGTTCATGGATAAAGTTGCCGCATCCACATTGATTCTTGCATTGCTGTTTAAAGTAATGGTATTGGTTAATGAGTTAGTTCCAGTAGATCCTGTAAAGTTTCTGATTACACCTCCATTACTTATACCTGTTCCAAAAACAGTAATGGGTTCTGGTATTACTAAACTACTTCCTTTTATTTGAATAGCAGCACCGTCCAATATAGTAGTCCCTGCTGTTTGATTTCCTAAAGCATTTGATTTTTGAACTTGTACAATTCCAGCAGTGATATTAGTCGCCCCTGTATATGTATTCTCTCCATCTAATATTAGAGTTCCTGCACCGTCTTTTGTTAAAGAACCTAAAGATGAGGTACTTGCTATTATTCCACTAACAGTAGTGTTGCTGTAACCGCCAACAGTTAACCCATAAGTAGCTAATCCAATAGAATTGGTATTAGTAAATGCCAATGTACCAGCATCTGAATTAATTCTTGAAGTGGCTGCCAAGGTAATCGGACCTGCTAAATTATTGTCTCCTGAGATGTTTCTAATTACACCATCATTATTTATACCAGTACCTGATATAGTAATGGGTTCTGCAGCAAAAGTATTAGAAGAAGCTGATTGCACTTGCAATGCAGCACCTGAATAGACCGTGGTTCCTGCTCCAGTTCCTCCCAATGCATCTGTACTTTGTATATTAATAACTCCTTTATAAATAGTAATTGCTCCTGTATATGAAGTACTTGTTCCGCTTAAAACTAAAGTTCCTAAACTATCTTTTATCAAAGCGCCACTTCCTGTCATGGCACCCGTGATACCCATGCTAGTGGCGGTATTTACCCCAGCGTTTAATGAAAAAGTATTGGTGGCAACTGAAGTAGCATTGGTCATTGATAAAGTGCCTGCATCTACATTTATTCTTGCATTGGCATTCAATGTTACCGTACCACTGATACTATTTGTTCCAGTTAAGTTTCTTATTGATCCATCATTGCTAATTCCATTACCACTTAATGTAAATGGCTCTGCAATGGCAAGTGTTGCTCCATTAATTTCTAAGGCAGCTCCAGCAGCTACTACTGTATTAGCAGATGCATTGCCTAATGCCCCACCATTTTGTATTTGAATAACACCATTGTTGATATTGGTGGCTCCTGTATAACTATTAGATGCGGCTAATATTAATTTACCTATTCCTAAGCCATCTCTTGTCATGCCCCCTGCTCCAGCAATCGCGCTTGAGATAGTAATGCCTGCATCTGATGCAATACCAAAACTTAATCCACCTGTATTTGTAATACCAGTTGTACTAATAGTTAATGTATTGGTTCCAACGGAAACATCAGTATTAATTCTTGATGCAGTTTGAGCAGTGATGCCTCCAATTAAATTGGTAGCAGCTGCTCCACTCATTAATCTAATTGCACCTGCACTACTTACCCCAGTCCCATTGGTATTAATAGCTTCCGGAATAGTTAGTACACTTGCTCCATTGATTTCCAAGGCAGCACCATTCGCAATTGTAGTGGTCGAATAACCTGTCACGCCTGGACTTAAACTGCCTAATGCATCTTGATTGGTGATTTGAACGATACCTGTTGTAATAGAGGTGGTTCCCGCATAAGTATTGGCCGTAGTTAAAATTAATTTACCAGTTCCAGTTCCATCTTTGGTAAGATTACTTGTAGATGCATTGGTTCCACTAATGATCCCAGTAACGGTCATACCTCCTGTACCATTCACCCCTAGTGTTAAACCACCCGTGTTGGTGATGCCTGCAGTACCAATGGTTAATAAGCTTGCTCCATCATTATTGATTCTTGATGCAGCATTCGTAGTAATTAATCCAGATAAAGTGGTAGCGCCGCTGGTACTTGGAATCCAAATGGCTCCATTGGCATTACTAACACCTAAACTATTTAATATAAAAGGTTCAGCTAAATTAAATCCAGTACCTATAATATATACAGCAGCCCCAGTATTAATGGTGGTAGCCGCTCCTGTACTTCCTAAACCTGCCACATTTTTTAAACTGATGGCCCCATAGTTCACGGTGGTAGCACCAGCGTAGTTATTTGTTCCTGTTAAGACCAAGGTATCTGTACCAATTTTTGTTAAACCCCCATTACCAGAAATAACTCCATCTATACGCATTCCTTTTGTCGCATCTGCAGTTAAAGTAAAATTACCTGTATTAATACCACCTGTGATAATGATTAATGAATCGGTTGATGCAGAACCAGTAGTTACAATTCTTGCGTCCGCCCCTAAAGTGATAAGACCCGACCAACTATTGTTTCCACTAGGATTTCTGATGGCTCCTTGATTGGTGGCTACACCATCCCCATTAATAGTAATAGGCTCTGGAATGTTTAAACTATTACCAAGCACTTGAACAGAAGCACCTGCTCTTACTGTAGTTGTTCCACTTGTTGCTCCTAAGGCATTACTACTTTGCGCATTTAAAATTCCATTGTACACACTAATAGCTCCTGCATATCCAGTATTGTTTCCACTTAAGTTTAAAGTTCCTGTACTATCTTTTGTTAAGGTACTACTTGCATCACCCGTTAATAAACTAGTAATACTCATGCTTGTTCCAGAATAAACTCCGGTGTTTAATGCATAAGTACTTAGTGCAAGAGTACCAGTGGTAATGGATAAGGTACCAGCATCTATATTTATTCTTGCATTGTTGTTTAAACTTATATCTCCAGTAAAAGCATTCGCCCCAGAGATACTTCTGATAGCACCTAAACTACCAACACCAGCACCAGTAATAAAAATTGGCTCAGGGCTTGTAATATTATTCTGCACTTGTAAGGATGCGTTATTATAAACCGTAGTAATTCCTGCATTAGTACCTAAGCCATTGTTATTTTGAAGATTCAATATGCCATTGTAAATATTTACAGCGCCTGAATAAGTGGAACTATTTCCACTAACATATAAACTACCTGTACTATCTTTTGTTAAAATACCCGATCCCGTAATTTCTCCAGTGGCATACATACTAGTTCCACTATACACCCCCGTATTTAAATTATTGGCTCCTAATGCAATGGCTGTAGTTGACATTGTACCTGCATCCACATTGATTCTTGCAGCGGCTATTAAAGATATAGTACCTGCTAATGTATTAGATCCTGAAATGTTTCTTAAGGCACCATCATTGTTAACCCCATTTCCTGCAATCGAGATAGGTTCTGCTGCTAAAGCGATGCCCCCTTGTAATTGCAAGGCAGCACCCGTATTCACAGAAGTGGTTCCGGAGATAGCACCTAGGGCATTGGCGTTTTGAACATTCATTACCCCATTATAAACTGAAATAGCTCCAGTATAGGCCGAACTATTTCCACTCAAGTAGATAGTACCTGTACTGTCTTTAGTAAATGTACCAGCGCCTGTTAATGGACCACTGATATACATACTTGTACTAGTATACACACCAACATTTAAAGCATTTCCACTTAATGAAATGGCCGTACTTGAATTGGTCATGGACAATGTACCCGCATCCACATTAATTCTAGCATCTGCTGTTAAGCTTACAGTTCCACTTAAAATATTCGTTCCTAAAATATTTCGGATCGCACCGGTACTAGTTAAACCAGTTCCGTTAATGGTCATTCCTTCTGGAATAGAAAGTGATGCTCCACTAATTTCTAGCGCTGCCCCATTACTTACAGTTGTTCCAACAGAACCAGAAGCACCCAATGCTGTATTGTTTTGTATTTGTATAACTCCTGCTGAAACTGTGGCTGGTCCTGCAAAAGTATTGGCCGAACTTAAAATTAATTTACCTGTGCCTGTTCCATCCTTTATAATATAACTATTGGTAGCATCGCTACCACCTATGGCACCTGATACAGTTATTGCTCCTGCACTTGTAATTCCAAATGTTAATCCACCTGTATTAGTTATAGCGCTGCTGATAGTTAGAGTATTGGTACCAGCAGTAACATCTGTATTGATTCTTGAAGCAGAAGCAATAGTGATAGCACCACTTAGAGTAGCCGCTGAGGAAGCACCCAACAATTTTATTGCACCACCACTGCTTAGACCAGTTCCATTGATGGTGAAAGTTTCTGGAATACTTAATGCACTTGTACCATTGATTTCTAATGCAGCCCCTGTAGCCGTTATGGTGGTTCCTGCAGATCCTGAAGCACCTAATGAAGTACTATTTTGTATTTGTATCACTCCAGCTGTAATGCTTGTAGTACCTGCATAAGTATTGGCTGTGGTTAATATTAATTTACCAGCACCTAATCCATCTTTCGCAATTCCTCCTGTTCCACTTAATAAACTTGAAACGGTAATGATTCCATCACTTGCATTGCCAAAGGTTAAACTAGCATTGTCTGTAATGCCTCCAGAAAAGGTTAAAGTATTAGCTGCTGTTGTATTGTCTGTATTAATTCTTGATGCAGTTGGTACTGTGATTGCTCCAGCTAAAGTGGCTGCAGCTGCACTGCTTAATAATCTAATCGCACCATTGGCCCCACTGTACCCCAATCCATTGATGGTCATCACTTCTGGAATAGTTAAAGCAGTTGCTCCATTAATTTCTAGTGCAGCATTATTACCAATAGTAGTGTTAGATAAACCTGAACCACCAGATGAAGCACTACCTAAAGCATCTGCATTGGTAATTTGAACAATACCTGCAGTGATAGATGTTGTACCAGCATACGTATTGGTGGTGCTTAATGTTAATCTACCTGCGCCGTCTTTATTTAAATTACTATTAGATGCATCAGTTCCGCTAATGGTATTGGTTATGGCAATATCTCCTACTCCACCAAATGTTACCCCAGCCGTATTGGTAATGCCTCCACTAATAGTTATTGTATTAGAACCCGAAGCAATATCAGTATTAATTCTAGTGGCTGTTGTTGCAGTAATTAAACCAGACAAAGTAGCGGAAGGATTTCCACTTAATATTCTTAAGGCACCCAAACTACTTACCCCTAAACCATTTAAATTAAAAGCTTCTGTTACAGCAGTGGGGCCATTCAATTCTAAAGTTGCACCATTACTTACTGTTGTAGCTAAAGCTCCAGTTCCCAATGCATCGTTATTGGTAATTTGAAGTGTTCCAGCAGTAACCGTAGTAGTACCTGCATAAGTATTGGCCGAACTTAAAATTAATTTACCAGCACCCGATCCATCTTTAATTAAATTACTAGTGGAAGCACTTGCCCCACTAATGGCACTTGTAACATTAATTGATCCAGCGCTTGTCACACCAAAGGTTAATCCCGGTGTATTGGTAATGCCAATTGTACTAATAGTTAAAGTATTTGTACCAGTGGTTGCATCTGTATTGATTCTTGAAGCAGTTTGTACAGTCAAGCCTCCAGTTAAGGTGGCTGCAGCTGATGTTCCAACTAATCTAATGGCCCCTCCACTACTTATACCCGTTCCATTGATATTAAAAGGCTCAGCGATGGTTAAGGCAGTTGCTCCATAAATCTCCAAAGCTGCTCCACTTGAAATAATATTTGTTGATGAAGATGCTGCTCCTAATGCATCAGCATGCTGCGTTCTTAAAACTCCATTGTATACATTTATCGTTCCTAAGAGTCCAGTATTGGCTCCTGATAAAATTAAAGTTCCTGTACTGTCTTTTGTCAAAATACTTCCCGCATCACTTGTCATTGATCCATTCACTGCCATGCTTGTTCCAGAATACACGCCTGTATTTAAAGCATAACTACCCATGGTTATTCCAGTAGTGGATAAAGTTCCAGCATCCACATTTATTCTTGCTGCTCCATTTAAACTGATGGCACCACTAAAGGTATTGGTACCTGAAATATTTCTTATGGCGCCTAAACCACTAATACCAGTTCCAATAATATTGACTGGTTCTGCGGTAGTTAAATTACTTTGTATTTGTAATGCAGCCCCATTGTATACATTGGTTGCTCCAGCTGAAGTTCCTAAAACATTGGCCTGCGTTTGAATATTAATTGCACCATTGTAAATATTCACGACACCAGCATAAGTAGCACTATTACCACTCAAATATAAAATACCAGAACTGTCTTTTGTTAATGTTCCCGCTCCTGTTATCGCACCGGTCACATAGACACTTGTTGCTGTGTATACACCAATATTTAAATTGTTTACATCTAGTGCCAAAGCAGTTCCAGTACTTGTCATGGACAAGGTACCTGCGTCTATATTGATTCTTGCGTCTGCTGTTAAACTAATGGTTCCACTTAAAATATTTGTACCTGATATATTTCTAATAGCCCCCTGACTAGCAATACCATTACCAGCAATGGAAATTGGCTCTGCAGCGCTAATGTTATTTTGTATTTGTAAACTTGCGCCACTATTTACTGTGGTTATTCCGGTAGTGGCCCCTAATGCACTTGCATTTTGAACATTCAAAACACCATTGTACACGGAAATAGCTCCAGTGTAGGAACTACTTGTTCCACTTAAGTATAAACTACCTAAACTATCTTTTGTTAGAGTACCACTACCTGTAATGGCACTGCTTATAGACATATTTGTAGCCGTGAATACTCCTGCATTTAAATTATAAGTGCCTAAGGTCATGGCCGCATTGGTCATAGACAATGTACCCGCATCCACATTTATTCTTGCATTGCCTGTTAATGAAATGGTACCACTAATAGAACTGGTTCCTAAAATATTTCTAATGGCTCCTGTGCTAGTTAACCCAGTACCAGTAATAGTAATGGGTTCTGGAATGACTAATGAACCATTAATCTCCAAGGCTGCATTATTACTTACAATGGTGGATGATGCACTTGTTCCAGCAGGAGAGCTACCTAAGGCATCTTTGTTTTGTACTTGCAAAATACCTTCTGTAATATTAGTTGCACCTGTATATAAATTGGTCGCATTTAAAATTAATTTACCAGAACCTGTTCCATCTTTAGTAATAGCTCCTGCGCCAGAAATTGCAGAGGAAACAGTCACATTACCTGCCCCTTTAACGCCTAAACTTAATCCACCTGTATTGGTAATGCCTCCTGTGCTTATCGTTAATAAACTAGCTCCATCATTGTTAATTCTTGATGCAGTTGCTGTAGTAATTAAACCAGTTAATGTAATAGCTCCACTAGTACTTGGTATCCAAATTGCACCATTGGAACTTATTCCAGTTCCATTTAATGTAAAAGGTTCAGCAATAGTAAAACCATCGCCCACAATATTCACAGCGGCCCCTGCACTTACAATGGTATTTTGCGCAGTAGTGCCTCCCCCTAAGGCTGCAGCATTTCTTACACTTATGGCACCATTGCTAACAGTGGTAACACCTGTATAGGTATTTGCAGCAGTTAAAGCCAAAGTGTCATTGCCTGTTTTTGTTAATCCTCCAGTTCCACTTATGACTCCATCTATTTGTATAGCCTTAACCGCTTCTGTTGTTAAAGTATAAGAAGCAGCATTAATACCTCCTGAGATAGTTAACACATCTGTTGTTGTACCTGTTGAAGTACCAGTTGAAATTTTACTTGAAGAGCCAAGTGTGATTGTACCTGACCATGTATTTGATCCTGTCAAATTACTTATAGCACCTATAGAATTGTATCCATCTCCATTAATTGTAATTGGTTCAACAACTGTTAAATTGTTTCCTACTAGCTGTAGTGTTCCTGTTGAACTCACTGTTGTAGTACTAGCGGCAGTTCCGAGCGCCCCTGCATTTGAAATTTGTAATACCCCTTGTCCAATAGTTGTTAGTCCTGAATAGGTAGTAGAATTATCTGAACTTAATAATAAAGTACCAGTACCATTTTTGGTGATTGATACTGAACCAAGTGTTCCAGAAAATGTACTAGAGGTAAGATCTGTATTAGCACTTAAAAGTGTTAAAGTATTGGCACTTGATGTACTTGTTATAGTACCTGCACCTGAAATGGTTGAAATTGTTTCATTATTTCCATTCAAATCAAAACTTGCTCCGGAGGCCACTACCACATTGGCCACATCACTCAAACTTGTACTTGATCCTAATTTAAGTGAACCTGTATTTACGGTGATAATAGGTGTTGTTGAACTGGTGGTACCTGATGCACTACCACCCCAAACACTAGAGGTGATTTTAAAACTACCGGTTCCATTTTTATCCAAATCTCCAATGGTTAAGGTATTGGTAGTTTGTCCATCATTGTATCCACTTGAACTGACAGTGGAATTATTGGTACTTACGATCAGCTTGCCTGGTCTTGATAAATTTAAAGTTGATGCTGAAGCACTACTATACCCATTACTGGTATTGATATTGCCTAAGATGGAAATGCCATTAGGCCCTGTAATGGAAACCAAACCCCCATTACCCCCCAAACTTGTTGCTCCTGTTGCGGTATTGTTTGCTCCTTTAGATTCAATTGATCCTGTAGAGGCAATACTTGCTATGCTATTGGCAGTAAGTGAGATGGTTCCTCCTTTAGCAGCTGTACCACCCGAAAAACTATTGGCAGCAGCATTTAATTTAACTGCTGCATTGATATAAATTGAGTCTGCAGTTAAACTAATGGATGGAACTACAGCAGTGGTGCTAGTTCCATCTGTAGATAAACTAAAAGGCTGATTGACAACAATTGAATTGCTTGCTGTTACTTGAAAAGTATTTGCATTGGAAGAAGTGGTAGTAGCAGTTCCTGCACTACTAAAAAACACTGCCCCATTTTGTGTACCTGCAGCATAGGTTGTATTTAAACTAACATTACCATTAGAGGCCACTACTTTAGTCAATACTTCATTAATATTGACGTTGGCATTTTCTGCACTAATGGTAAATGTAAATGGTGCGCCTGTAGATCCATCTCCTGTCCAAGCACCTCCACTGGTCGCAGAGGAAGAAATATTTAAATTACTAAAGCCACTAACTGTAGGCACATTGCCAGGCACTAATTCAAAAGGAGTACTTGCATTAATTTGGATGGCATTGTGTGTAGCTGAAGTACCGTAATTGTAAAATTTAAATCGATCAATTTGTGTGCTTAACTGTTTATTGGTAAACTGTAGCTTAGCTCCTGTTCCAGTAGATCCGGGTGTGGCATAAGTTCCTGCCCAACCCTTGATTAGTAGTGTATTACTAGCAAAAGAATTATCTGAACCAGAAAATTGAAAAGTATGAACCCCTGTTCCTAAGATTAAATTAGATCCACTATTGGTCACATAGGCATTACCTACAAGGTCCGAAAATCCTCCAGTACTTAAATTACCACCGTCAAAATAGATATCACTTGCACTATTTATAGCGTTAGCTATTCCTATCTTCAATGTACCCTTTGAAATTTTTGTTCTTCCTGTAAAAGTATTCACACCCGACAATGTTAGCGTATCAGTTCCGATTTTTGTAAGCATCCCCCCTGTTCCTGAAATAATCCCTGACACATTCACTGCTGACTTGTTATTGTTAATCGTTAATTCATAACCCGATAAGCTAATTGTAGTTAAAGTTAAAGTATGAGAAGCTGAAGATGTTGTAAGTAAGGTGGAAATAGTTGCAGCACTATCTAAAGTGATTGTCCCAGTAAAGGAGTTATTTCCTGTCGAGTCAAAAATGGCACCAATATAATTTAAACTAGCAGGGTCAGTATTGCCATTGGTTAAATTATTATCTCCAATACCTCTGATTGAAATTGGTTCTGGAACTGAAATTGCACCCAAAACTTGCAAACTACCCCCATTTTTTATAATGGTATTATTTGAAGAGCCAGAAGCCCCTAATGCACTTGCTTTATTAATCCTTATGGAACCCAAATTGATTGTCGTTGTTCCTGTATAATCACTTGCATTACCTAAATTAGATAAAACCAAAACTCCATGCGCAACTTCTGCATTGGATGATTTAATTAATGAAACTGCGCCTGTAATTTGACCATCAAAACTGGTTAAAAGTTTATTTGGATTATTGTATATTAATGTAATTATTCCTGTACCCTTTATTATACTTGTAGAGGCTCCAGTCAAGGTACTAATTGTTACAGAATTTCCATTTAAATCCAAGGTTGTACCTGCACTTAAGTCAAGTTCCCCATTTTTGTATATACTTGAAGTTCCAGTTAAGCTTAAAGTACCACCTGAAATTGTAAAAACAGGATTATTATTGCTATATCCATCGGTAACATAACCACCCCAAGTTGAACTCTTTAGCGCAAATACACCAGTACCCAACTTTGTAAAACTGCCAATATTAAATTGAGCAGTTCCTGTTTGCCCATCATTAACCCCATTAGAAGTTATACTTGTTGCACTTGTATTCACCGTTAATGATCCAGGCACAGCACCGGCGAGGGTATTATTACCACTTTGGTTGGCTCCTGTATTTATTTGCCCTGAAATTGAAATACCAGTTGAGCCATTTAAAACAATATTTCCTCCATCACCCCCATAAGCATCTGTACCATTTAAAGCTGCCGCAACCTGGCTATTGGTAGATCTGTTGAGTTGACCTAATGTATGCAACACACCGGTTATTGAAATAGTGCCTGCATTGGCATTGATGGTTATATCTCCACCCTTTGCCCCCCTTTGAACATTAGTTAAAAAAGTAAATGTAGGCGAAGTGGTAATTGAATCCTGTACAAGAATATTTCCTGTAGTGCTATTTAATTCAATAGCAACAGGTGTAAAATTTTGATTATTAGTAAGGAAATCAGTGGTTAACTTTAATTCCTTCGCAATTGTAATGGTGCTATTGGCATTGATGGTAAACTTTCTTGTAGCAGTTGAAGCACTTCTTGAATAAACTGTATCTTGAAAAATTACCGTACCCGTTCCAGAAGAAGTACCTGCTATATTAGTACTTAATTGCACGTAGGGATAAGTACTAATGGCTGTCCCTAATTCTGTTCTATTGATGTTTGCAGTGAGCGTGCCATTAGTTGGGATAAAAGTTCTTGGATCTCCAATTGTTCCTGTTCCAGACCAAGTACCACCTGAAGTCACTGCTGTAGAAACTACGATATTAACATTAGCACCTGCAACAAAAAAAGGAGGAAGTGAAGGATTTGTTAAGGTTGCTTTTGGTAAAATAGTGTTTGAAAAAGAAGGAACTGCAGCACCCAATAGTAGAAATATTAAAACAAAATATTTTTTAGGTAAACTAAATTTTTGCAATAAATCTACCTTACGAGTTTTAACTAAAAAATCGTTACTTAAATAAAGTCGACAAAAATTATAAAGCCCTTTATACTTCATTTACTTTTAAGCACCATTTTTTATTAGTAATAATAATCTATCTGAACTCTATCCCCTGTTGTTAACTTATAAGTACCGTTTTTAAAAGGTATATAGCCAATATATTTCGAAGGAGATCCATTAGCTGTACCTGGAACTGCATTGGTGTTAAATCTGAATGCAGTTGTACTTATTCTAACACCGTTAATATAAATTTTTACTAAGCTCTTAGTATTGGGAACTTGAGTGAGTGTAAATAATGCAGAAACAACTCCATCTGCCCCAGATGATGCAGCAGAAGTTGTTGCCTGTGTAGCGTCCACTGTAAATTCTTCATTCATTTCTCTTACTAAACTATAATTGGTGCCTTCTGTTGCTGTAGAAATTGCACTAGTCCCATTACCTAATAATACCCCAGATAAGGTTGTTGCACCTGTTCCACCATTGGCTACAGCAACAGTGGTTCCACTCCATACCCCACTAGTAATAGTTCCAACACTTGTTAAGCTGGAACTTACCACATTACTTGCTAAAGTGGTTCCAGTTAATGTATTTGATGCAGCAGTTATAGTAATATCAGCACTGCCATCAAAAGCAACTCCATTAATATTTTTTGTCGCCGCCAATTTTGTTGCTGTGCTGGCATTTCCTGTTAATGCCCCAATTAAATTGGTAGAAGTGATTGAACTTAATCCAGTGACAGTAGTAATAGTTCCACCTAAAATCAAATCAGTAGTACCTAATGTTGTTTTACTATTGGCCAATTGAGCATTGGTGATACCTGCTGTACTTGATAAATTTGAGGATGTTATTCCGGAAGCAGCAACTGTAATACCACCTGATGCATTTGTAATAGTAATACCTGAGCCTTGTGTTAAAGCAGCCCTTGTAAAACCTGTACCATTACCAATATCTAATTGACCATTAGCTGGCGTTGCGGTTAACCCTGTTCCCCCATTGGCTACAGCGATGGTTGTCCCACTCCATACCCCACTGGTGATTGTTCCAACACTTGTTAAACTTGAGGCAGTAATATTGCTTGCTAAAGTAGTTCCAGTTAATGTATTGGCTGCAGCAGCTACTGTTATATCTGCACTGCCATCAAAAGCAACTCCATTAATATTTTTTGTCGCCGCTAATTTTGTTGCTGTGCTCGCATTTCCTGTTAAAGCACCAATTAAATTGGTAGAGGTCAAAGAACTTAATCCTGTCACAGAAGTAACTGTTCCTCCTAAAATCAAATCAGTAGTTCCTAAGGTTGTTTTACTATAGGCCAATTGCGCATTAGTAATACCTGCTGTACTAGATAAATTTGAGGATGTTATTCCGGAAGCAGCAACTGTAATACCACCTGATGCATTTGCAATAGTAATACCTGAACCAGGTGTTATAGTTGTTCTAGTAAAACCAGTACCATTACCTATATCTATCTGTCCATTTGCAGGAGTAGCCGTTAATCCTGTTCCGCCATTGGCTACTGCGATGGTTGTTCCACTCCAAACCCCGCTGGTGATAGTTCCAACACTTGTTAAACTTGAGGCAGTAATATTGCTTGCCAAAGTAGTTCCAGTTAATGTATTGGCTGCAGCAGCTACTGTTATATCTGCACTGCCATCAAAAGCAACTCCATTAATATTTTTTGAATTAGTAAGTTTATTTGCAGTGCTTGCGGTTCCAGATAAAGTACCCACCAAATTGGTTGAAGTTAAAGAGCTTAAGCCAGTAACTGAAGTGAAGGTGCCTCCTAATGCCATAGAAGTAGCTCCCAATGTAATTTGGCTACTAGTTAGATTCGTATTGATGGCATCTATTCTGCGAGATAATGCTGCAGTATCTTTTTCAAATCGATCATTCAACCATTTAGCTGTATCTACAATTTTTAAATATGTTTTACTTGAAGATAATGAGGTAGCAATAGAAGTAGTAATTGCGCCCAAATCCGTCTTCTGAAATAAATACGAAGTATCAATTGATATTCTTGATCTTACAAAGGCTGTTGTTGCCACTTGTGTACTATTTGCATTAACATCCGACGTAGTGGATGTTGGAGTGCCTGTTAAAGAAGGTGAAGTAATGGTTGGGGTTACAATAGTTTTATTGGTCAAAGACTCTGTGCCAGCTAAAGTGGCAATAGTACCCGTTGTTGGCAAAGTAATATTAGTTACCCCAGTACTTGTCAAGGTAGTTGTATAATTCCCAGCTGTTATGAAATCGGCTGTAGTTGAAATATTACCTCCTAAGCTTATGGTCTTAGTTCCATTATTAATCCCTGTTCCACCATAGGTTCCTAAAATAGCTGAAGTTAAATCGGCACCCCCATTAAATGAATTTCCATAGATGCTTCTTGCAGTTTGCAATTGAGTAGTTGTACTTGCATTACCTGCTAACGTAGCTGTAATAATGCTTGCGCTAAAATTACCACTACCATCTCTTTTAACTATGGTATTGGCAGTGTTACTAGAAGTGGCAGCTGCTACATCGGTAGCAATCGTACCTGAGATTTGACTACTACTGATACTCGTTGTTGCAATTAAATTATTAACATACGCCGTTGTGGCTATTTGTGTGCTTTTATCACTAGTGGCAGCTGTTGGTGCGGTAGGTGTTCCGGTTAAAGAAGGCGATGAAATGGTTGGGGTTGTAATTATTGGTGAGACAATCGTTTTAGCTGTTAAAGTTTCTGTTCCTGATAAGGTTGCAATCGTACCAGTGGTTGGTAAAGTAATATTAGTGGTTCCAGTACTAACTAATGTAGTACTATAATTTCCTGCAGTAATAAAATCTGCTGTGGTGGATATATTACCTCCTAAGCTTATGGTCTTAGTTCCATTATTAATCCCTGTTCCACCATAGGTTCCTAAAATAGCTTGCGTTAAATCTGCACCGCCATTAAACGAATTACCATAGATAGTTCTTGCTGTAGCTAATTGCGTGGTGGTACTTGCATTACCCGCTAATGTAGCTGTAATAGTGCCTGCGCTAAAATTACCACTGCCATCTCTTTTGACAATGGTACTAGGTGTATTATTTGAAGTTGCAGAAGCTACATCTGAAGCAATGGTCGTAATGGTGGATGAACTTACTCCTCCAATACTATTAGAGGAAGCTGTTATTTTAGAAACAACAAAGGCGGTAGTTGCTACTTGAGTGCTATTAGCATCAGAGGCAGCTGTTGGTGCAGTAGGTGTTCCAGTTAAAGAAGGCGAAGAAATGGTTGGTGAAACAATTGTTTTAGATGTTAAAGTTTCTGTTCCTGATAAAGTTGCAATCGTACCGGTGGTTGGTAAAGTAATATTAGTGGCACCCGTACTTGTTAAAGTAGTACTATAATTTCCTGCTGTGTTAAATTCGCTTGCCGTTAAAATATTTCCGCCTAAGGTGATCGTCTTAGATCCATTGTCTACTCCTGTACCTCCATAAGTGCCTCCAATTGCTTGTGCTAAATCGGCACCACCATTAAACGAATTACCATAGATGTTTCTTGCAGTTTGCAATTGAGTAGTTGTACTTGCATTACCCGCTAATGTAGCTGTAATTATGCTTGCACTAAAATTGCCACTCGCATCTCTCTTCACTAAAGTATTGGCAGTATTACTTGAAGTAGCAGAAGCAATATCAGTTGCAATAGTACCAGAGATTTGACTACTATTTACACTGGTTGTTGCAAATAAATTATTTACATATTCGGTGGTAGCTATTTGTGTGCTTTTATTGCTAGTTGAAGCTGTTGGTGCGGTAGGCGTTCCTGTTAAGGAAGGCGAAGAAATGGTTGGTGAAACAATTGTTTTAGATGTTAAAGTTTCTGTTCCTGATAAAGTTGCAATCGTACCGGTGGTTGGTAAAGTAATATTGGTTGGACCTGTACTCACTAAAGTAGTACTAAAATTACCAGAAGTGGTAAAATCGCTTGCCGTTAAAATATTTCCACCAAGGGTTATAGTTTTACCTGAATTATCTACTCCTGTACCTCCATAAGTGCCTGTAATTGCTTGAGCTAAATCGGCACCACCATTAAATGAATTACCATAGATGCTTCTTGCTGTTGCCAATTGTGTAGTGGTACTTGCATTACCTGCTAATGTTGCAGTAATTATACTTGCACTAAAATTACCACTGACATCTCTCTTCACTAAAGTATTTGCTGTGTTACTAGAAGTAGCAGCTGCGATTGCATCAGATATGGTTTTAATCGTTGAAGAACTTACTCCACCGATACTATTAGATGAAGCAGATATTCTAGAAACAACAAAGGCTGCAGTTGCTACCTCTGTGCTGTTCGCCCCATCTGTAGGAGTAGTTGCTGTAGGTGTTCCAGTTAAAGAAGGGGATGAAATAGTTGGTGAAGTTATTGTCTTATTTGTCAAAGTCTCTGAACCATTTAATGTTGCAATCGTACCAGTGGTGGGTAAAGTAATATTAGTGGCACCTGTACTTGTTAAAGTAGTACTGAAATTACCAGCAGTGGTGAAATCACTTGCCGTTAAAATATTGCCGCCTAAAGTAATTGTTTTACTTCCATTATTTATTCCTGTACCTCCATAAGTACCTCCAATGGCTTGACCTAAATCTGCAGTACCATCAAAGGAATTACCATAGATAGTTCTTGCTGTTGCTAATTTAGAAGTGGTACTTGCATTGCCAGATAAATTACCAGTCACATTACCAGTTACATTACCCACCACATCTCCTGTTAAAGATGCTGTAATAGTACTTGCACTAAAATTACCGCTGCCATCTCTCTTCACTAAAGTATTAGCGGTATTACTTGATGTTGCCGCATTGACTACATCTGCCACTGTTCCAATTGTTGCAGAGCTTACTCCTCCCACTGTATTTGATGCAGCTGCAATTCTCGAAAGAACGAAGGCTGCGGTTGCAATCTGTGTACTATTGGCAATATCAGCAGGTGTTATCGCTGTTGGATTTCCAGTTAGCGTAGCATTGACAATAGTCTTGTTCGTTAAAGTTTCCGTACCTGCTAAAGTTGCAATGGTACCTGTTGTTGGCAAAGTAATATTGGTCGCTCCTGTACTTGTTAAAGTAGTACTGAAATTACCAGCAGTAGTAAAATCACTTGCTGTTAAAATATTTCCACCTAGGTTTATTGTCTTAGTTCCATTATTTACGCCAGTACCTCCGAAGGTACCTCCAATCACTTGTGCTAAATTAGCCGTACCATCAAATGAATTACCATAGATTGTTCTTGCTGTAGCCAATTGTGTAGTGGTACTTGCATTCCCTGCTAAATTTCCAGTTACATTACCAGTTAAATTACCTGTAACATCTCCAGTTAATGCCCCTGTAATATTTGTAGCAGCGAGTGCAGTCAATCCTGTTACTGAATTAACTGTTCCTCCTAAAATTAAATCTGTGGACCCTAAGGTTGTTTTACTATAGGCCAATTGTCCATTGGTTATGCCAGCAGAACTTGATAAATTATTAGTAGTTAAGCCAGTGGCAGAAATAGTACCAGCTACTAATGAAATTCCCGAACCTGCAGTTAAGGCTACTTGCTTAGCATTAAAAATATCATAGTCTGTATTACTTAACAAGCCTGCATTTGTTCCTGATACTGAAGCCAGAGGTATCGTTAATGAAATGGATGGGTTTGATGAAGCATTGGACACGGTTGATGTAAACGTGCTTCCACTCGCATTTACGTTGATTGGATTTACACTTGTAACCGTTCCGCCACTACCTGTTGCAGAAACAGTGATTGAACCATTCCCATTAGTGATAGTAACACCACTACCAGCAGTTATGGTACTCTTAGATAGTGTACCACTTGTAGTTCCAATTAATACTTGTCCATCGGTATAGGTAGATTGGCCTGTACCGCCATTAATTACTGGTATAACACCCACTATTTTATCACCAGATATGGAAGATGATGTAAGTAAATTTTTTACAAACGCAGTAGTAGCAATTTGAGTGGTATTCACACTATTTTCTGCAGTTGGCGCAATAGGCACTCCAGTTAAATTTACCGATTCTATTGTTTTATTCGTTAAAGTCTCAGTCCCTGCTAAAGTTGCAATGGTACCAGTAGTTGGCAAAGTGACATTTGTTGCACCTGTACTAGTTAAGGTTGTACTATAATTACCTGCAGTGGTAAAATTATTAGCAGTTGTAATATTTCCTCCTAATGTGATTGTTTTACCCACATTACTTACACCAGTACCACCATAAGTTCCTGCAATAGCTTGACCTAAATCGGCAGTACCATCGAAAGAATTTCCATAGATAGTCCTTGCTGTAGCTAATTGTGTGGTGGTACTTGCATTACCTGCTAAACTTGCAGTAATGGTGCCTGCACTAAAATTTCCACTACCATCTCTTTTAACTAAGGTATTCGCCGTATTAGTTGAAGTTGCAGCAGCCGTAGTGCTTGCAATGGTAGTTATTGTTGAAGAACTTACGCCTCCTACGGTATTTACTCTTGGTACATCTGCTGTACCACCTAAATCTCCTGCTAATAATATAATACCCTTATCTGTGGCTGTTGCACCCGTGGCAGCACTTGATATCTGAGCACGAACAAAGGCGGTGGTGGCTATTTGTGTGCTATTCGCATCTGAAGCAGGAGTTGGAGCTGTTGGCGTTCCGGTTAAAGAAGGTGATGAAATAGTAGGTGAAACAATTGTTTTATTTGTCAAAGTTTCTGTTCCTGCTAAAGTAGCAATAGTGCCCGTGGTTGGTAAGGTAACAGTTGTTGGTGCAGTACTTACTAAAGTTGTACTAAAATTACCGGAGGTAGTAAAATCACTTGCAGTTAAAATATTTCCGCCTAAGGTGATCGTATTAGATCCATTATCTACGCCCGTTCCTCCATAAGTTCCTACAATAGCTTGTGCTAAGTTAGTGGTACCGTCAAAAGAGTTACCATATATCGTTCTTGGTGTTTGTAATTGCGTAGTTGTACTAGCATTTCCTGCTAAGTTTCCAGTGACATTACCTACTACATTACCAGTGACATTACCCGTTAATGATGCAGTAATATTGCCTGCACTAAAATTTCCACTACCATCTCTTTTAACTAGTGTGTTAACTGTATTAGTTGAAGTTGCAGCAGCTGTAGTACTTGCAATGGTAGTAATTGTTGAAGAACTAACGCCTCCTACTGTATTAACTCTTGGTACATCTGCTGTACCTCCTAAATCGCCTGCTAATAATATAATACCCTTATCAGTGGCTGTTGCACCCGTGGCAGAACTTGAAATCTGAGCACGAACAAAGGCGGTAGTGGCAACTTGAGTGCTATTCGCATCTGAAGCAGGAGTTGGTGCAGTTGGAGTTCCAGTTAAAGAAGGTGATGAAATAGTTGGCGTTAAAATATTAGGCGATATAATTGTTTTATTCGTCAAAGATTCTGTTCCTGCTAAAGTAGCAATCGTACCAGTGGTTGGTAAAGTAATATTTGTGGCACCAGTACTTGTTAAAGTAGTACTGAAACTTCCAGCAGTGGTGAAATCACTTGCTGTTAAAATATTTCCTCCTAAGGTGATCGTTTTACTTCCATTATTTACACCTGTACCTCCATAGGTACCTCCAATAGCTTGTGCTAAGTTAGCTGTACCGTCAAAAGAGTTACCATATATCGTTCTTGGATTTTGTAATTGTGTTGTGGTGCTTGCATTACCAGCTAAATTACCGGTAACATTACCTAATACATTACCTACCACATTACCAGTTACATTTCCTGTTAATGCTGCTGTTACAGTTCCTGCACTAAAATTACCACTCGCATCTCTTTTAACTAATGTACTTACTATATTACTAGAAGTAGCTGCATTTATAGTTGTATTGATAGATCCAATTGTTGAAGAATTTACTCCACCTACACTATTCACAGTTGGTAAATCTGCAGTGCCACCTAAGTCGTTAGTTAATTTAATGATCCCTCTTTCAGTTGCCGTTGCACCTGTTGCTGAACTTGATATCTGAGCTTTAACAAATGCTGTAGTTGCTACTTGTGTATTATTAGCTTCTGAAGCAGGTGTTGGTGCAGTTGGTGTCCCTGTTAAAGAAGGTGATGAAATAGTTGGCGTTAGAATTGATGGTGATACAATCGTTTTACTAGTTAAAGTTTCTGTGCCTGATAACGTAGCAATGGTACCGGTAGTTGGTAAAGTAATATTAGTAGGTCCTGTACTTACTAAAGTTGTACTAAAATTACCCGAAGTGGTGAAATCACTTGCAGTTAAAATGTTTCCTCCTAAGGTGACTGTCTTTGATCCATTATTTACGCCTGTTCCTCCATAGGTGCCCCCAATGGCTTGACCTAAATCGGCACTACCATCAAACGGATTACCATAAATATTTTTTGTTGCAGCTATTTTTGTAGCTGTACTTGCATTACCAGTTAAATTTCCTGTTACATTTCCAGTCACACTTCCAATCAATGATGCTGTTACAATCCCAGCATTAAAATTACCACTCACATCTCTTTTAACTAAAGTGCTGACTGTATTAGTTGATGTGGCTGCATTTATTATTGTATTGATAGACCCAATCGTTGAAGAATTTACACCACCTACACTATTCACAGTTGGTGCATCTGCTGTACCACCTAAATCATTGGCTAATTTTATAATCCCTTTTGCAGTGCTTGTCGCATCTGTTGCTGCATTTGATATTTGAGCTTTAACAAATGCTGCCGTAGCTACCTCTGTTCCATTTGCATTAGCTACTGGCGTAGGTGCTGTAGGGCTTCCAGTTAAGGAAGGTGAGGAAATGGTTGGTGATACAATTGTTTTATTGGTCAATGTTTCCGTACCAGCTAATGTTGCAATGGTACCGGTGGTTGGCAAAGTAATATTGGTTGGTGCTGTACTTACTAAAGTTGTACTAAAATTACCCGAAGTGGTGAAATCACTTGCAGTTAAAATATTGCCGCCCAATCTTATTATTTTAGTTCCATTATCTACGCCTGTACCTCCATAAGTACCTGCTATAGCTTGTCCTAAATCTAAACTACCATCAAATGCATTTCCATAGATTGTTTTTGTTGTTGCTAATTTTGTAGCTGTACTTGCATTACCCGATAAGTTGGCAATAACAGTTCCTGCATAAAAATTTCCACTTCCATCTCTCTTCACCAAAGTATTAGCTGTATTACTTGAAGTAGCCGCAGCTATGTCAGAAGCAATAGAAGCAATGGTTGCAGAACTCACTCCTCCAATACTATTGGATGAAGCTGTTATCTTAGATAGCACAAAGGAGGCAGTAGCTACCTCTGTATTAGTAGCTAAATCCGATGGATTAGCCGCTGTTGGATTCCCAGTTAGAGATGCGTTAACAATTGTTTTATTGGTTAAAGTTTCTGTACCTGCTAAAGTTGCAATGGTGCCTGTTGTTGGAAGTGTAATATTGGTTGCACCGGTACTTGTTAAAGTGGTACTGAAATTACCAGCTGTTATAAAAGCACTTGCGGTGGTTATATTACCACCTAAGGTGATTGTTTTATTTCCATTATCTACGCCTGTACCGCCATAGGTACCTGCAATAGCTTGGGCTAGATTAGCCGTACCATCAAATGAATTACCATAGATAGATCTTGCGTTCGCTAATTGCGTAGTGGTACTTGCATTACCTGCTAAATTTCCGGTAACATTACCTAGTACATTACCTGTTAAGTTACCTGTAACATTCCCTGTTACATTACCCGTTAATGATGCTGTAACATTCCCTGCAATAAAATTACCACTCGCATCTCTTTTAACCAAGGTACTTGCAGTATTAGTGGATGTTGCTGCATTGATCGTAGTATTAATGGCACCTACTGTTGCAGAACTTACACCTCCTACACTATTTACAGTTGGCAAGGCTGCTGTTCCACCTAAATCATTGGCTAGTTGTAAGATACCCTTAGCAGAAGTAGTTGCATCTGTTGCTGCAGATGATATCTGAGATTTAACAAATGCTGCAGTAGCCACCTCTGTACTATTTGCATTAGCTACTGGTGTAGGTGCTGTAGGACTTCCAGTTAAGGAAGGTGAAGAAATAGTTGGTGAACTTATTGTCTTATTAGTAAAAGTCTCCGAACCTGTTAATGTCGCAATAGTACCCGTGGTAGGTAAAGTAATATTGGTTGCTCCAGTACTTGTTAAAGTGGTATTGAAATTTCCAACCGTTGTAAAATCACTTGCTGTTAAAATATTGCCGCCCAATCTTATTGTTTTATTTCCATTATCTACTCCAGTACCTCCATAGGTACCTCCAATAGCTTGCGCTAGATTAGCCGTACCATCAAATGAATTGCCGTAGATGGTTCTTGGTGTTTGTAATTGTGTGGTGGTACTTGCATTGCCTGCTAAATTAGCCGTAATTATTCCCGCACTAAAATTTCCACTACCATCTCTTTTAACTAAGGTGCTACCTGTATTATTTGATGTTGCTGCATTGATCGTAGTATTAATGGCACCTACTGTTGAAGAACTTACACCTCCTACACTATTTACGGTGGGTAAAGCTGCCGTACCACCTAAATCATTGGCTAGTTGTAGGATGCCCTTTGCTGTAGTTGTTGCATCTGTTGCTGCAGATGATATCTGAGATTTAACAAAGGCTGCTGTCGCTACCTCTGTACTATTTGCATTAACAGCTGGGGTAGGTGCTGTAGGGCTTCCTGTTAAAGAAGGTGATGAAATAGTTGGTGATACAATAGTTTTATTAGTAAAAGTTTCTGCACCTGTTAATGTCGCAACAGTACCTGTGGTAGGTAAAGTAATATTGGTTGCTCCAGTACTTGTTAAAGTGGTATTGAAATTTCCAACCGTTGTAAAATCACTTGCAGTGGATATATTACCACCTAAGGTAATTGTTTTATTTCCATTATCTACGCCTGTACCTCCATAAGTACCAGCAATTGCTTGTGCTAAATTTGCTGTGCCATCAAATGAATTACCATAGATAGATCTTGCGGTAGCTAATTGAGTGGTGGTACTTGCATTGCCTGCTAAATTTCCAGTCACATTACCTACTACATTACCTGTAACATTACCCGTTAAGGAGGCTGTTACATTACCTGCACTAAAATTTCCACTCACATCTCTTTTAACTAAGGTGCTACCTGTATTATTTGATGTGGCTGCATTGATCGTTGTATTAATGGCACCTACTGTTGCAGAACTTACACCTCCTACACTATTTACAGTTGGCAAGGCTGCTGTTCCACCTAAATCATTGGCTAGTTGTAAGATACCCTTAGCAGAAGTAGTTGCATCTGTTGCTGCAGATGATATCTGAGAACGAACAAAAGCTGCTGTCGCTACTTCTGTACTATTTGCATTAGCAACTGGTGTAGGTGCTGTAGGGCTTCCAGTTAATGAAGGGGATGAAATAGTAGGTGAGGTTATTGTCTTATTAGTCAAAGTTTCTGCACCTGTTAATGTAGCAATCGTACCCGTGGTGGGCAAAGTAATATTAGTTGCTCCGGTACTTGTTAAAGTGGTATTGAAATTTCCAACTGTTGTAAAACTGTTTGCAGTGGATATATTACCACCTAAGGTGATTGTTTTAGTTCCATTATCTACGCCTGTACCTCCATAAGTACCAGCAATAGCTTGCGCTAAATCAGCACCCCCATTAAATGAATTTCCATAGATAGATCTTGGGGTCGCTAATTGTGTGGTAGTACTTGCATTACCTGCTAAATTAGCTGTAATTATTCCCGCACTAAAATTTCCACTACCATCTCTTTTAACTAAGGTATTTGGTGTATTGTTTGAAGTAGCAGCAGCTATATCTTGTGCTATTGAAGCAATTGTTGACGAACTTACTCCTCCAATACTATTGGATGAAGCCGTTATGCTTGATTTAACAAAAGCTGTAGTTGCTATTTGTGTAGTATTAGTTCCATCTATAGGTGTTGGGGCTGTCGGACTTCCAGTTAATGTAGGTGATGCTAGATTTGCTTTTAAGTCTAATGCAGTTTGTGTTGCAGTTGTAATATTTGTCGAATCTGTTAATATTTTTGCCCTTAAAACTCTTGCTGTATCAGCTAAAGAACCATTGGCCGAAGCAGCGTCGGCTTTTACTTTTTCTGCTGAAAATAAACCCAGTGCCACCCAATTTAAGTCATCTAAATTTACTGAATTTAATTTATACAATGAATCAACAGCCTGAACATAAACCAACATGCCATATTTTCTTCTTGTGATAGGAATGGCATTACGATTACTAATTGAAGGTACCACCATAAATCCCCCCTTACCCAAGCTATCGATATGGGTAGGGTTAGTAGCTCCGCTTGCAGGAGAAATAAAATCCAATAACTTAATCTGTGCATTGGTCACAGAATAAATCAATTGAAAAAACACATATAGTAAAATTATTTTTTTCATTAATTTATTATTAGTGTTACATTATCTGTTCCGCTATTTTTTTGAACATAGATCTCATAACTTAAATCATATCCTGATGCATTTCTAAATGTTCTAGTTATATGATCAAAGGCAGCGATACTTTCAAATCCTCCAGCCAAAATACTTGTAATGGTAGCACCTGGTGTTGATGTTGGAAATGCATAAAAAGCATATTTCACAGGACCTGCACCTCCAGATCCAGTAATTGTAAAGGATGATTTTGATTTTGAAGTTGCCCATTCTTGACCACCCCCTGACATGGCACGAATATCCGCATCAGTGATACTTGCCGAAGGATTGGTTGATACTCCCCAATATTTATAGGATGCTGGGGTATAAGATACAGTGTTGGTAGTCACAGAGCCCGCTGTTACTTGATTAACCACATCGTCCTGACCAATATTATTCTGTTGCACGGTTGTTCCAGCTGCATAAGTATAAGTAACTGAATAGCTAATTGCCGAAGTTAAAGCTGCAGGCACATTTGTAGAAGCAATGGTTACACCATCTTTCTTGTATACAATACTGCTATAAGCACCTCCTCTATTTTGAGTAAATGTAGGAACTAAAGTAAGGGTGCCTAAATTAGCTCCAATTTCTACGTAACCACTAGCGATGCTATTACTTGAGGTGATAGATAAACTAGCAGTTGGAGGCGCATAGGTGGGATGAATGATGGTGGTTAAGATATCAGCAAATACCTCATCAATTGTTTTACCAGCCGCTGGAATGATTTGACCATTTGTATACTTTCCAAATGTTCCACTTGGTCCATAATTTACTTTTAAGTCGGCAGTGAATTTATTTGAACCTGAAGACAAGGCATCAATTCTTGTAGATAAAGATGCAGTATCTGTTGCATTTAATTTTTTAGTAGAAAATTTTGTAAGACTATCTGAAACATTTAAGCCTTTTACTAAAATATTTCCGTCTACTTTCACAGCACCCGTTACTGATAAAGTTCCTGTTTTAGTATTACCCGTAACTACTAAATTCCCTCCCACACTCGCATCGCTTGTTGTACTTAAAGTACCTGTATTCGTGTTGTTGGTGACTACTAAATTATCTCCGATTGTAGCAATGCCTGTTGTACTTAAGGTTCCTGTTTTCGTATTACCTGTAACAGTCAATCCATTATTTAATATAGTAGCGTCTGCAACTGATAATGTACTACTTATTGTTGCAGCTCCTGTTAATGTTGTCGCTCCAGTAACCAACAACACGAATACAGGCACTTTGTCAGTTACTGGAGCGACAACATTAACAG